>Ga0209987_10001334_pt1 | contig 13476 bp, 11 predicted proteins | sample N074metaG_FD_182134 | JGI IMG/M metagenome (GOLD analysis project Ga0209987, IMG submission 182134) | Deep subsurface microbial communities from Kermadec Trench to uncover new lineages of life (NeLLi) - N074 metaG (SPAdes) (version 2) | ecosystem: Environmental > Aquatic > Marine > Ocean trench... | reverse complement strand
TGTTCGCATCAGTGTTGGCGAAGATGGCGAGCTCAAGCTGAACGCAGAGCCGGAAATCAAAGAGCTGGAGTTTCAGCCGCAGGAATAATTCCGGGGACAGTTTACTTATTTAACGAGCTAGGCATGATCACATGTCTAGCTCGTTAAATAAGTAAACTGTCCCCGGAATTATCGTCCGCGGTAGATGATTCGCCCTTTGCTCAAATCATACGGTGTCAGTTCTACCGTAACGCTGTCGCCGGTCAGGATGCGAATATAGTGCTTGCGCATCTTTCCTGAAATATGCGCAGTAACGACATGGCCATTCTCCAGCTCAACACGGAATGTCGTATTGGGCAGGGTCTCGGTAACCACGCCTTCCATCTGCAGTGCTTCTTCTTTAGCCAAGGTCCTGTGATCTCTGGTTGCTGGGGCTCGCGAATTGTGCAGAAACGGACGCATTATTGCAATGCGGCAGAGCCTTTAATTGTTGCTTCGTTACAGGTAATCCTTGATCGGCCTTCTTTTCTTGCCGGGCAGGGATAGACGAGTGCCTGGCTCGCAGGCGTGATCCAGTAACTCGGCGAAATCAGAACGATGCATCAGCCTTGCTCCGAGGCTCATCAAGTGCGGCGAGACGACCTGGCAGTCAAGTAGCTCGACGTTGCGAACATGCAATTCTTTACACAAGATGAGCATGGCGGCCTTTGAAGCGTTGTTTTCGCGGCTGAACATGGACTCGCCAAAAAACACGCGACCAATGCCCAGACCGTACAGTCCGCCAACGAGCGAGTTTCCATGCCATACTTCAACGGAGTGCGCGTATCCGTCGCTGTGCAAAACCTGGTAGGCGTTTTTCATCTCCGTCGTTATCCAGGTGCCGGGCTGCCCATCTCGATGCTCGGCGCAAGCATCGATGACTTCGTCAAAGGCGCTATTGAAACTGACCTCAAATTGTGACGAATTCAGTGATCGCCGCAATCGTCTTGCCACATGGAACTCACTCGGATGCAACACGCAACGCGGATCCGGTGACCACCAGAGAATGGGCTGGCCTTCGTCGTACCACGGAAAAATGCCGTGGCGATAGGCATACAAGAGGCGATCGGCAGACAGGTCCCCTCCCGCTGCCAGCAATCCATTGGGTTCATCGAATGCCTGATCCACAGGCGGGAAAGCGTCTGGCGGGTCGTCTTTGCTGATCCAGATGATTCGTGGTGCGCGGCCCGTCATTCGTCAGGCTCAGTTTGTTTGAACGGTGAATGCTGATTCACTGCCTCGATATAACGGTCGATATAGTCCTGCTCTCGATCCAGATACTGTTCGATCGCTGAAAAGAACTCGGGGTGTGCCAGCCAGTGCGCCGACCATGTTGTTACGGGCGAAAAACCGCGGCTAATCTTGTGCTCGCCCTGAGTGCCGGGTTCGAAGCGACTGATGCCGTGTTTGATACAGAAATCGATTCCCTGGTAGTAGCAGGTCTCAAAATGCAGCGCGTTAATGTTCGTATTGCAGCCCCAATACCGGCCATACAGCGCATCGGTTCCGCGAAAGAAAACGGCTGTTGCGATGGTCTCGTTGTTTTTCTCTGCCAGCACGACCTGAATACTGTCGGGTAAGCGGACAGATACCTCGATCAGGAATTCAAGGCTGTAGTAGGGCATCGAACCGCGCTGCAAGAATGTATTGCTGATGAGTTGATACACGTCGCGCCAAACTGCTTCATCCAGTGTGTGACCGTCGAGCCAGCGAAACCTTACCCCCTGTTCGGCAACATGGCGTCGATCCCGCCTGGCCTTCTTGCGTTTCGAAGAGCTGAAAGTTTGCAGAAATGCGTCGAAACTTCGGTAATCATGGTTGTGCCAGTGAAACTGGCAATCTTTGCGCAACTTTAATCCGGCTTTCTCCAGCGCCGGTAATTCCTGGGGCGTCGGAAAAAGGACGTGAAGCGATGAAAGTCCGCCATCATTCGCGAGTTTGATGGCTTGCTCCAATAATTTGCTTGCGAGTTCGGGGCTATTATTAAGTGTCAGCAGCCGCGAACTTGGTGCCGGAGTAAACGGCGCTGCTGACACCAGTTTTGGGTAGTACTCGAGGCCGACCCGCTGATAGGCTTGGGCCCAGCCCCAGTCAAAAACGAATTCGCCCCAGGAGTGGGTCTTTTCGTACAAGGGCATCGCTGCAATCAGGGCATCGCGCGAATTGTAAATACCGATATGACGAGGAGACCAGCCGGTCGCCTCTGACACGCATCCGCTTCGCTCGGCAAGGGCCAGAAATTCGTGACGGATGAAGGGAAACCGCTTGTTCACCAAGCGATTCCACTCTATCGAATCGAGCTCAGCCATACTCTCGTGAATCTCAACTCGCATGCTTTGCCTTTTTGCCCTGGAGAGGCTAACTCAAGCAGCGTCGCTCGTTGCTGAATCGCTTTCGAGGGCGTCGATGTACTTTTCAGCGTCGAGAGCGGCCATGCAGCCGGCTCCAGCCGAGGTAATGGCCTGCCTATAGACCTGATCTGCTACATCTCCCGCGGCAAACACGCCCTCAACGCTGGTGGCGGTCGCATCGCCGGACAAACCGGCATTGATCGTGATGTAGCCGTTTTTCATCTCCAGCTGTCCGTCGAACAAGCCGGTATTGGGGCTGTGCCCGATAGCGATAAAAACGCCGTTGAGGTTCAGGTCGGTGGTGACCGATTCGTCTTTGGTGCTGCGGATTCGAAGACCGGTAACGCCGCTGTCGTCGCCAAGCACTTCGTCAACGACATTGTCCCAACGTATCTCGATCTTGCCGTCTTTCTCCTTCTGGAATAGATGGTCCTGCAGAATCTTCTCCGAGCGCAAAGCATCGCGTCGATGCACCAGCGTTACCTTGGATGCGATATTGCTGAGATACAGCGCCTCCTCCACGGCCGTATTGCCGCCGCCGATAACAGCAACCTTCTTGCCTCGATAGAAAAATCCGTCGCAAGTCGCGCAGGCGGACACGCCACGCCCTTTGAAAGCTTCCTCTGAGGGCAGGCCCAGATACATTGCCGTGGCGCCGGTCGCGATGATCAAAGCGTCGCAGGTGTAGGTGTGTTCGTCTCCTTTCAGGACAAACGGGCGCGTGGACAGGTCCGCATCATTGATGTGGTCATTGATCACTTCGGTGTTAAAACGCTCCGCATGTTTTAGCATCCGATCCATTAGCTGCGGGCCCTGCAGGCCCTCGACGTCGCCCGGCCAGTTATCCACGTCGGTGGTGGTCATTAATTGCCCACCGGGTTCCATACCGGACACCATGACCGGTTTCAAATTGGCACGCGCCACATAGACTGCCGCAGCGTATCCGGCAGGACCTGATCCCAGGATCAGAACCCGGCAATGTTTTGTGTCGCTCATGTATAATTTGCCTTCTTTTCAAATTCAACTTCCTTAAGTATGGCAAAAACCCGATCCACTGCAAAACCTGCCGCCCGATTATCGGCGCAGGTCGTCAGCTCATTGCGTGAAGGTGCCCTGTGGGTATTCGGTTCACTGGCACTTATTCTCTGGTACGCGCTCTTTACCTACGATGCAGCCGATCCTGGCTTCAGCCAGGCGAGTGCCAGCGGCACGGTCAATAACGGTGTTGGGCGCTTCGGCGCGCTCACTGCCGATGTTTTGTTTAATTTCTTTGGTCGCCCGGCCTACTTGTTTACCGTAATGGTGTTCTACGTCGGCTGGATGCTGTATCGCGAGCAAAAGACCAAACAACAGCTGACGCGGGCTGATTTTGCGCTGCGATTTGGCGGTTTTGTCGCAACCTTGATCAGCAGCTGCGCACTGGCGACTCTGCACTTCTCTTCGGTGGGTTTCCACGAAAGCGCCGGCGGAATCATCGGTAAGATTTTTGGTGGTGGCCTTGAATCGATGATGAAGCTGCTGGGTGCCAGCATCTTCCTGTTTTTCCTGTGGCTGGCATCGGTCTCCGTTTTCCTGGGAATCTCATGGCTTGGTGTCATGGACCGGCTTGGCCAATGGAGTTTGAAATTGTATGAACTGGCCCGCTTCAAGATCAGGGAGCTAAAAGACCGCGCAGAAGGGCGCCGGCAGCAGGCGGCGCGCCAAGAGGTGTTCGAGACAGAAAGAAAGCGCAAAGAAGGCAGAACACCGCCGAAAATAGAACCCATTATTCCGCCGCTAGAGCAAAGTGCCAGGGCAGAAAAAGAGCGGCAGGTGCCGTTATTTGATCCGCCGTCTGAAGGTGAATTGCCGCCACTGTCTTTGCTGGATGATCCGCCGGAGCAAGTGAGCGGATACTCAGACGAGTCGCTGGAAGCGATGTCGCGGCTTGTGGAAATAAAACTAAAAGACTTCGGTATCGAGGTTGAGGTCGTGTCCGTATCACCCGGACCGATTATTACCCGCTTCGAACTGGATCCGGCGCCGGGAGTGAAGGTAAGCCAGATATCCAGTTTGGCCAAGGACCTGGCGCGATCGCTTTCGGTGGTCAGCGTGAGAGTCGTGGAAGTGATTCCGGGCAAGTCTTATGTTGGTCTGGAAATACCAAACGAAAATCGAGAACTGGTTACATTGGGCGAGATTCTGAAATCGCGTGCCTATGACGAGATGGCGTCTCCGTTAACCCTGGCACTAGGCAAAGATATTGGCGGTAATTCAGTGGTTGCAGATCTCGCTCGCATGCCACATTTGCTGATCGCGGGCACTACCGGTTCCGGTAAATCGGTCGCGATAAACGCGATGGTGCTCAGCCTGGTATACAAAGCGAAACCGGAGCAAGTCCGACTCATCATGGTTGACCCGAAGATGCTGGAGCTTTCAGTGTATGAAGGAATTCCACACCTGTTGACACCCGTTGTGACGGATATGAAAGAGGCGGCAAACGCGTTGCGTTGGTGTGTCGGCGAAATGGATCGGCGTTATCGGTTGATGGCTGCCTTGGGTGTTCGAAACATCGGCGGTTACAACCGTAAAGTTCAGGACGCGATTGATGCCGGTGAGCCGATCAATGACCCAACGTGGACGCCACCGGAACTATTCGACGAAGACAAAGTAATTGAACATCCGACGTTGACGCCATTGCCATTCATTGTCGTTATCATTGATGAGCTTGCCGACATGATGATGATTGTCGGCAAGAAAGTGGAAGAGTTGATTGCGCGCCTGGCACAAAAAGCGCGAGCGTCCGGCATTCATATGTTGCTGGCGACGCAAAGACCCTCGGTCGATGTAATCACCGGCCTGATCAAGGCAAACATTCCAACGCGCATCGCATTCCAGGTGTCGGCCAAAGTTGACTCACGCACCATTCTCGATCAAATGGGCGCTGAAAACCTGCTCGGGCACGGCGACATGCTGTATTTGCCGCCCGGAACCTCGTTGCCCACGCGCGTGCACGGCGCTTTCGTTTCGGATCAAGAGGTTCACGCCGTGGTTCGAAATCTCAAAAAGAGCGGTCAGCCGCGATATCTCGATGAAATTTTGCAGACTCCTGCGAGTCCAATACCCGGGCTTGCCGGAATCGATTCCCCGCGAGGAGTAGAGATTGATGCCGAGCAGGATCCCTTGTACGACCAGGCAGTGCAGGTTGTGATCGAAACCAAAAAGGCGTCGATTTCCGGTGTGCAGCGTCGCCTGAAGATCGGCTACAACAGGGCGGCACGCATGGTCGAATCAATGGAGCAAGCCGGGCTTGTCGGGTCATTGCAGTCGAACGGTTCGCGCGAAATCCTGATACCGAATGCCGGCAAGGAATAAAGCGCCGCAGAAACCCTATGGAGAGGTCAGCAAAAGTGCTCAAACGCGTATGTCTGCTATTAATTGTGGTTGCCAGCCAGGTCGTCGCCGCTGAAAAAATCGATGAGGGCAAGGTGCTCCTCGACGCTTTTCTCAATGATGTCACGACAATGTCGGCCCGGTTTGAACAGTCATTGATTGACGCAGACAGCATTGTTATCGAAGAGTCACATGGCACGCTTGAGATTCAACGCCCCGGCCGGTTTCGCTGGGTGTACAACACGCCCTACGAACAAATTATGGTTGCCGACGGCCTCAATATATGGAGTTACGATGTTGATCTTGCACAGGTCACCGTAAAAGCACAGCGCGATGTTCTTGGAGGCACGCCCGCGTTATTGCTCGGTGGCACAGATAACGTGCTGGACGATTTCGAATACACAGAAAGTTTTTCGGACCGCGGCACAATCTGGATTCATCTGCGGCCACGTTCTACCGACAACGGCTTTACAAAAATCGAGTTGGGGTTTGACGAAGGCAAACTTCGCCGCATGATTTTTTCTGACAATCTTCAACAGTCAACATTGATCGCTCTTTTCGATGTGCAGATCAACCAACAGATCCCGGCAGACCACTTTCAATTCACGCCACCGGACGATGTTGATGTTGTTGGCAAGCCGATCGTTGCCGACGCCCGGTTATCTGAGTGATAGCGCTGCGTTACGCCTGGCGCTGGCAAGTGGCCGGCATCGTGCTTTTGGTACTGGTGATGATTGCCGCGCTGGTGCCGAAATTGCCCTTCCACGAACTAACGTCTCAGTTCAGGATGTCGGACAAGGTCATGCATATCGCCGCCTTTTCGTTCCTGGCAGTTTGGTTTTCCGGGCAGTATGCAAGATCGTCATACTGGAGGATAGCGGCAGGGCTGCTTGCGTTCGGCATACTTATTGAACTGGTTCAGGGTACGATCAGTTACCGCACGTCTGAATGGATGGACCTGGCTGGGGATGCGGTCGGCATTACGGCCGGGCTGCTTATAGGACTGCTGGGTGTCGGCGGCTGGAGTGTGCGGGTGGAGGAGAGGCTGAAGTAGCTGATGAGCGATCTGTTTGCGGAAGAGCAGCGGGCGCGTGAAGAAATTTCGGACAGGCCCCTGGCGGATCGAATGCGTCCGGAGTCGCTCGAGGATTTTTACGGTCAGGTGCAGTTATTGTCATCTGGCAAGCCACTGCAGCAGGCCATTGAGCACGGCCGTGCGCATTCAATGATTTTCTGGGGGCCACCCGGCACCGGCAAGACAACGCTCGCCCGTATGGTTGCCAATGCCACCGAAGCGCATTTCATCGGATTGTCCGCCGTCATGGCCGGTGTGAAGGATATTCGCGCGGCGGTCGCGCAGGCGAAAGAACAGCGAGAACTGCGAGGCGTTGCAACCGTTTTGTTTCTCGATGAAGTGCACCGCTTCAACAAGTCGCAACAAGATGCATTCCTGCCTTTCGTTGAGAACGGCACGTTGACGTTTATCGGCGCGACAACGGAGAACCCGTCGTTTGAGTTGAACAACGCGCTGCTGTCACGCGCACGTGTTTATGTACTCAAAGCGCTGGACGAGAGCGCACTTGGCGACATTCTTTCGAGAGCCCTTACTGATAACGAGCGCGGACTCGGCGTGCTTGGCCTGGACATAGACGACGCTGCATTGAAATTGATCGTTGCAGCGGCAGATGGCGATGCCCGCCGGGCGCTCAACCTGCTTGAACTGGCAGCCGGCCTGGTGGAAGAGGGTGGATCAAGCATCTCGTTGCAGATTGCAGAGGATGTGGCGCAGGGAAGTCACCGCCGCTTCGACAAAAAGGGCGAGTACTTCTACGACCAGATCTCTGCTCTGCACAAGTCGGTCCGCGGCTCCGACCCGGATGCATCGCTTTACTGGATGATGCGCATGCTGGACGGTGGCTGTGATCCATTGTATCTGGCAAGACGCATGATTCGAATGGCAAGCGAGGATATCGGCAATGCCGACCCTCGTGCACTGCGAATCTGCCTCGATGCCTGGGAGACCATCGAACGTCTCGGCAGCCCTGAGGGCGAGCTCGCATTGGCGCAGGCAGTCGTATTTCTGGCCTGTGCGGCAAAGAGTAATGCGGTCTACACTGCATCGAAACTGGCTGCCGCGGATGCCCGCGAATTTGGATCACTGGAGGTGCCGATGCAATTGCGTAATGCGCCGACAAAGCTGATGAAAGACTTGAGGTATGGCGATAAGTACCGTTACGCCCACGACGAAGATGACGGATTTGCCGCAGGAGAGACGTATTTTCCCGAGGACATGCCGGAGCGTAAGTATTATCATCCCGTTCCGCGTGGACTCGAATTGAAGATCGCCGAAAAGCTCGCCGAGCTTGAGAAGTTGAATCAGGCCGCAAGAGACAAAGACTGACCGACAAACTATGACAAGACTTTATGATTGACCCAAAGAAACTGAGACATGCAGCAGACGACGTAGCCGCAAATTTGCAGCGGCGAGGCTTCGAGTTTGACGCGAGCGGCTATATCGCGCTTGATGAAAACCGGAAAACCCGTCAGGTCGAGGTTGAGTCATTGCGCGCGGAGAGAAATACCAGCGCGAAGAACATAGGCAGAGCAAAGGCGAAAGGGGAAGACGTTACGCCTTTACTCGCGGCGGTAAAGGACTTTGGCGACCGCCTTGAGGCTGCCGAGAACGACCTTGCGGAGGTTCAGGGCGAGCTGCAAACCATTGAACTGGGCCTGCCAAACCTGCTCAGTGATAACGTTCCAGACGGTAAAGATGAATCCGAAAACCGTGAAGAACGACGCTGGGGTGAAATTCGCGAGCTGGAATTCGAAGCCAAAGATCATGTTGACCTGGGCACAAATCTCGGCATGCTCGATTTTGACGCCGCAAGCAAGATCTCCGGATCGCGGTTTGTAGTGATGCACGGCGCGTTAGCGCGTATGCAGCGAGCCCTCATTCAGCTGATGCTGGACGTGCATACATCAGAACACGGTTATTCGGAGACCTACGTTCCTTACCTTGTGCAGAGCGAGGCATTGTATGGCACAGGACAGCTGCCAAAGTTTGCAGACGATCAATTTAAAACAACCGGCGATACCACGTTTTACCTGATTCCGACCGCAGAGGTGCCTGTTACCAATCTGCTGCGCGACACCATAGTCGATGCGGATGATCTGCCGAAAAAGTTCGTTGCTCACACGCCGTGTTTTCGTTCAGAAGCCGGCTCCTATGGCAAGGATACGCGCGGCATGATTCGTCAGCACCAGTTCGAAAAAGTCGAGTTGGTCCAGATCGTGAAACCTGACGAGTCGGCAGCGACGCTTGAAGAGTTGACAGGTCATGCGGAAGAAATTCTGCGCCGACTGGAGTTGCCTTATCGGGTTGTTATGCTTTGCGCTGGCGACGTCGGTTTTTCATCGTCAATTACCTACGACCTTGAGGTCTGGCTGCCTGGGCAAGACGCCTATCGGGAAATTTCTTCCTGCAGTTGCTTCACCGATTTTCAGGCCAGGCGAATGCAAGCTCGTTGGCGGAATCCCGAAACGGGCAGACCCGAGTTATTGCATACCGTGAATGGGTCAGGTCTGGCGGCGGGGCGAGCGCTGGTCGCTGTGATGGAAAATTACCAACAAGCGGATGGCAGCATTATTGTGCCGAAAGCGCTGCTTCCTTATATGGCTGGCGTCGAGGTAATAAACGCGTAGCATTTCGCCCGCTGGGCGGGCTCCTACAAGTCTCTGTAGGGGCCCGCCCAGCGGGCGAAAAACTACGTGCTGGAACCCTAGGCCGAGTCGTTCACCAACGCCTTCAATTCATCCAGCGCGGTCTGCCAACGCATTTCCGATCGCTTGTAATCCTCTTCCCAGTCTTCGTCCGCCGGAATTCCGGCAACCGTTACAGTCAACGTCGTGCCTTTCTCAATTTCTTTGAGCTGCAAGGTTATGGTTATAGGACCGGTGGGCAATGGTTCCGCGCCATGCCTTAATGCGACGACCATTCGCAGCCGGCGCTTCGGAATATAAATATCAATGCGCCCTGACATATCGGTGCTGTCAAGCAATGCGAATTCGAAGGCGCCGCCAATGTGGGCAGAAAATTCGCCTTCCTTCACCAGCCATTTTTTCAGCTGGTCGATTTCAGTGATCGCAGACCATGTGTCTTTTAGCGGCGCTCGAAGATCGACATGTTCTTTATGTGTGCGCGTTATGCTGTCGGACGGCGAGGGTACGCGGGTGGCGGTGAAGTCGTCTTTGCGTGCGGCGGGTTTCTTTTCCTTTGGCGCGGTAACTTCTGCGTCTGGCGGATACGAAATGACGTGCAAATCGTGTTGTGGGAACGGAATGGTAATGCCTTCTTCGCGGAATGCGGCGTCGATGAGAAAATTGATGTCACTGGTCACGCTGAATCGTCGATCGATTCGGAATATCCGAACACGCAGTTCGAAGTCCAGCGAACTGTCGCCGAAGCCCATAAACAGTGCCCGCGGTGCCGGCGCGCTGCCGTCAAGAATCACTTCAGGATGTTCACGGGCAACTGACTCCAGAATTTCGCGCACCTTTTCTACGTCGCTGCCGTAGGCAACGCCAACTCTTATCTGCAGTCGACCTGCGGAATTGCGCAGCACCCAGTTCGTAACGCGACCTGAAATCAATTCGGAATTGGGGACAAGTACGTTCTGGTTGTCCATGGTTTCGATTTCGGTGGCGCGAATGCTGATGTTGCGAACAAATCCTTCTACATTGCCGACTGAAACAAAATCACCTGTACGAATGGGTCGCTCAAACAGCAGGATAAGCCCGGAAACAAAGTTATTGGCGATCTCCTGCATGCCGAATCCGAGTCCGATCGCGAGACCACCCGAAACCCAACCGAGGCCGGACAGATCAACACCCGCTTGCGTGAGGCCGATAAGGACCGCGCCGACAAATCCGACATAGCCGAATATGGTAATAAGCGCTTCGCGTGCACCGCGCTCAATGACGATTTGTTGCAGCCAGCGACGATCAATCCAGCGCTTTATCCAGCCGATAACGATGAGCAGTGCAATGAATAACAAAATGCCACTGATGATCTTTATCGGAACCAGCTTGAGTTCGCCAATCGAGACGCCGCCGGTGATGCGTTCGTACAAACTCTCGAGGGTTGTGCCGGAGTCGTCCCAGACGTAGATGATGAAGACGATGAAAGTTACCCAGACCGCGAGATCGATCGCGAGTTGCATAAACCCGAGCCCGGTACGCGCCGCCTTGTCGGTCATGCCGAGGTTTTTTCGAATTTGATTCGCGGACGCCGTGTCCTGGTTCAGCAGGTAGTCGAACAGCGTGTAAATGCCCCATAACAATACCCACAACACGAGCAGGGCAAGTACTGTCCTGGTTACGCCGTGGACCAGGTAGCCGGCGAAGTTGTGAAAACCCAGCAGCAGCGAAAATATGCCGACAATCAGCGCGAGCGTGCCGGAATAGCGAATTAGCCGAAAGCGGCCGATCAGACCCGGAATCTTACGAAGATAGGCGATCACGTACAGAAGTGCGGCGGCGACAACAAGAATCATCGTGGCACGGCCGACGACTTCGAGCCCGATCGCGCGAATCGCGAGCCAGTTGGTGCCCAATACAACGAAGCTTGCAACGAGTGTCAATGCAAATATTCTTGAGCGTCGGCGGAGTGGCTTGACGTGATCCGGAATGAGGCCTTTTACAGACGCTGCGGGCGAAAGTGGACCGGTAGTCCAGTCAATAAGTACAAGAGCAATACCATACATCCCGACTGCTGCGGCCAGGCGGACGATCATCAGGTCTTCGCTTGCATTGATGACGGTAGCCAACAAGATCGCTGTAAGTGTAATGCCTTCAAGAATCAGAGGCGCATGCTCCGCCAAAGGCTTTGGAAACAACAATCGAAACTGCGGCTCGGCGCTGTCCCCGCCGGCTGCCTGATAACGCTGATTAAATTTGTGCCGAAGGAATACGCCCAATAGTGCGGCCAGAATTCCGCCGCTGGAAAGAACCCAGAAGAGCAGAATGGGTGTAATGCCTTCCAACAGTTCGAGTTTGACTTCGTTTCTTATTTTTTCCGGCGCGGCTGCGATGCGGCGCGGTGCATTGCGGATCGCGCCGAAAATTGTTTCGTTTCTGCTGGACAGAAACTTTTGCGAGATGGCGTTTTGTATACCGGTGATACGAATAACCAGCTTATTTGCCTGATCGTCGATATTGCCGCAAAGTGTTTGTTGCAGAAGTGCAGAGTCCTGGCGAGTCTTAACATCCAGATATTGGTCAAACACGGTCGGGTCGACGTTAGGTTCGTCAATTATTTTCTCGAACGGGGCCATGCGAGCGTCCATGCGCGCCCTTTCTGCCGTGGCCTCCGCCTCGCAAGCTTCTGCTTTTGCCTGTTCAGCCGTCGCGATTGCGCGAGATTCGGTCAGATATTTTGAGTCGACTTCTTCCGCCGATACATTGGTCTGTATTTCGTCGAGCAGCGCGCGCGATGCGATCGGATCGTAGGTTTCTTCTTCTTGAGCACTGGCTGTAAAGGACAATATCAGCCAGATGGCTATGGCTGCCAAAGTTCGAGTTTTGCGAAAGCTGTGCAACGCCTGCATAGGTAGGTCGGTTAGGGCCAGTTGGACGGTGGGCCAAGTATAGCGCGTATGCGCTCGACAAAGAAAAGGCAGACACCGTTATCAGTGTCTGCCCGCAAATCGAATAGTTGAATGTTTAAGCTTATCGAATCAGTTTCTGCTCATGAACAGGCGCAGGATATACCAGAACATCATTGCTATGGACGCGAACAATTGCATCGATGCTGCGACATATTTGTCCTGTGGATAGTGCAGCATGATATTGGAGGTGTCATACAAAACGGCCGCGCCGGCAAAGCCGATCATTGCAACCGAGAACCAGGTTCCCATCTGGAAACCGAAAATAATCGAGCTGACGATTGCCACCAGGGCGAGCATGCCGCCCCAGACCAGCATTCCGCGGAGAAACGAGAAATCTTTTCGCGTGATCATGGCGGTCGCAATCAAGCCAACGCTGCCAAGAATGGTGACGCCAGCCGCGCTGTCGATGATGGCGGGATTTTTAAGATACGCCATATAGATCATCGGCATAAAAATGATCGCTTCCAGGACGATGAACCCTGCCAGGGCCGCGTACTGGAGTGGAATCGACTCTACCTTGTGGGCGACACGAGTCGCGCCCCAGCCGGCGAGGATGAACGCTCCCATTACCAGCAACCAGTTACCCATCATTTGATAAGCAAAGCGCTCCGCTATGCCAGAACTAAACAGGTAGCCTTCAAGAGCGGCGAAAGCCAGAATTGCGACGATGACGTGGGCGTAACATCTCCATATGAAGGTCGAACGATCCTCGACGGACAGCTCAGACACGGGTGCCATGTAGTTAACGTTATCGTTCATTCTGAAAACTCCTCAATATTGGGTATGGTGCGGATTCTAGCATTCTGCACGATATGGGGTGTAACGATTGAGTCTCAAGGATTCAGCTGCTATTCCTCGAAATCAGGCAGAAATCACGCTGTAACTATTGAATCTGCGGCATTGAGCAAGCAGAATGCGCCCTCGCAGAGATGCTGATTCATCTTGTGGAGAGGTGGCAGAGTGGTCGAATGCACTGGTCTTGAAAACCAGCAAGGGTTTGTAGCCCTTCGAGGGTTCGAATCCCTCCCTCTCCGCCACCCATAAAAAAAATGGGGTCAGGTTCAAACCCT
>Ga0209987_10001333_pt1 | contig 13483 bp, 11 predicted proteins | sample N074metaG_FD_182134 | JGI IMG/M metagenome (GOLD analysis project Ga0209987, IMG submission 182134) | Deep subsurface microbial communities from Kermadec Trench to uncover new lineages of life (NeLLi) - N074 metaG (SPAdes) (version 2) | ecosystem: Environmental > Aquatic > Marine > Ocean trench... | reverse complement strand
GCAAGGCTTGCCGCCAGGCATATACAGGATAAGGATATTCACTCCCTGCATGAATTGCTCGATGCGCACGAAGAGGCCATAGGCAGAACCGACGGCAAGGCCTATTTTCAGCACGAGGGCGATATTGACTTTCACTATCGCATCACACTCGCGAGCCAAAACCAGTGGATCCTGGAAAATCTGCATGGCGAGTTATACCAGTTGATCCGCATGGGCCGACATCAATCAGGCCAGACACCCGAGCGGCCCGCCACAGCTCTATCACAACACCGGCTCATCGTTGCAGCAATCGAACAACGCGATGAGGAATTAGCCGAATTATTAATGCGCCGCCATATCAGCGGTGCATGGAAAATCGTAAAACGAATTTTAGAGAATAATCATGACTGAAAAACTCACCCCGGGAGGTAAATTTCGCCAGGCTGTCGAGCTAAATAATCCGCTTCAGGTCGTTGGCACGGTTAACGCCTATAGCGCAATCATGGCGCAAAAATGCGGGCACAAGGCTATTTACCTGTCGGGTGGCGGGGTCGCCGCCAGCTCGTTGGGTACTCCCGACCTGGGTATCACAACATTGAATGATGTACTCGAGGATGCCCGTCGGATTACCGATTCCAGCTCGCTACCACTACTGGTTGATATCGATACCGGCTGGGGTGGCGCATTTAATATCGCTCGCGCTATTCGAGAAATGATCCGCGCCGATGTAGCCGCTATTCACATCGAAGATCAGGTCATGCAAAAACGATGCGGGCACAGGCCTAACAAGGCAATCGTTTCACCGGCGGAAATGGTCGACCGTATTAAAGCCGCGGTCGATGCACGTAGCGACGACAAATTTGTCATTATGGCGCGTACCGATGCCCTCGCAATTGAGGGTCTGGATGCAGCCATTGAACGCGCGGTCGCCTGTGTCGAGGCAGGCGCCGATATGATATTTCCAGAGGCGATGACCGAACTCAACCAGTACCGCCGGTTTGTCGATGCAGTTGGCGTACCCGTACTGGCGAATATAACCGAGTTTGGCGCCACACCGTTATATACCTGTGAGCAGCTGGCATCGGTCGGGGTCAAGATGTCACTTTACCCATTGAGTGCGTTTCGCGCCATGAGCCTCGCCGCACTCAATGTATACCAGCATATACTGGCAGATGGCAGCCAGCAAAAAGTCGTCGATACCATGCAAACCCGCATGGAACTCTACGACTACCTCGATTATCACCAATACGAGCAAACGCTAGACAATTTATTCAGCGAGGAATCATCATGAGCGAAGCACCCGCTTTCAAACCAAAAAAATCGGTTGCGCTGTCGGGTACAGTCGCCGGTAATACCGCGATTTGCACGGTAGGACGCACTGGTAACGACCTGCATTATCGCGGCTACGATATACTCGACATCGCCGAAACCTGTGAATTCGAGGAGATCGCCTATTTGGTCGTGCATCAGAAACTGCCGAACCAGGCCGAACTAGACGCCTACAAGGCGCGCCTTAAATCAATGCGTGATCTGCCCGCGGAAGTCAAGATAGTGCTCGAGCAACTACCCGCCAGCACCCACCCGATGGATGTAATGCGTACCGGTTGCTCCGCTCTTGGATGTCAGGCTCCGGAAGCAGCCGACCACAATACCGATGGCGCACGCGATATTATCGATCGACTGATGGCCTGTTTCGGCTCGATGCTGGTTTACTGGTATCACTTCAGCCACAACGACAAGCGTATCGAGCTGGTAACCGATGACGATTCGATCGGCGGACATTTCCTGCATCTACTGCATGGCAAACCGGCACCCGAGTCCTGGGTCAGGGCGATGCATATTTCACTCATTCTCTACGCCGAGCACGAATTCAACGCATCGACCTTCACCGCACGGGTCATCGCGGGAACCGGGTCAGATATGTATTCGGCCATGACCGGCGCAATCGGCGCGTTGCGCGGCCCCAAGCACGGGGGCGCGAACGAGGCCGCCTTCGAGATTCAATCACGTTATGGCTCGGCCGATGAAGCTGAAGCCGACATTCGGGCGCGGGTCGCCAACAAGGAAATCGTGATTGGTTTTGGCCACCCGGTTTATACCATCAGTGACCCACGCAACGAAGTCATAAAACGTCTGGCCAAACAGCTTTCCGACGAGAACGGCAAGCCACTAATGTACGAGATCGCCGAGCGCCTCGAAAGCGTGATGCAGGCGCTTAAGAATATGTTCCCGAACCTGGACTGGTTCTCCGCCATCTCTTACAACCAGATGGGTATTCCCACCGATATGTTCACACCGCTATTCGTAATTTCGAGAACAACTGGCTGGGGTGCGCATATTGTTGAGCAACGACAGGACGGCAAGATCATCCGACCCTCGGCCAACTATACCGGACCCGAAAACCTGGCTTTTACCCCCATACAAGATAGATAACAGGATATAAAAACATGAGCAAAGCCGCTGTTCTGGACGCCAGCCGTCCCGACTTCGACCCGGTGATTCAGGATATCGTCGACTATGTGCTCGATTACGATGTGGGCCAGTCCGTTGAAGCAATGCAAACTGCCCGTTACGACTGGATGGACACTATCGGCTGTGGCCTGTTGGCGTTGAGTTACCCGGCCTGCACCCGGTTGCTCGGGCCGATCGTGCCCGGCGCAGACATGCCTGGTAACGGTGCCCGGGTACCAGGAACCTCGTATCAGCTCGATCCGGTCCGTGCCGCCTGGAATATAGGCGCGATGGTACGCTGGCTTGACTACAACGACACCTGGCTGGCGGCCGAATGGGGTCACCCTTCGGACAATCTCGGTGCCATCCTGGCGCTCGCCGATTACCTGTCGCGCAAGCGTGTGCGCGAAGGTGGGGTATCGCTGCAAATGCGTGATGTGATAATCGCGATGATCAAGGCACACGAAATACAGGGCGTGATCGCTCTCGAAAACTCTTTTAACCGTGTCGGGCTGTGCCATGTGATGCTGGTGCGGATTGCGTCGACTGCTGTCACGGCAGCGATGCTCGGCTGTACGCGCGAGCAATGCCTGAACGCGGTTTCGCATGCCTGGATTGACGGTTCATCACTGCGTACCTATCGTCATGCGCCGAATACCGGGTCGCGAAAGTCCTGGGCTGCCGGGGACGCATCATCGCGCGGACTGTTCCTCGCGTTCACCGCATTACGGGGTGAGATGGGCTATCCCTCGGCGATCACCGCAGCCACCTGGGGATTTCAGGATGTCGCGTTTGGCAAGAAAGCGCTCGAGTTCACCCAGGGCTATGGCACCTACACGATGGAAAATATTCTGTTCAAGATTTCCTTTCCAGCCGAGTTCCACGCCCAGACAGCAATTGAAGCCGCCGTTACCCTGCATCCGCAGATCATCGATCGTATCGATGAGATCGAGCGTATCGTGATTAAAACCCAGGAATCCGGTGACCGTATCATCAATAAAATCGGTCCGCTCGACAACCCGGCGGACCGCGATCACTGTCTCCAGTATATGGTCGCTATTGCTCTATTGATGGGTGATTTGCAGGCCGAGCATTACGAAGACGATGTCGCGTCCGACCCACGAGTCGATGCATTGCGCGAGCGGATGGAAGTCTCTGAAGAAGAGCGGTTTACGCGCGAGTATTTACAAGCTGATAAACGCGCGATCGGTAATTCATTGCAGATATTCTTCAACGACAACTCGTCTACCGACGAGGTAATAGTCGATTATCCGGTCGGGCACAAACGGCGCCGGGACGAGGGCATTCCACTGCTGAAAGCGAAATTCGAGCGTTACCTGCGCGGACAAATCAGCGCTCGTAATTCGGTTCGAATTCTAGGCCTGTGTGCGGATCAGGCGTCATTTGAAAGCACCACTGTTACCGACATGATGGAGTTGTTGCACTGCCAGGACAACACCCCGGTTTAACAATATTATCCCCTGGGCTTGTCCTCGAGAGCCACTTTTTATAGTGATCTGGCTAATCGAACAAATCGAGTATTTTCGCCAGGTCACTTTTCCCGGCAGCCAGTTCCGATATCTGCAACCCTTCGAGTTCGTGCGGAAACACCAGCCACTCGTCAGTTTCGTGCAGATAATATTCGGGCTCGAAATCAACCACATTCTTACTCGGCTTATACCAGGGACAGGCGATCCGAATATCGCTGGGGGTATTGAGTCTCGATTGCTTACGGATTGCCTTGATCAAGGCCGCGACACTGCGCCCAGAATCAAATACATCGTCGACAATTAACAATTTATGGTTGGCGTTGGCGTTTTCGATCAGGTAATGCAGACCATGCACACGAATTTTTTTCGATTGCTTGTCAATGCCGTAATACGACGATGTTCGCACCGAGATGTGATCTGTTTTTACTCCCTTGAACTCGAAATACTCCTGTACCGCAATTCCTACTGGAGCGCCACCACGCCAGATACCAACAATGAAATGCGGCCGAAAATCGTCCTTGTAAATCAGGTTGGCGAGCCTAAACGAATCTTCCAGCAATTGCCGGGCTGTTATAAATTTTTTATCCATTAACTGTCGGATCCCAGGGTTACAAAGCGCGATATTTTCACATAAATGTCCGATCCCGGGCTACCCGGGCGGCATTTCCAATAGCCATTGCTGCTCCACGTCAAAGAAGTGATCAATACAATTATTGCCAGCTCCGACTCGATCGACACACAAAAATGTCATCGCAGAATACGGCGTTAACAACACGTGATGCCAGGTACCCGGATGATAATTGATACCCTGCTTACCATCGGTAACAAAGGCGTGGAAATCTTCGGGTTTAGGTGAATCGCAGGCGCTGGCCACAACTACAATGAACGGGGTATCGTCGAGTGGTACGAACGCCTGACTGCCGAGTGGATGATGTTCCGCATGGTCAAGCTTGCGCGGCATTTCATACTTTTTGCTTTTTACCAGGCTGATGATGGCGCCTGCATCCTCGCCCAACGCTTCGATGCGTGCCAGGTCATGATACCGCTCGGCCATGCCATTGTTGATAAAAAATGAGTCGCGTTCGCCACTTTCGATCACGTCGCCATAGGGTGCAAACCCGGCCCGGGTCAGGGGTTCAATTGTCAAAGCATTTTCAGTCATTGGTAATCTTGCCCAGTAGACGCAGACGACTGACACCACCGTCCGGAAATAAATTAAGCCGTACGTGGCTGACAGCGCCGATGCCAATTATTGCATCGGTGAACTCATGTAGATTGTCCATTTCGAGCTTGCTCGGCGCTAACAGTTCAGGCCAGAACATGCTTTGCGAAATTATCGAATCCCTGGTCCCACCCTCAACCAGGGTGGCCTGCAAGGAGCAGCGATCCGGGTAATTGCCCTTGAAGTGCGCGGTATCAACGATTACCTGCTCAATCACGCCGACGTGTCCGAGTTCAATAATGCACCAGTCATTACCCGGCTCCCGGCGTCGGCGGGTCTCCCAGCCGTCACCCATATTGACACCACGTCCCGGCGCCAGCAGGTTCGCGGCTGCACCAAAATGGGCATTGTTCCAGGCGATAGCACGGCCACCATTTTCGCTTGCAGCCAGGTCATAAACCGCCTTCGGGTCTTTTTCACTCCAGTCACATTGCACCTGACCATAAATTCTGAGCCTTGCGACACCGCCATCCGGATAAATATTCAAGCGTATATGGGTGAAGCTTTCGATCGCGTCAATTTCGAAATAATGATGGCTGTCCCCGTTCAGGCTGACCGACGGGATCAGGTTCACCCAGCTTGTATTTTCGCCGGGGTCATCCGTACTATTGCAGGCATCGAGCGACGCGGCCGGGGGGTAGTTTCCAGTAAAATGGGTAGTATCGATATCGACGCCCTTGATTATTCCAGCAAGCCCCAGCTGCACAATGGCGTGATCGTAACCGCCACTACGCCGTCGCCGGGTTTCCCAACCGTCCATCCATTTGCCGTTGTCGTCAAACTTACCGTCGATAAATACCGGCGCCTGTGGTTCCAGCATGCGGCTGCATTCGGCAAAAAAATCGTCGGTGCAATAAATGGGTTTGGCGCCCAGCCGCGGTTGCGCCAGGTTAATCCAGTCATTTACAAAATCGGGAGTATTGTCGCTCATTTTATTTCTAATGCCTCAGTACTGTATTTTATAGTGCGCCTGCTTTTTCAAGAAGCTGCCGTGACAATAAATTATGTCTTGTCACCAAAGAATTTATGTCCAAATCTGGAATTTCGCCATCCTCGACCACGACCTTGCCATTGATAACCGATAGCCAGGCTGTTCCGGGCGCGCAGGTCAGTAGCGAGGCAACCGGATCACTCATACCACCAGCATGGGTTAGATCATCGACTCGAAAAGCAACCAGATCCGCTGCCTTGCCCGTCTCCAGGCTACCGATATCGTTACGTCCGAGCACCGCCGCACCGCCGAGCGTCGCAATCTCAAGCGCTTCTCGTGCAGAAAATCGATCGGCCTTCGACTCGAATCCTGGCCAGCCCACACGTTGCAATAACATTGCCTGGCGCGCCTCACCCAGTAAATGGTTAGCATCGTTGCTTGCCGAGCCATCGACACCGAGCCCGACCCGAACCCCGGCGTCGCGCATTTCTCTAATCGGCGCAATGCCCGAAGCGAGAATCATGTTGCTACTCGGGCAATGGCAGACGCCGGTTGCGGTCTGCGCCAGCGTCGCTATTTCGTCCTGGTTCAGGTGCACCATGTGGGCGAACCATACATCGTCGCCGGTCCATCCCAGGCTTTGCATATACTCCAGCGGTTGCATACCGAACTGGCGCTGACAAAAACGATTTTCATCGACGGTCTCGGCCAGATGCGTATGCAGATTTACGGCCGGGTAGCAACGCGCCAGTTCGGCGGTTTGTTTCATCAAATCGGCCGTGACACTAAAGGGTGAACAGGGCGCGAGACCGATACGCAACATAGATAAGGGCGCGGGGTCATGAAATGTCTCGATCACCCGTTTACAATCGGCCAGAATATCGTCCTCGTCTTCGCATACATCGTCCGGGGGCAGACCACCCTGGCTCGCTCCCAGGCTCATGCTGCCGCGCGTCGGATGAAAACGAACTCCCAGTTCCTGCGCGGCGCGTATTTCATCGTCGAGAGCCGAATCGTTCGGAAACAGATACAGATGATCGGCAACCGTTGTTGCTCCCGACAATATCAATTCCACGAGGCCGAGTTTTGCGCTGATATAAACCGCTTCAGCGTCCATCTGCCCCCAGATCGGGTAAAGGGTTTCAAGCCAGTCGAACAGTGACAATCCCTGCGCAGTACCGACACTGCGGGTCAGGGTTTGATACAGGTGGTGATGACAGTTCACTAGTCCGGGGATAATTACCGTGCCACTGGCGTCGATAACCCTGTCGGCTTTCTCGCCCTGATCCAGTATCCATTTCCGTACCTCGTTGCTGGTACCGACGAAAAGAATCTGCCTGTCGTCGGTGAAAATCGCAGCATCGGCTATTTCGCGGCGATCACTGTCCATAGTAACCAGCACTTCCGCATGTTCTATCAGCAGGCCGGGCATTACTTTATTCCTTGCTGTACCGGCATTGACCCATGATATGAGTCGCATGCACGGCACGATCGTCACCGAGCATCATCAATGCAAACAGTTGATCGGAAATTGAGTCCGCCCGCGCCATACGCCGTTTCATGATCGGTGTCGCGCCCAGGTCCAGAACGACGAAATCCGCTTCCTTGCCGACACCAAAATTACCCAGCCGTTGATCCAGGTAAAGCGATTTTGCGCCGCCCAGTGTGGCGAGATAAAACGCCTTCATCGCGGTCATTGTACCACCCGCCATCTGGGTAACCTTGTAAGCCTCGTTCAGGGTTTGCAGCATACTAAAACTGGTGCCACCGCCGACATCGGTCGCAACGCCAACCCGGATACCATGCTGTCGGGCATCGTCAATACTAAACAATCCACTGCCCAGGAACAGGTTCGAAGTCGGGCAAAAAGCGATTGCCGCGCCGGTCTCTGCCATGCGTTGACGGTCAGCTTCATCGAGGTGAATACAATGCCCATAGATCGAGCGCTCAGCCAGTAACCCATAATGATCGTAGACATCGAGATAGCTGCGCCTGTGTGGAAATAATTTCGCTACCCAGGCTACCTCGGCGTGGTTTTCTGCCACATGCGACTGCAGATACAAACCGGGGAATTCCTTCAACAAACGACCTGCCGCTTCGAGTTGTTGCTCGCTTGAGGTCGGCGCAAATCTCGGTGTTACCGCATATAAGGCTCGGCCTTTTTGATGCCAGCGCTCAATCAACTCGGCGCTTTGGGTATAACTCGACTCGGCCGTGTCGCAAAGATAGTCAGGTGCATTGCGATCCATCATCACCTTGCCGGCTATCAGGCACATGTCGCGCTTTTGCGCAGCACTAAAAATAGCATCGACCGATTCAGGATGGATGGTGGCAAAAACAGCACTGGTGGTGGTACCGTTGCGCAATAGCTCATCGCAAAAAAATTCAGCGGCACTGTCGGCAAGGCTTCGATCACTAAATTGACGCTCGGTCGGGAAAGTGTACTTTTCCAGCCATTCGAGCAGTTGCGAACCGTAACTGGCTATCATTTCGGTTTGCGGGTAATGAGTGTGGATATCAAAAAATCCTGGCATGATTAGCTTGCCGGAGTAATCATCCAGTTCAACTCCGTCGGGTAGCTGATCGAGCCAGTTGCGGGCTTCTCCCAGCGCAATCACCCTTCCCTGTTTCAAGATTAGCAGGCCGTCCTCGATATATTCGCAGGCATCGTCCCGCTCGTCCGGGTCGCCGAGAAAATGCAGGAAGTTGGCGCGTATGGCCCTGTCGCAGCTGTCATTGTCCAGCGCCATCGATTGGCTGTTCATCGTTACCAGGCTATTCAGCAGTTAAGGTTTGCGCGTACCAGCTGGCTATCAGGCTTCGCTCTTGATCAGTCATTTGGGTTAGATTACCGAGCGGCATATAGCGCGTCTGAACCGTAGTCGCAATTTTTACCGCATTTTGATTGATTTGTGCATTGGTCTCGAGCACTAGCCCTAGCGGCGGGCTAACAAATCCCGGCTGGGTTGGCTTGTTAGCGTGACAGGCGACACAGCGCTGATTTACTACCTGTTGGATTTTCGCATCGCTAATCGAGACAGATGCCTCACCGTCGGGTGTGGACGGCGTTAAATAGACAACCATGGCCAGCAACAAAACGACGCCAGTCACTAGCAGGGCCTTGTTAGCATTACCCCCGTGGCGCATCACGAAAAATTGCCTGATCAAGACACCGGCCATCATGATAAATCCGAGCACTAGCCAGCCTTGTTGATGGCTATAGGTCATCGGGTAATGGTTACTGATCATGATAAATAAAACCGGCAGGGTAAAATAAGTATTGTGTACCGAGCGTTGCTTGCCAATCACGCCGTATCTGGGGTCGGGGGTCTGGCCTGCCCTGATCTCGGCGACCATGCTCTTTTGCCCCGGAATAATATGAAAAAATACGTTGGCGACCATGATAGAACCCATCATCGCGCCGACGTGCAGATAGGCTGCACGCGCGCTAAATAATTGAAACAGGAGCCAGTCAGCAAGTATGACGAAAATAAAGATGATCGCGGCAAGCAGGGTATCCCTGCCCTTCAGCAGCTTGCATAGCGTGTCGTAGATTAACCATCCCCCGGCGATAAATCCGATACTGATACCTATTGCGACGAACGGTGTTAACGGCATTACCTGTTGATCGATCAGGTAGGTATTTGCACCAAACCAGTAGATGATTGCGAGCAGGCCCATACCTGAAATCCAGGTGGTATAGGCTTCCCATTTTGACCAGTGCAGATGCTCGGAAAGCGGCTCGCCCAGCGGCCCGGCAAGAAACTTTTGGCTCTGATATACGCCGCCGCCGTGTACTGCCCACAGCTCACCCGATACACCGCGCGCCGCGTCGCCTTCATTGGCCGGTTTCGACAATGAGCTATCGAGCATGACGAAATAGAAAGAGGCGCCGATCCAGGCTACACCGGTAATCAGGTGCAGCCATCGGATCAGTAGGTTTACCCAGTCGAGAAGATAAGCTTCCATTAAATTAATTCAAATTTCCTAGACCCGTCATCCCCGCTAAAGCGGCTGTCCGGCGTCCCGGTATTTTCAAACAAGTTACGGGTCATGTTCCAGGGATTCCGGCTCGGAGGCCGGAATGACGAATCCTAAGTTTTTAAATACAGGACACTTCTAAAAATAGTGATTTTTTCGCGGCAGGAGCAATAATCGGTGACGCCGCAATCGCGGAAAAAGCGCATTTTTATTTTTATAATTTGCTCACTACACCCTGGACGTAATAGTCCATTCCGCTCAGGTCGCCGTCACTCATAGTTTCTCCAGCAGCTACACGGGTTTTGCCGGCCTGATCGACTACTGGGCCGGCAAACGGATGCAGAGTACCGGCAGCAAGTTGCTTTTCCATGCTGGCGATACGATTACGCAGTTCTGCCGGAAGCGAGGGATTCAAAGGCGCGAGCTTTATCATGCCCTCTTTATATCCACCCCAGATATTTTCCGGTTTCCAGTTACCTGCCTGTGCTGCCTTAACCACCTTGGTATAATAGTTACCCCAGTGATGTGTGGTCGCGGTTAGATGCGCTGTCGAGCCATATTTCGACATGTCGGAATGGTAACCAAACGCAAACTTGCCCTTTTCCTCGGCGGCCTGTACCACGGCTGTGGAATCTGTATGGTGGGTGATCACGTCTGCACCTTGCGACATCAGTGTCAATGAAGCCTGCCGCTCCTTACCCGGGTCGAACCATGAATTCACCCAGATCACACGCAATTCAGCCTTCGGGTTGACACTGCGAGCACCCAGGATAAAGGCATTGATTCCCTGTAGTACTTCAGGAATTGGAAATGCTCCAACATATCCCAGCACATTGGATTTGGTCACTTCACCCGCTATAACGCCGGTCAGATAGCGACCCTCGTAAAAACGCGCATTGTAAAGTCCCATATTTTTGCCCATCTTGTAGCCGGTGGCGTGGACGAATGCGGTATTAGGAAACAGCTTCGATACCTTCAACATGGGATTCATGTAACCAAAACTGGTAGCAAAAATTACCTTGTCGCCACGTTTGGCCATCTCACGTATTACACGCTCGGCGTCCGGACCTTCGGGCACATTTTCAACATACTTGGTTATTACACCAGTTTCCTTTTCCATCTGCAGCCGACCCAGATCGTGTTGATAGGTCCACCCGGCATCGCCGATTGGGCTTACGTAGACAAATCCGACGGTTTCAGCCGCCATCGATGTGGCGCCAAATAAACTTGCCACAACCACCAGAGTCATTGTTGCCAGTTTTTTAACGAGTTTGTTTGTTATTGCCATTTTATAATCCTCCTGGGATTTTTAGATTTAACTCAACTGCTCTATTATAGCTACTCCGTCATTCTGGCCTCCGGGCCGGAATCTGTTTTTATCGCCAACTTACCGTAGATTCCAGCTCGTAGGCCGGAATGACTTGCTATTTTTTCGATCCCTTCTACGCGTCCGGACGATACGGCTGTCCCAACGAAACCGGCGCATTCAGGCGCACGGTATTTTGATCACGAGAAATAATCACCAGTACAACAATCGTTGCCAGATACGGCAACGACGATAAAAATTGTGAGGGAATGTTAATATCCATGCCAGAGCCCTGGACAAATAATTGCGCAACCAGAACGCCACCAAACAGGTAGGCGCCTACGATCACCCGAAACGGGCGCCAGGTCGCAAATACCACTAGCGCAATCGCGATCCAGCCACGACCTGCGACCATGCCTTCGACCCAGAGTGGCGTATAATATACCGACAGGAAGGACCCGCCGATACCTGCCATGGCGCCACCGAACAGTGTCGCCATATAGCGAATTCTAATGACCGGGTATCCAATCGAATGCGCCGACGATGGTGATTCACCCACTGCGCGAAGTAGCAGGCCAGGACGGCTTTTGTAAAGAAACCAGGCGACTCCAGCGAATATCGCCCAGGATAAATATACCAGTGGTTGCTGGTTAAACAGAGGCCCACCAATCACCGGAAGGTCGGCGAGCAACGGTATTGGCAACGGCGCCACCGTATCAAGGATTTCGGATTCATAGGGCTTGCCGACGAATGCCGATAACCCAACCCCAAATATCGACAGTGCCAGGCCGGTGGCGACCTGGTTACCCATCAGGGTCAGTACCACGACCGCAAACAACAGTGACATTAGAGCGCCCGCCACCATGCCGGCCAATACTCCAAGCCAGGGATTGCCAGTATGGAAGGTGACCGCGAATCCGGCGATAGCCCCCATCGCCATCATGCCCTCGGCGCCCAGGTTTAACACCCCGGATCTTTCCGCGATGAGCTGGCCAAGCGCAACAATGATCAACGGGGTTCCGGCGACGATCGTCGCAAACAGTATCGATTCAAGGATGTCAATATTCATAAGATCAACCCCTTTTCCAGGTTAATCGATATTTAATAAAAACATCCGAACCGAGCAGGAACATCAACAGCATGCCCTGGAATACGTTCGAAATTGATGATGGCAGATTCATGTATTGCTGCGCCTGTTCACCACCCAGATAAAGCAGCGCCATCAGCAGGCTGGCGAAGAATATGCCGACCGGATTCAAGCGGGCGACAAATGCTACTATAATTCCCGCAAATCCATAATTATTGGAAACATGCTCGGTAATCTGACCCATCGGCCCTGCTACTTCTGACATCCCGGCCACTCCTGCCATACCGCCACCAGCTAATAGACCAATCCAGACCATTTTCTTGGCCGAGAATCCAGCATAGCGGGCAGCATTCTTGGCGTTTCCGGCCACCTGCATTTGAAAGCCGAAGAAGCTGCGGTACATGAAAACATAGCCAACCACCAGCGCAGACAGGGCGAACAGGAAGGCGGCGTTGAGCCGCGTACCCTCGATCAACATCGGCAGTAGCGCCGACTCTTCAAACATGCGCGACTGCGGGAAATTGAATCCTTCTGGATCCATCATCGGGCCGTGTACCAGCCAGGAAACCGCCAACTGCGCCACGTAGACCAACATCAGTGAAACCAGAATTTCGTTGGTATTGAAACGGGTTTTTAAAAAGGCCGGAACCGAAGCCCACAACATGCCACCGACACCACCCCCGAGAACCATCAGGAACAGGATATGCAGGCCTTCGGACTCGTAGAAGTACAGGGCCACGGCACTGGCAGCAACACCACCCATGATATATTGCCCCTCGGCGCCAATATTCCAGACGTTGGCACGAAAACCAACCGCCAGGCCAATCGCCACCAGCATCAACGGGGTGGCTTTCAAAAACAGTTCCGATACCCCGTAAATATCGCTCAGCGGGCTGATAAAGAAAATTCGGAAGCCTTCGACCGGATCTTTGCCCAGCGCATAGAACAGAACCAGGCCTCCGATCATCATCAATACGATCGCCAGCAATGGCGACGCATAGGACATTAACTGCGAAGATTCGGCACGTGCTTCGAG
>Ga0209987_10001331_pt1 | contig 13493 bp, 12 predicted proteins | sample N074metaG_FD_182134 | JGI IMG/M metagenome (GOLD analysis project Ga0209987, IMG submission 182134) | Deep subsurface microbial communities from Kermadec Trench to uncover new lineages of life (NeLLi) - N074 metaG (SPAdes) (version 2) | ecosystem: Environmental > Aquatic > Marine > Ocean trench... | reverse complement strand
GCCCCTGTTCCGACTCGTTGATATCAATGCAGGAGGAAGGCGCCATAACCTACTACCCGATCCCTGCTCCCGGCGGTGTCGCCCGAATTACAGGCATCCAGCAATTCCACATCCAGTGCCCGGGCGTGCTGGCTGCGCATCAACCCGTTGAGCGCATAGGCACCGCAGGCTTCCTCGCCCGACAGCGAGTCCGATTTCGCCAGTATGCGATCGCAGGTCTTTGCATCGACCTGTCTGGCATCCGCATAGGGCAGAAAGTGGGATAAATCGGTACTGACTACAACCAGCGTATCTCTCCCACCCCACAGCGCATCCATTACCGCAGCCACACTGGCCGCGTCGCATTTCCCTACCACCACCGGCACCAGGCTAAACTGCTTCAGTACCGTCTGCAGAAATGGTAGTTGCACCTCCAGGCTATGCTCATCCCGGTGCGCCTGGTCAGAGACAGATACATCAACCATGTCGACTATCCGCTCGATGGCCTCTCGGTCCAACGGCACTTCACCCAGCGGTGTTTCGAATCGATCCACCGATGGTAGTGCCATCCCTTCGAGGTAAACTCGGTGGGCAGGGCCGAACAACACCACTCGCCGAACTTCATCCCGGCGCGACTCCAGGCAATGGTAGGCCCTGGCGGCGGTTGGACCCGAGTAAATATAGCCGGCATGCGGTACTATCAATGCTTCAGGAATAGGCGCTTTTTTCGAAGACACCCCGGACATTAGCTCACTGATATGCTGCTGAAGTGCAGCTGGGTCACCCTCGTAGAAAAGACCCGCCACGGCTGCCTTGCGAATACTCATGGAATTACCTCGCAGTGCTGATATGCTGTTAGTATAACCTTTATCGGAACGGGGGTTGCAGTGGACGAAACAGTTGTCACCACTCGGTACTGGCATGCGATCGAGGATGGACGCCTGCAATGTGACGTCTGCCCGCGTCATTGTCGTCTCAAGGAGGGACAGCGCGGCCTGTGTTATGTGCGCCAGCGACTGAACGACGAGGTCAAGCTGGTCAGTTATGGTCGCTCCAGTGGATTCTGTGTCGACCCGATCGAGAAGAAACCATTGAATCACTTCTACCCCGGCAGCGCCGTGTTGTCATTTGGAACCGCTGGTTGCAATCTCGCCTGCAAATTCTGCCAAAACTGGGACATGTCCAAGTCCCGCGAAATGGATACGCTGGCAGATCGAGCCACGCCCGGGCAATTGACCAAAGTGGCTGAAGAAATGTCCTGCCGTAGTATTGCCTTTACCTACAACGACCCGATCGTATTCCTCGAATATGCGATCGATGTGGCTGCTGCCTGTCGCGAACGCGGCATAAAATCGGTAGCTGTCACTGCCGGTTATGTCGACCCGGAACCACGGGTAGAATTTTTCCAGGCGGTGGACGCAGCCAATGTGGACCTGAAGGCGTTTAGCGATCGCTTCTATTTCAAGGTTTGTGGCGGTCATCTGGCTCCGGTACTCGAAACCCTCGAATATATAAAACACGAGACTGATACCTGGCTTGAACTGACCACCCTGTTGATTCCAGGCGAGAATGATTCTGAACAGGAGATCCATGCTATGACCAACTGGGTAGTGGAAAAATTAGGACCGGAAGTACCCATGCACTTCACTGCATTCCACCCAGACTGGAAAATGCTTGATATCGAACACACCCCGGCTGCGACTCTAACCCGGGCCCGCAAGATAGCCCTGGGCAACGGCGTACACTACGCCTATACAGGCAATGTGCACGACGCGGCGGGTTCCAGCACCTGGTGCCATGAATGCGGGAAATTGCTGATAGAACGCGACTGGTATCAGCTGGGTCACTGGAATATGGGGGAAAATGCCAGCTGTAATGACTGCGGCGCCAGGCTTCCCGGTCATTTCGAAGCAAAGCCAGGTAACTTTGGTGCGCGCCGTATACCTGTGCGAATCAACCATTAACACGGTTCGACGCCCCCGGCCAGATCAAACTCCGCTACCCTTTTCAATACTTGCTTAAGAGGAACCTCTGATCAATTCATGAATGAACGTGTTGTGCCCAAAATGACCAATTCCCATGTTGTGAAACTTAGCAATAGCCATGCTATTACGCAGCACAAGGAAGTGCCAGTGCCGCGGCGACAGGATGTCGATGAGCGGCCTTGCCTTCCACGCCTTGAACTGAACGGTCCGACGCTTCGGCATTTTGACTCACAACCCGAATCACCCAGAATTAATCAGAGGCTCCTTAAATAAACCACATGTACCAGGGAAGCATTACGAAACTACTCATCCTGATGGCGTTAATCGCGACCGGGATCATACTGGAACTCGCCGGGTTACTCGACGCTGAAAAAATTCTATCGATAGCGCGGGAATTCTCACAACACTGGTGGCTGGCGGCAATCTTGATCCTATTGCAAGGTATCCTGTTTAGTTTTGCGCTGGCTGGATCGTTGTTTCTCTGGGTTGTCGCACCGCTTTATCCACCAGTGATGGCGACGTTCATTCTGGCTGCTGGCAGCACACTCGGTGGCCTGGGCGCCTACCTGTTGTCCAGGCGGTTGTCGGATGACTGGGTAGAAAAAATCGAAAACTCACGTACTTACAAGTTACTCCGCGAACAGGGCAATTTCTTCACCCTTTTCGCGATGCGGGTCTTTCCTGCCTTTCCACACTCCCTGATCAACTATAGTTCGGGCATACTCAGGGTAGATCTTAGTCACTTTATACTGGCAGCCATCCTCGGAATTTCGATTAAATCGTATTTATATGCCAGTGTGATTCACGGTGCAATCACCGCCGAATCACTGCAATCACTGCTGGATATATCTACCCTCGGGCCACTGATTTTACTATCTGTAATTAGTCTGCTAGGTGTTTATATTAAGTACAGACGCTCTCTAAACCGGAATTGAAAACCATTTCGGCGCCTGCTCCGGTGATTTCCCCTAAGCAGGTAAAAATGGCGTCAGGTATAGATCCTGATAGTCCCAGCCGGCTAAATCGGGTGAAATTTTCCCGTTTATCCCTTTTATCCCACCAACTATACAAAAAACCCCAATATTTCCTTGAAATTCTCCTATATTCCTAGTATGCGGTCATTCCGCTAAATAGGTTAAGTATTAAAAGTCGAAAAATAATCCGCACGAAGGAGAACCTAAGGAGAGTTAAAACGGCGCACCATTGGCCGTAAAGTAAGTACGACCCATTAACCCGGACAATTTGGATCGGGAATGGAGGTTGAAATGAAGACGAACAACTCGAAATCGGTGACAAACCCAGCCCTGCTGCTGGCGATACTGGCGTCCATCACCTATTTCAGCTACTCGGGCAGCGATCCTGCAGATACCGAGTCGATGCTCGATGTTTCCGTCTCCATCAGAACAATTTCTCATGTCAGCATCGACAACTACGGCGATTCCGTCTGGGCACCCGGGACGGGTTCCGGTTTTCTCGTATCCACCAACACCTGCGAGGTCTGGACCAACCAGCACGTCATCCAGAATGCGGCTGTCATTGAAATATTTCCCCGCGGCTGGAAAAAAATGCGTGGCATCACCGCGACCCTTGTCAATTCAACACCGCACACCGATATTGCCATACTACAGATGGAAAACTGTGACGGAATGCAAGCGGCACGACTTGGCAATTCGAAGACTGCCAGAGTTGGCGATGAAACCTACGTGGTCGGCAACCCTTTCGGTAGTAATCCAGATTCTATCAGCCGTGGGATAATTTCAAATACCTCGCGCTTTTTAGCAGGTCCCGTTCCCTATCTTCAGACTGACGCCGCGGTCAACCCGGGTAACTCTGGCGGCGCGCTGTTCAATCGTGACGGTGAGGTCATCGGCTTGACCACGTCTATAGCTGCAACCAGCTCGGGCAGCAACGTCGGTATCGGTTACGCGCTGCCGATCAACGCCGTGCTCGACAAGGTCGCGGCACTACGTAATGGTCCGCCAAGCTGGGGAGACGCTGGAATAGACGATATTATTGCTGGCCTCACCCCGGAGGAAGCAGCCATCTTTCAGGTGCCGGATGGATATGGTGCAGTCAGTATCATTCGTACGCCTGAAGAAGGCCCGAGTGCTGGCAAGCTGATTGCCAGGGATGTCGTCTACAAACTTGATGACGAGGCTGTGATAAATCCTGCGCAGGTCAAACGAATTATTGGAAGCAAAAAACCCAATGACACGATTGATTTTTCCCTCATCCGCAATGGTGAACCCGAGGTTATCAGTGTCACCCTCGGTGATGGATGGATCAAGTTCCAAAAACCAGATGAAGAAGCCCAGGACTATACCGGTTTACTCGGTATGTCGGTAGAAAACTGGTCTAGCGACGAGGGTGAACGAGGACAATTCAAGAACCCGGTAATCACCAAAGTCTACAGTCTTGGGCCCGCACACCTGGGATTCATCACCAGTTCGCAGTCCACTGCCGGAATGTTCGGTCGTAATATGGTAACACTGCAAATCAGTGTCAATACGGTTACCGGCGTGGTCATCAAGGGCGAGTACAAGTCAGTCGCCGATATATCAACCCTGGAAAAACTGGCTAGCGAAGCCTACAGCAAGAGGCTGCCCATACTGCTCGAAATCGAAAGCTGGCACCGGAATCCGAAAAGTTTCTATTCGCCACTGGAATACAGTACCACGGCGTTTCACAAGATTCTTCCTACGCCTAGCGAGAAACTGGTCAAGGAGACAAACTCGCTGCCGACCAGGATAGAAGGCGATGCCTATACGCTCGAAGCAAGGCACCGTTCCTGAATAATTATTCCCCTGATTAATTAGCTCCCCCTTAGCTGTTGCCCCAACCGTTCAAAATGAGCGCTGTCTCCAGAAAACATGAATCTGGTGAACGCTGAGAAAACAGTGGATAGCGAATATAAATAAAAATGCTCTCGAATAAATCGGCCAGGGCAAAATATTAAATAGTTCACTCAGTGAAAAATAGAATCAAAATATCATCTGCGATAAAATGCGCGCTCTCTATTAGAAACTACAGGAAATAGGCTATGCGTTTTTTTTACATCAAAAAATTGATCATTGCCCAGGTATCGGCCCTGCTGATGTTATTTACCCAAATCGCTCCATTACAGGCCGCCCTGGTAGATAACGGCGCCTTGATGAGCAATATCACCAGAGCCAGTTTGATCGAGTCTCTGGACAGGACTGAGGTTCTAAGCCTGCTAGTATCCATGGGTGTAGATAAAGATGCCGCCACAATTCGCATTCAAACCATGAATGAAAATGAACTTACGCGTTTACAACAGGAATTTCGACAACTACCGGCCGGTGCCGGTGGGGCGGAAACCATTGCGATCCTATTCCTGATATTGATTGCTACCGATTACGCCGGCATTACCGATATTTTTCCATTTGTGAATAAATCTAAAAAGTAGAAATTCACCGATTAGTTCATGGGAGAATCAGTGATTACCTGGAATTTGAATATGGATTTCAGTAACTGGCAACGACGGTTTCTGGCGTCCTGCCTGTTGCTGATAATGACAGGGTGCGCGGCGGTACCGCAAAGCCTGGAATTATCGAGGGAACCCGGCAATTTACCGCGTCGAGTAATGCTCGACGAGGTTGCCTTCTTCCCCCAGGTAAAATACCAGTGCGGTCCGGCTGCACTGGCAACGGTACTCAGCCATCGCAATGTTGACGTAGTCCCCGAGAGCCTGATCGAAAAGGTCTATATTCCAGAACGTAAAGGCAGCCTGCAAATAGAAATGGTCGCGACTGCGCGCAGTTACGGAAAACTGACCTACCCGCTCGAAAATCAATTGAAGGCATTATTGGCCGAACTGGCGGCGGGAAACCCGGTACTGGTATTTCAGAATTTGTCGTTTTCAATATGGCCGCAGTGGCACTACGCGGTTGCGGTCGGCTATGACCTGGATAAGGCCGAGTTAATTCTACGCTCCGGCACATATCGCGAATATCGCCTGCCACTGGCAACCTTCGAGCGAACCTGGCAACGCGCCGGGCAATGGGCTTACGTGGTCATGCCCCCCGGTGACATTCCAGTAACGGCAACTCCCGAAAACTATTTGCTTGCGGCTTACGATCTGGAACGCGCCGGGTTCAATCAATTGGCGCTTGAGTCCTACCGGGGCGCCGCGAAAAGATGGCCCGAAAATTCAACTGCGTTAATGGCGCTGGGTAACAGTGAATATTCGATGGGTTATATGACCCAGGCACAATCGGTGTTTACCCGTGTAATACAACGGCATCCCGAAGATGGTTCGGCCTGGAATAATCTGGCCTATGCGCTGGCAGGCGGTGGTTGTCACCAGGCGGCAGTATCAGCGGTGCAGTGTGCAAGTCAGTTGGCGCCTACTGACAACAATATCAAGCAGAGCTTGAGCGAAATATCGGCGATGGATAATAGCCGTGGAGCGTCTTGCCAGGTTTTAAGCTGCCCGATCGAACCCACAAGCCAGTAGATCATTGCTCAACATCTGATCATCCATTCCAACGGCCTGGCTAATTAAAAGTCGAGCCCTAAAAAGGCAAACTTAAACTCAATTAATGCGGTGGATTAACCCGCAAACTGAACTAACATTACTGATTAGACAATTTCAAAATGGGGAAATAATAATGAATTATCTGAAGAAACTGGGCCTGGTTGCTGCCCTGTGGTTAATGCTGTTACCGGCGCATGCCGCAATGGTGGGCACGGCAGAGCTATTAACCACAACACCCGACCGGGCCCAACTGATTAACGCATTGCAGAATCAGCGGGTCCAGCAACAACTCATCGAACTGGGAGTTGACCCAGTCGCAGCAATAGACCGGGTGAACCAGATGACCGAGGTAGAAATCTCCAGGATGCAGGGGAAAATTAATCAGCTACCCGCAGGAGCAGGACTTAGCACGGTGGAGTTACTGCTGATTATTCTTCTTATAGTTCTGCTGATTTAAAAAGTCTGATAATTCAGGGGAGGCCTGTAACAGGCCTCGCATTGATTCGACTATCGCCGATTATCCTCCAGGATCATATCGGCCGCTTTTTCACCAATCATGATTGTCGGTGCGTTGGTATTTCCCGATACGATTTCGGGCATAATTGACGCATCAGCTATTCTCAGTTTTTCCAGGCCATGTACTCGCAGGCGCGCATCGACAACTGCGAAATCATCCAGGCCCATCTTGCAGCTGCAAGATGGGTGATAAATAGTCTGGCTGTATTGGCGTGCCGCTTCGAGCAATTCTTCATCACTTTGATATTGCTGTCCCGGTATATATTCTTCGATGATGTGTTTTTTCAGCGAAGGCGCTTTAGCAATTCTTCGCGCCAGCTTGATACCATCTATCACCACCTGGCAATCACGATCATCAGATAAATAATTCGGCATTATTGCCGGGTGCTCCATGGGATCGGCGGATTTGATGCGTATTTCCCCGCGACTAAAAGGTCGCAACTGGCAAACTGAAGCGGTAAATGCTGAAAAAGGATGCACCCCTTCGCCCGGCTTATCGGCGCTCAGGGGTTGCATATGAAACTGAATATCGGGCCGAACCGCCGATGCACTGGAACGGGTAAATATAGTTACCTGGCTGGCCGCCAGGGTCAGTGGCCCGGTCCTGGTAAATAAATACTGAAGCCCCACTTTTAGCTTCTTCAATGGGTTATTTAACTCGTCGTTTAGCGTCCGTTCACTGGTTTTGAATACCAGCCTGATCTGCAAATGATCCTGCAGGTTCTTGCCGACACCCGGCAACGAATGCCGGGGCTGCACCCCGACAGATTCCAGCAGCCCGGGGTCGCCAATACCCGAACACTGCAGGATCTGTGGTGTGTTAATTGCGCCCGCACTGAGAATCACCTCGGCGGCAGCATGCACCGAGTGGATATCACCACCTCTGCTGTACTCGAGACCGGTTACCCGATGACCATCCACCAACAGCCGCGTTACCTGCGCATTGGTCAGTATTTTCAAATTATGGCGATGCTTGACCGGCCTTAAAAAGCCTCTGGCGGTACTCCAGCGAAAACCTTTAGACGCGGTTTGCTGAAAATAGCCGACCCCTTCCTGCAAAGCGCCATTGTAATCCGGGTTGAACGGAATACCGATTTCATTCGCGGCCTGGATAAAATGATCGGCTATCGGTCGCCTAAGCCTTAAATCGGACACCTTTTGCGGGCCGCCGACGCCATGAAATTCACTCTCACCGCGTTCATTGTCTTCAGACTTTTTAAAATAGGCTAAAACCTCGGCGAAACTCCAACCTTCATTTCCCAGTGCCACCCATCGATCATAGTCTTCGGGCTGACCGCGCACATATAACAGGCCATTCAGCGAACTCGAACCACCCAGCACTTTGCCACGGGGCCATTGCAGACTGCGACCGCCGATACCCGGATCGGGTTCAGTCATATAACACCAGTCCAGGTTGGGATCGTGCATGGTTTTAAAATAGCCTAGCGGAATATGAAGCCAGGGATTCCAGTCTCTCGGCCCGGCTTCAATTAATACCACCCGATTCGAGGGATCGGCCGATAGCCGATTCGCCAGCACACATCCGGCCGAGCCTGCGCCCACTATGATGTAATCAAAATTGTTCACAAGTTAAGGTACCTCTGGCAGTATATACCGCGAGAGGCAGGTGGGGGGACGAATGAAGGTACTATTATAAATTGACTAGAAAGCCCGAACCATGCCTTCCTGGCGAGCTAGCAAAATTCGAGGTAACTCAGCAGCCCTGGTAGCTTCTCGCCACACATTCTCGAGCCAGGTCCTGTGCTAACGATATATCTGTGAGCGACATGTTTTTCTCAAAAGATTCGCGACTGGCCGCCTCCAACTCGGGTAATTTGGAAGCATAAACATTAAACCACATGAGGGCACGAATACGGTCCTGGCTAACACCCTGACCTTGCAGGTACATCTCACCCAGGCTGTTCTGGGCGATGGCATTTCCCTGTTCAGCGGCTAACCTGTACCATCTGAAGGCCGTATTGAAGTCCCGCGAAACGCCATCCCCATATTGGTACATCGAAGCCAGGGCCCACTGGGCATCGGCAAAACCCCGATCGGCAAGGGGCCTCCACTCGTTGAGTGCGGTTTCAAAATCTCCATTCTTGTAAGCAGTCACACCCATCGCATAGTCTGCTACCGCCGGAGTAGCTAACAGCAATAAAATTGTAATAGGGAGTACGAAAAATCGCTTCATCTAATCATTTTGCCTAATGGTTGACTAAATTGGACGTGGAGATAGAGGGAAGTTGGAAAACTGCACCAGGTAAACTTGTAAAACCCCTAATCTTGTGAAGTCAATATTCAGCCTGCGGGCATGCCCTGTAAGTGTTTTAATTATAGTTGATAATTGGATATTCGTACCCCGTATATCAAATATTTTCCGCAACGATAGTCTCCCTGCCCCGGACATGGTAATAATGAAATCGTCACCCAAGGAACCTCTGATCAATTCATGAATGAACGCGTTGTGCCCAAAATGACCAATTCCCGTGTTGTGAAACTTAGCAATAGCCCTGCTATTACGCAGCACAGGGAAGTGCCAGTGCCGCGGCGACAGGATGTCGATGAGCGGCCTTGCGTTCCACGCCTTGAACTTGATCATTTTGAATCACAACCCGATTCACCCCGAATTAATCAGAGGTTCCCTAAGGACAGGCGAGGCCAGGCAGATCTATTTTCTTCGATGATGAGGTTTTATTTTATTCCGGCAATCTAGAGCATTTATTGTTGTTAGATAAAATAATATCACTAGTCTTTGAACCATCCGGAGGCCCTACCACCCAATCTTAAAACTGTCGCCATGTAATTCCAGGCTATTGAAGTTGCGATTAAACTATTGATTTAATAAGTCAAGATAGTTATGGTGCATACATATATATAAAGTATGGGAACGCGATCTGAGGAGGCCGCGAAATCCCGTCGAGAGATTTGCCAGACAATATCATCCCGTCCTAATTCATTTACCGAGATACTCATATTATGCCGAGTGACGAGCCCCTTGTTCGCTTCGTAAAAATCCAGAAAAGCTACGATGGTGAGACGATGGTGGTTAAAGACCTGAATCTGGATGTAGCCAAAGGTGAATTTCTCACCATGTTGGGGCCTTCGGGGTCGGGAAAAACAACTTGTCTGATGATGCTTGCGGGTTTTGAACCCGCTACCCACGGCGAAATTTTTCTCAACGGTAATCCGATCAACCGGGTACCACCGCACAAGCGCGGCATTGGCATGGTATTCCAGAATTATGCGCTTTTCCCGCATATGACAGTTTCCGAAAATCTTGCTTTCCCGCTGGAAGTGCGCAACATAGACAAATCCGAACGCGAAACCCGCGTCAAACGGGCACTCGACATGGTACAGTTGGGCGCCTTTGGCGACCGTCGCCCCTCGCAGTTGTCCGGTGGACAGCAGCAACGTGTCGCGGTCGCGCGTTCTCTGGTATTCGATCCGGACCTGGTATTAATGGATGAGCCATTGGGTGCACTGGATAAAAACCTGCGCGAACAAATGCAATACGAAATCAAGCATATCCATGAAAACCTGGGACTTACCGTGGTTTATGTTACCCACGACCAGAGCGAAGCCTTGACCATGTCGAACCGAATCGCGGTATTCGACGATGGCATCATCCAGCAATGCGCGCCACCCCAAGTATTATACGAAGAACCGGAAAACGCTTTTTGCGCTAATTTTATTGGCGAAAACAACCGCTTTCTGGGCAAGGTTATCGAAGACAATGGTGATACCGTCAAGGTCGAAATCGACAACAATGCGGGTACCATAGTTGCCAATAAAGTCAACGTTGAAGGCGTCGGCGTACGCTGTACCCTGTCGCTGCGACCCGAGCGCGTCACAGTTAACCCGAAACCGGGCCAATTACCCAATATTTTCTCCGGCGTTGCCGAAGAACTGATTTACCTCGGGGATCACATCCGTACCCGGTTTACCGTATGTGGCCACGACGATTTTATTGTAAAAATTCCGAATTCAGCCGATCACGCACACCTCAAACAAGGTGATACGGTTAATATCGGCTGGACAGCGGAAGACTGTCGAGCCCTGGATCCATCAGACTAGTGTAAGGTGGAAACTTCGCTCGATTAATTTTCGTTTATTAATAACTAGATATACAACAGAGGAGCATTTTTTAATGAATAAGATTTTTAAACAAGCCCTGCTGGCGGTAGCAACAACCACTTTTGTGGTCGCTGCCCAGGCAGAAATCACGATGGTTATCGTGTCCTGGGGCGGTGCCTACACGGCCAGCCAACAGCGCGCCTACCACGATCCTTACATGGCCCTGAATCCGGACATTAAAATTGTCAACGATGATTCCTCCTCGGAGGGCGCATCGAAGCTTCGCGCAATGGTGGAAGCCGGCAATGTCACCTGGGATTTACTCGACGCGGAAGCACCTGCTGCAATTACGCTGTGTGACGAAGGACTGGTTGAAGAAATCGACTTTGATACGCAACTGGATCCTGCACCAGACGGAACCCCGGCCAGTGTGGATTTTGGTGAGTCGATTGTATCACCCTGCTTTATACCGCAGATCGCCTATTCAACCACTCTTGGCTATCGTTCTGATATTTTCGATGTCGAGCCTACCAAGATGGCGGATCTATTCGACCTGAAGAAATTTCCCGGAAAGCGTGCGTTGGAAAAGCGTCCCGATCCGAACCTGGAATGGGCCTTGATTGCCGACGGTGTCCCTGTAAAAGATGTTTATAAAGTGCTGGATACAGAGGCAGGTGTCAAGAGAGCTTTTGCAAAACTCGACACTATCAAGGACCAGGTGATCTGGTGGACCAAAGGTTCCCAGCCGATGCAATTACTATCTGATGGAGAAGTTGCATTTGGTTCCGCTTACAACGGCCGGCTGTTTCAGGCGATCGTTGTCGACAAGCAGCCGATAAAAATGCTCTGGGATGCACAAGCAATCCAGCTGGACGGCTGGGTAGTCCCCAAAGGCGCTCCCAATAAGGCTGAAGTTATGAAATATCTTCGCTTTGCATCCGATACTCAACGCAATGCCGACCAGGCCAAGTACATTTCATATGGTCCATTGCGCGCATCTTCGGCAAAGTTGGTTGGTAAGCATGCCGATCTGGGCATAGATATGGCTCCGCATATGCCTACTGCGCCCGAAAATATGAAAGGGGCGTTTTTCTTTGACTTCCTGTGGTGGGCGGATAACAAGGATGATATGACCGAGCGTTTCGAAGCATGGCTGGCTAAAGGATAGATCGTTAAGATCGTCTCTAGCAATACAATCCGGGGTCCCGATAGAAAAAGGACCCCGGACTTAACAATTGAACCAAGGTAAAAATGGCAATTGCCGAAGCACAAAATGAAGTGATTACAACCGCTGATGGCGTTCCATTGAAGATCAGCCTGAAAAAGGCACTCTGGCAGCGTAAAAAAACAGCCTTGCTGCTGGTAGCGCCACTGTTTCTATTTGTCCTGATCACCTTTCTTATTCCTATCTTCGATATGCTGCTTCGAAGCGTCGATAATTCGATTGTTGCCGAACAATTCCCAAGTGTTGTGGTAGAAATCAGGAATTGGGAACTCAATTCCACCGAATTGCCCGATGAGGCGACATTCCAGGCGCTGTTCAAAGACTTTAAAGCTGGTGCAATAGAAAAAACCATCAGCCGACTGGGCAGGCGCCTGAATTATGAACTGTCGGGCATGTCGAGCCTTTTTAGAAAAACCGCGCGCAAGATTAAAAAAGTGGAAACCCCGGAATCGGCAACCGAGACAATGATTGCCCTGGATAAAAAATGGGGCAAACTCGAAACCTGGAGACTGATCAAGCGGGAAAGTGGTAAATACACCAGTTCCTACTACCTGTCCGCCGTCGATGCCAAAAAGACCAGCGATGGCTCGATCTCGATGAAAGACGAGGACCGCCAGATCTATTTAGGGCTATTTTGGCGAACCATCAAGCTAAGTACCGCGATAACTCTGCTCACTATCATTTTAGGTTACCCGATCGCCTATCTGATGGCGACCGTCAAAACCAAAACCAGTAACCTGTTAATCATCCTGGTGCTGCTTCCATTCTGGACCTCGCTGTTGGTAAGAACCTCGGCCTGGATTGCGCTTTTACAAAAAGAAGGGGTGATTAACGACATACTGGTTGCCATAGGAGTGCTCAGCGATGACGGTCGACTGGCGATGATCCATAACGAAACTGGCACCATTATCGCGATGACCCATATTCTGCTTCCATTCATGGTTTTACCGCTGTTTAGCGTGATGAAAACCATCCCGCCCAGCTGGGTGCGGGCTGCACGGTCGATGGGTGCAACACCTTTTACCGCGTTTATGCGCGTCTACCTACCCAATACCATCGCCGGTATTGGCGCGGGCGGTATCCTGGTTTTTATATTGGCCATTGGTTACTACATCACGCCGGCGCTGGTTGGCGGCACCAAGGGCACCTTGATCAGCAACTTTATCGCTCATCATATCTCGTCGTCTTTGAACTGGGGCCTGGCCGCTGCGCT
>Ga0209987_10001330_pt1 | contig 13493 bp, 15 predicted proteins | sample N074metaG_FD_182134 | JGI IMG/M metagenome (GOLD analysis project Ga0209987, IMG submission 182134) | Deep subsurface microbial communities from Kermadec Trench to uncover new lineages of life (NeLLi) - N074 metaG (SPAdes) (version 2) | ecosystem: Environmental > Aquatic > Marine > Ocean trench... | reverse complement strand
GGTTAATTATAATGGCCCGGGTGCAGACGCTTTCCACTTCTTCCAGAATATGCGTGGAAATAATGATAGCTTTTTTCCGGGCCAGTGATCGGATCAATTTTCTGACATCATGCTTTTGGTTGGGGTCAAGGCCATCGGTTGGCTCATCCAGAATCAATACCTCCGGATCATGGATCAGGGCCTGGGCCAGTCCAAGGCGCCGTTGATAGCCCTTGGAAAGTGTTTCCACCTCCTGGTCAAGAACCCCTTCAAGGCCAACATCTTTAACCACTTTTTTGAAAGCATTTTCTGCCGTATCGTTAGTCAACCCACGTACCTGGGATATAAAATTCAGGAAGGTGCGCGGGGTCATTTCCCCATAAAGCGGGGAGCCTTCAGGCAAATAACCAATTTTCTGTTGGGCATTTAAGAGGTTTTTAGAAATATCAAAACCGCAAATACTTACACTCCCCGCTGTCGGGACCAGAAACCCGGTCAAAAGTTTCATAGTAGTGGTTTTGCCAGCACCATTGGGCCCAAGGAAACCCAAAACTTCGCCTTTTTTTACCTCAAAGGAAATACCTCTTACAGCCTTGAGGGTGCCAAAATTTTTACTGAGGTTTTTTGCGCTGATCATTATGCTGAGACTTTGCCCTACTGTGGAAAGTGTTTCAATAGCGTAAAGCGAGAGTAGGGTTTCTGGAAAGATTTTTTTCCAGGAAAATCTAATGAAGTCGGGCTTTTAACAAATGGTCCGAATAAAAATTCATCACCTGGGCGATATTATATGATAGAGGGAAATTCTGAGTTCGAAAGCGTGAGGTTGGCTGCCCAGTGATGGCATTCGGGCTTAGAGGGGGGCTTGGGGGTATGATACCCGGAAACCACCAACTGGGCGTGACGAGGCCAACACAGAAATGTTCGGAAAACTTTTAGGCAACTTTTGGTCTTAAAAGTGACCAAAATGAGGCGAGCGAATTTAACTGCGAAATTAGGCTAATAATTAGGATTTATTTATGGGCAGCAACCTCACATTTGACGAAGGTTTGTTAAATTATATCACCGAACATACACCGCCAGAGCCAGAGCTTTATAAAAGACTTAGGGAAGAAACCGAAGCGCTTGGACCAATAAGTGAAATGCAAATAAGCTGGATTCAGGCACGTTTTATGCAGCTTATGGCAAAAATGCTGGGGGCCGCCAGTTATCTGGAAATCGGTGTTTTCACTGGCTACAGCACCCTGGCCGTAGCCGAAGTTTTGCCGGCAGGGGGAAAAATTACAGCTCTCGATATTTCCGAGGACTGGACCGGGATTGGCCAGCGTTATTGGAGGGAAGCTGGGGTTGAGGATAAAATTGACCTGATTTTAGGGGACGCCTGCAAAACCATGGAGGGGTTGTGTGCAAAAACCCCCGCCCCTGCTTTTGATTTGGCTTTTATTGACGCCGATAAAATGGACCTTCCTAGATATTTTGATTATGCGTTAAAATTAGTTCGGCCCGGGGGCTTGGTTATTGTCGATAATGTTTTATGGAGCGGGGCAGTTCTAGACCTCAAGAATGAGGAAGAAAATACAGTGGCCATCCGCGCTTTTAACGACCAGGTCGTGGCCGAAGACCGGGCTTTTCTTTCGATGATCCCGGTAGGCGATGGCCTGACCCTGGCTTTTAAAAAATAAAACCCGCAGGAAATTCCCACGGGTTTTAAGATGTTGGAAATTGGGTTTATTTTACGTCGATATCACCCATACCATCTTCACGCAATTTGGTTCTGGCCGGGTTGCCATAAATATCAACATCGCCCATACCATCCAGGTCAACGTCAGCAAATTCAGACGCATAAATTTCGGCATCGCCCATACCGTCTATAACCAGTTTTACTGATTTGCATTCAAACCCACGGGCATTCAGGTCACCCAGGCCATCAATAATAAAGGTTGCACTGTCGCAAGTGCCGTCAATTTCAATCGACCCCATACCATCTATTTCCGCTCTGAAATTCTCCGAATTGACATTGTGGATTTCAAAATCACCCAAACCATTCAATTCAATTCCTTCAAGACTGGGAACGGTGATATGGACTTCAATATCTATGTTCTTAAACAGGTTGAAAAAATTGCCATCCATGTCAAGATCTATAAACAATTTTCCATCCCTGACACTGGTGGTGATATCATCAAGATAGCGTTGTTTGTTGGTTGTAACGCTAACACTTTGCTCTTCACCAACCTCAATGGTTACGTCCATCATGCCGTCCACCGAAACGCTGGAAAAGGCGTCTACATCTCGTTCTTCCGTGTAATCTGCCAGCGCATTTGAAATCGGCATAGAAATTGCCAAAAGACTGGCCATTATTAAAGTTTTTTTCATTGGGCGTCTCCTCGCTTTTATTATATTGTTTTGATATATATCATAAAGATGTAAAAATCAATACCCACTTCTTAAAAAAAGACCCGCTCAACCAAGGCTGGGCGGGTCAATTGGGCAGAAATTCTTAATCGCAATCACTGACCTCAAAGCTGCCTAGGCCATGAATCCGTGGGCGCACAGTGCTGGGATCACCGCAAATGGTTATGTCGCCAACACCATTCAGCTCTGCTTCGACCGATTCGGATGCATACGCATCTACATCGCCGGCACCGTTGATGGTGACATAGACCCTCTTGCATATCAGGTCTTCCGCATCAATATCACCGGCGCCATTTATTTCTATTGATACAGTATCGCAAGACCCTTCAAGGGTAACATCCCCGGCGCCATCGATTTCCAGCTCGAACATATCGCTGTCAATTCCTGTAACATCGATATCAGCCGCACCCTCAAGGTAAATTCTATCTAGGCTTCTGACAGTGATTTCGATATCTACGTCCGCGTGGCCCCAACGCCGCCCTTTTTGCGAAATATAAAGCGTGTCTTCGTCAACGCGGGTTTCAACCCGGGAAAGGTAATCTCTATCTGTGGTCACTTCCACGCTTTGGTTGCCGCCGACCTCAATAACCAGATCCATCGCTCCCTGAATAACAATGCGGGTGAATTCATCTAAATCTCTGCTGTCAGTGGCTTCATCGTCGGCCAGGCTGGTAGAGACAAACATGGTTGTCCCCAAAAGGGCGGCCAGTGCCGCGGCACTTGTGCTACGAAATAATTTCATGGGTTGTTCTCCTTCAAAAAAATCTTATTTTTTTCTTATTACCATAAAAACGGGAAATTCTGCCCGGTTTAGTTAAACATTATACGCTAAAGGCGAAAATACCCTTCGCCCTTGTCAAACTTTATTAAACTGGCATAAACTATTCAAGACATGTCTTATGCAGGTTCCATAATCACCTTTCCCGCCACCTTTGGAAATTCCAGGGTGGTTTTTTTTAATCAAAAAGAACTGGGCCAGATTTTAAATACCTACGGGCGCATGGTTAGCGCCGGTTTAGTCAAGGATTATGCCATCAACGAAAGCCGTGGACGGGTTGCTTTTTCCTTTTTCCAGCGGGCCAGCGAACGCCCAACCTATACCGTGGTAAAGGATACCCGAAAGAGGGGCGGGTCATTTTTGATTGTTGGTGCCGATGGCCGGATTTTTAAACGGGGAAACACCCTGGAGGCTGTTTTGCGGTTTTTCGATTCCAAAATGATCCGCCTGATCAAGGCATAAAAAACCCGGGACAAAGCCCGGGTTTTGAAAATTCTTTTTAACCTTTAACGCCGGACACCAAACAATCTTAGCATAAAAAGCATCATGTTGATGAAATCAAGATAAAGCTTGAGCGCGCCCATAATGGCGCCTTTTTGAACCATGGTCCCATCGGTATATTGGTAATACATATTCTTGATCTTTTGCGTGTCATAGGCGGTCAGCCCGGCAAATATCAAAACCCCGATTATAGAAATTATGAACTGCATTGCGGGTGAGGCCAAAAAAATGTTCACAATCATGGCAATGATTATCCCGAACAACCCCATTATAAGAAACGAACCCCAGCCACTGATATCTTTCTTGGTGGTATATCCCCAAAGGCTTAAACTTGCGAAAGCAGCTGCGGTAATAAAAAATATGCTGGTGATACTAAAGGCGGTATAAACCAAAAAGATTGAAGAAAGTGAAAGGCCCATAACCCCCGCAAACGCCCAGAAAAGAACCTGCAAGGTGCTCGCCTTCATTTTATGAAGGCCAAAGCTCATGGCGATAACAAAAGCTAAAGGCGAAAGAAGCGCCACCCAACCTAAGCCGGTATAGCCGATAATTTGGGTTCCCGACATTTGATATAAAAGACCGAGCATAGTTTGAGAGTTGGCGGTAAAAAGTGAGACGATTCCAGTGAGCAAAACCCCAGAGGCCATATAGTTATAGACCTTGAGCATATAGGCCCTGAGACCTTGGTCTACCTGAACACCAGTCCGCGCTTCGGCAGCTTGTAAGTTTTGTTGATAGCGTTCTTGCATTCTGTCACCTCAAATGTCCGGTTAAAGGGATAAATCTCTTATATTGATGTCCTGAATATTGCCCCGATTATGTAACATTACAAGGGGAATTGGTCAAAATTCACGCAGTATTTTGGAGGGTTTTTCCCCTAAAGCCCGCCATGTATTTAAAATTCCGAAAAGAAGCGTAATAACCAGGCTGCCGGCTACGGTCAGAACAGCTGCTTGGGGAAACAGGGTAAATTCCATTTCCATCGCCTGAACAATCACCAGGTAACTTGAAATACTGCCAAAGACCAGTGCCAAAACCCCGGTGATCAGCCCCAGTAGCGCATATTCAAAGACAAAAGCGCTCAAAATATCGCGGCGGACAGCACCGAGAATTTTAAGAATGACAGAATCATAAACCCGGAATCGATATCCCGCCGCCAATGCGCCCCCCAAAACCAGGATTCCAGCGAAAATGGCTAACGCACCGGTATAATTCACCGCCGAGCGAATCTGCACCAGGATATTATCAATGCTGGTCAAAATTTCTTTCATACGAATGGCGGTAATATTTGGGAAAGCATCGGTCAAAATCCGATGGGTTAGGTTTTCAGTGCCATCCGCAGCCTTCAGTGATGCCATAAATGTATGGGGCGCAGCTTCCAAAGCCCCCGGATCAAAAACCATGACAAAATTGAAATTCATCGTGCCCCAGTCAAAGGTGCGCAGATTGACGACGGTCGCGGTGATGTCCCGGCCAAGAACACTGACGGTAATGCTGTCGCCAACATCAAGGCCGAGCCCCTTGGCTTCTTCGGCCGCAAATGAAACCAATGGTGGGCCGGTGTAATCTGCTGGCCACCAGTCACCCCCAGACAGCGAATTGCCCTCAGGCACTTCGGTTGAATAGGTTATTACCCGGTCGCCGTTTAAAACCCAAGCAGCCTCAGGTTCAACCTCAACTTCATCTGAAGGAATACCTTTCAGGGAAACTATCCGACCGCGAAGCGATGGCACCAACCGCAAATCTGACGCGCCCTCAATTCCTTCTACGGTTTGGCGAAACGCCTCAACTTGATCCTTTTGAATATCAATCATAAAAAATGCCGGGGCCTGATCAGGAATTTGATCGGTCAAGCGGGCAGAAAAATTCTTATCGACCAAAATCACCATGGTGAAAAGGCTAAGGCCAAGGCCAAGCGACATAACCACAGCCGCTGTGGCTGCGCCCGGTCGGTGCAGGTTAGAGATCGCCAGCCTCAGGGCTGGGTTTTTGGGCCGGGGCAAATACGTCGCCAGTTTAACCACCGCCATACCCGCCCACCTGAGCATTATTATTACCGCCGCAGCCCCTCCTACAAACCCGGCGGCCAGAGATTGCCAGGGTGAGAGAAAAATGGCCATCGCCATCACCAGGGCCATAAGGCCAATGACATAGAGACGATAGCGGATGTCAGGCCGGACTTTATTTGTTGTCACCAAGCTGCGAATCAACCTGACCGGGGGTACTTTTTTGGCAATCGCCAGCGGCCAAAGCGAAAATATCAGCGAAACACAAACCCCGTAAAAAGCAGCAATCGCCAGTGACTGCCCTGATGGCGTAAAAGCCACATCAATAGGTAAAACCCCGCCGATCAAATTGACAACTATATAGGCTGCACCGACGCCCGCCAAAAGACCTATGGTAATGGCCAGGGCTGAAAACAGCAAAATTTGCAGGAGGTAGGTATGAAAAATAATTTTTGAATCAGCGCCAAGAATTTTAAGGGTGGCGATCACCGGTGTTTTGCCGCGCATATAATTTCCAACCGCATTCCCCACCCCAACACCACCGACCACAAGGGTCATCAGGCTAACAAGGGAAAGGAACATGCCCATACGTTCCACAAACCGGCGCACGCCCGGGGCGCTGCCAAACCGGTCGCGGACCCGCCAGCGTGCTTCCGGAAACGTTTCATTCAGGTTTTCCCGCCATGCTTCAATGTCGGTCTCAATGGGAATTTTCAGTTTGTAATGTTGATAGTAAAGGCTGCCTGGCAAAATCAACCCGGTCTCCGGGATCACATCGCGTGCCACCAGGCTTGTTGGCCCCAGCAAAAATCCTTCATTGCTGCGGTCGGGCTCTTTTTCGATCAGGGCGCGCAGTTCAAATGTTAAATCGCCAATTCGAAGTAGGTCACCAAGTTCCACACCAAGACGCTCGGCCAAGTTGGGATCCGCAGCCAAGCCCCACTGTCCATCCCGTTTCCCAAATATTTCCTGGTAACTTCCTGCCGGTGCCAGGGTTAATTCACCGTACAGTGGGTATAGCTCATCCACTGCTTTTAATTCCGAAAGCATACGTTCATCAGTACGGATTGACCGGGTCATGGCCCGCAGCCGCAGGACATCCGAAACTTCACCGGAATTTTCGAAAAAAGCTTTTTCCTCTGGGCTTGCCTCGCGTTGAAACATGCGGATTTCAATATCCCCCGCAAGTAGGGAACGGCCCTGATCCTGCAGGCTTGATTGCACCGCTTCGGTTAGCGTTCCCACCGCAGCAATCGCGCCAACGCCCAAAATCAGGCACGCCAGAAAAACCTTGAAGCCGCGCACCCCGCCACGCAACTCCCTGACCGCAAAGCGCAAACTAAGGGGAAGATTTTGTAGGGCCTTTGTCATTTATAAACCTTTGCGGCCGGGAACCAAATTGCCGTCCAGCATGTGTAAGACCTGGTGGCATTTTTTCGCCAAGGAAGGGTCGTGGGTAATCAGAACCAGGGTCGCACCTTTTTTCTTCTGCAGTTCAAACATCAGCTTAATAATATCGTGGCCGGTTTTGCCGTCGAGGTTTCCTGTCGGCTCATCCGCAAACAAAAGTTTGGGATTGGGCGCCATTGCCCGGGCCAAGGCAACCCGTTGCTGCTCGCCGCCGGATAGTTGTGCCGGGTAATGTTCAAACCGGTGCCCAAGACCAACCGCCTTTAATTCTTCGTCCGCTTTTTCAAAGGCATATTTGTCACCGGAAAGTTCCAGAGGAACAGCTACGTTTTCCAGCGCCGTCATGGTCGGGATCAGGTGGAACGCCTGCAGAATAATACCGATCCGATTGCGCCGGTGAAGCGCCAGCTCATCCTCGCTTAATTTACCATAATCCTTGCCATCAACCAGAACCTGGCCCGATGAGGCTTTCTCAAGCCCAGCCATAATCGCCATCAAGGTAGATTTTCCTGACCCCGAAGGGCCGACAATTCCAATCGCCTTACCTTTTGGAATATCCAAAGAGACCCCGCGCAAGATATGAACGGGGCCGGCTAAACTTGAAAGTGTCAGGTGGACGTCCTTCAAGGAAATAAGTGTTTCCATCGCGGCCATAGTGTTGACATAGAAATGAACCACGGTTTTTACAACAAAAAAGCGGTAAAATGACCATGTTTAGAGGTTTATCTGCATAAAAATAAACATATTGAAGTCAAATGGAAAACTTCCCATATCTAATGCCATGAAAAACTTACGCTTTATATCATTGGCTTTGTTCGCCTTTTTCCTGTTTTTTGTCAGGGCAGCAGACGCCGAAGAAAAAGTTATTCTGGCAATGGGTGACAGCCTGATGGCCGGATATAACCTGCCACCCAATGCCTCATTTCCAGCGCAACTTGAAACCTGGCTTAGGGAACAGGGTGCTGATGTCCGGGTTTTAAATTCAGGCGTTTCCGGCGATACCACCGCATCAGGGCGATCACGGCTTGACTGGTCGCTGGCCAGCGTGCCCGGCGGGAAGCCCGATTTGTTTATTCTGGAATTTGGCGGTAACGATATGCTACGCGGAATTGACCCCCGGGTAACGCGCGCAAATATGGATGCGATTTTAGAAAAATTGAGCGGTCTGAATATCCGGGTTCTAGTTATGGGGATGCAAGCGCCGCCAAATATGGGCGCGGAATATGGACGTGAATTCAATGCCATTTTTCCGGAGCTGGCAGAAAAGTACGGGACCGAGCTTTATCCGTTTTATCTTGAAGGCGTTGCCGCCATTCCCAGCCTGAACCTCGAGGATGGCCTTCACCCTAATGAACAAGGGATTGAGATCATGGTGAAAAATTCAGGGCCCATGATTCTTGGTCTAATCGGGGATTAAAAAAGCTTCTTTTTTTAAGGATGGGATATGGTCCGTCTTTTTACAGCCATCCAGCTGCCAGAAACACAAAAAGAAGTCCTTTTGTCCATGATGGGGGGATTGCCCCATGCCCGCTGGCAGGGAAAAGACCAGCTTCACCTGACCTTACGTTTTATCGGTGAGGTGGATAAAACTTTGGCCGAAGAAATCCGTCTTTTGCTATTCACAATTTCCTTTTCCCCCTTTCACCTTTGCCTTCAGGGTCTTGGGCTCTTTGGTTCAAAAAGAAAACCAAGAATGATTTGGGTGGGGGTCGAAAAACCGGAACCGGTGATTTCCCTTTCCCAAAAAATCACCAATTCCCTACGCCAGGCCGGGCTCCCGCCAGAAAACCGAAAATTCAAGGCCCATGTCAGTCTGGCACGGATCAAGGGGAATAACGGCCTGAAGTTGCCGTGGTTTTTGGAGGAGCATCAAGGTTTCGGATTGGATCCTTTTAAGGTCACCGAATTCACCCTGGTACAAAGCCATTTAAGCCACACCGGCGCAGACTATAAAATTCTCGAACGCTACCCTGCGAAGGGAGCTCAATAGCCTAGTTTTTTCAGGATGGTTTCGATGCTGCCAACATAATGACCGCCAAACCAGTAGGCATGAAACAACAGCGGCCAGAGGTTATAGATATCCCTCCGTTCTTCAAAAAATCCCTGCTTGATTTTATACGTTTCCAGGTAGCCGGAAAAAAATTCCTCGCTGAATGATCCAAACAAGGTGGCAAAGGCGAGATCGGCCTCTGGATCGCCAAAATAAATCGCGGGATCAATAAATGCCGCACACTGGCTTTGGTTGAATAATACATTGCCACCCCAAAAATCACCGTGCAACAGCGAAGCCTTATCCGGGGCCTGTAAATAATGTTCCAGCTTACCGCAAAAGGCCTCAAGCCTGGCGCGCAGCCCGGTATCAATTTTTCCGGCGTCGCAAGCGATCGCGGTCATATAAAGCAGCCGTTGGTCTCTGAAAAAAGAAACCCAATCCTCAGACCAAGGGTTGGGTTGCCGGGTTGGCCCAAAAATTGTGTCCCTTGTAAAGCCGAATTTATCAGATGTCGTTGCATGAAGTGTGGCCAGCATTCGTCCGGCTTCGCGCTCACCGGCCCTCCCTTTCTGGCCATCATTTTCAATAAAGTTTAGCAGCAAAACCCCGTCACCCTCCCCCATCACCCTGGGAAACCGGGCGGCGGTATGGTCCACCAGGTAGGTCAGCATCCCGGCTTCTGCCCTGCATAAGTGTTCAAAGCCGGGAAGGCCCACTTTTGCGGCCAGGGTTTCACCGCTAGCGAGGCCAACCTTATAGACATTGGCCCAACCGCCCCCTGCCAAGTGGGAAATGGTCTTTACAGTTTCAGAAAGATGCTTTTTTATAGAAGTCGTAATGAGAGTTTCCGCTGACGTCATGGCCTATGATCAGGAAAATACTTGACCATCAGGGTTTCCAAGAGCCCCTCGGCACCTTCTGTGATCAGCGCCAGACAATTCTGGAAACCATCGACACCGCCGTAATAAGGGTCAGGCACCTCTTGAATTCCCGAAGCGGAATGGTTCAAAAGAAAGTCGATTTTATTCTGGTGTTCTTCAGGAACCCTTTGCCGCAGATTGCGAATATTGGTCTGATCCATAGCCAAGATATAGTGAAATTTCTCAAAATCTTTGTTGGTTATTTTCCGTGCTCGTTGGCCGCCAATATCAAATCCGGCGATCAACCCGGCTTCGCGTCCGCGTTCATCCGGTGGCTCACCTACGTGCCAACTTGAGGTCCCGACAGAATCAATCAAAAAGTGTTTTTCAAGCCCTTCAGCGATGACCAGATGGCGAAACACCCCTTCTGCCAAGGGTGAGCGACAAATATTGCCTAGACACACAAATAAAACCCCAATTTTTTTGCTGCCTGCCATTCTACACCTTCATGCCTTCCAGTTTTTCCAGAGTATAATACATTAAATCAAGGGCGGGAGGATCATTCATTTCCGCGCTTAACATTCCATGCACTTGGCCGCGGTGGTGAGTTTGGTGGTTAAAAAAATGGCCAAGGGCCAGCGACAACGGGGCATCGTGGGGATTGCCCGCCATGTCAGTGTATCCAAGAATTTCTGATAAATGCTGGTCGGTCAGGGAAATGGTAAAATCTATAATTTTATCGTCCATCACTTTCCGAGCACCTTGTAGCCCATCAAAGTCTTCAAAAAGAATCGCGTCCAGAGTTTTCGGAGCGCCGTTTTCACCCAAAAACCGCGCCATCCAAATCATATCCGCAACCAGAAGGTGGTTAAGTGTTTTGTGGATTGAGTTAAAAAATGATGGTCTTTCTTTAAAGTAAGCGCTCTCATCCAGAGCCCCGCAAACCGAATAAAGCTTCCGGTTAGCCCAGGTATTATAATTGGCCAGATGGATAAAATAAGACGCGAGCATATCTTTTTCCTTAAAAGAAAGATGCGAACCGTTTAAGTTTAGGCGAGAAAGGGTCGTATTAAAAGTGTCTCGTTACCAAAACATAGTCATTCTGACCGGTGCGGGGATTTCTGCCGAATCCGGGCTATCCACCTTTCGCGGCGCCGGAAGCCTTTGGGACGGGCACAGGGTTCAGGATGTTGCAACCCCCGAAGCCTTTGCCAGAGACCCTGATCTTGTTCATGAATTTTACAATATGCGACGAAGCAATCTGTTGAAGGTCAAACCCAATGCCGCCCACGATGCATTATCACGGTTGGAAAAAAGACATAATGGAAGCGTTCAGATAATCACCCAAAACGTCGATGACTTGCATAAGCGTTCAGGCAGTAAAAACGTCCTTCATATGCATGGGGAGATTTTGAAAGCGCGGTGCCGGAATTGTCATAAAATTTTTGACTGGAAAAAAGATTTAACCGAAGAAACCACTTGTCCAACCTGCCAGACAACCCCGTCGCTTCGGCCGCACATTGTCTGGTTTGGCGAAATGCCCCTTAAAATGGAAGAGATTGAAGTGGCGCTTTATACCGCCGACCTGTTTTTGTCGATCGGCACTTCGGGCAATGTTTACCCGGCCGCCGGTTTTGTTGCCGAGATAAAAAACATGGGCAAAGCCCACAGTGTTGAGTTGAATCTGGAGCCTTCGGAGGGCCAGTTTCTGTTTGCCGAAGGGATCTATGGCAAGGCGACAAAAATTGTTCCAGAATTTGTTGAAACCCTGCTAAAAGAAAACCCCTAAGGAGGAATTGATGGGTAAAAAACTTGAAGGTGATGTGCGCGCTGCCGAGCTAGGAAACCTTGAAGGCTGGGGTGAGGTTGAAGGCCGCGACGCCATACAGAAAACCTTCAAATTCAAAAATTTCAACGAGGCTTTCGGGTTCATGACCCGGGTTGCCCTGAAGGCCGAACAAATGGACCACCATCCCGAATGGTTCAATGTTTATAACCGCGTCGAAGTAACGTTAACGACCCACGATGCCGATGGCCTGACCATGAGCGATATCAAGCTGGCACATTTTATGAATACCGCCGTCGCCGATAAATCCTGAAAATCACTTTCCTGATTTTGCCATCACGGCTTCGCGGTGGGCAACGAAAACCGTTGACCCGAGAATAACAGCTGCGCCAATCCAGGCAATTAAATCAACACTTTCGCCAAAGGCGACAAGCCCAAGTATGGTGGCGAACAGCATCCTTGAAAAATCGATTGGCAGTACGGCGGTAGCCTCGGCATTGGCAAAGGCACGGGCCAGCGCGGTGTGTGCCAAACCAACCAAAATGCCCATGACAATCAGGATCATGAGGTCCCGGGGCGATGGCCAGGTCCAGAAAAACAGGGCAACAAGGAAGCTTCCGGGCAAAACAAATAAAAACGAATAAAGCGCAATGAGCTGGGGCCGGTCGGTGCTGGACAGCGATTTGATCACAATTAAAGACCCGGCAAGCATGAGCGAGCCAAAAAAAGCAGCAAGCAACCCTGGCGTAAGCTCCTGAAACCCAGGCCGCAAAACCACCAGAACACCTATGAAACCCAATATGATTGCCGTGATCCGGCGTACATGAACCTTTTCTTTCAAAATCAGGACCATCCCCGCCGCCGCAAAAACCGGCGCGGAATAGCTGATCGCAACTGTTTCAGCCAAGGGGATATGCGCCACCGCATAAAAAAGGCCGAGGGTGCCAAAAAACGAAAAAAATCCGCGCAGGGCGTGCCGGCCGAAAAATTCAGTCTTTAAAACCGAAATCCCGTTTTTGAAAAGAAACGGGGCAAACGCCAAAATCGCAAAAAGCGTCCGGTAAAAAACAATAACAAATGGGTGCATATTTTCGGAAGCAACCCGGATCAGGCCCCAAATAATAACGAACAGAAAACAAGACCAGAGCATCCAGAGCGGCCCCTTAAGGTGCTGGGGAATGACCGGTCGGATGTCCATCTAAACCGTCCTTTTTCAAAACTAAACGTTAGTTTTTGATCAGATCATCTGCGACCTTAAAGGCCGCCTCGGTCCTTTGTTTTACTTCTTCAACCGTAACATCGGGGGCCAGTTCGGTAAGCCTCATGCCACTGTCATCAATATCAAAAACGCCAAGGTCGGTGATAATACGATCCACCACCTTCACCCCGGTTAGCGGCAATACGCAGTTTTTAAGAAGCTTGGCTGCACCGGATTTGGCATTGTGGTCCATGATCACCACCACGCGTTTGACGCCAGCCACCAAATCCATGGCCCCGCCCATGCCCTTGACCATTTTTCCGGGAATCATCCAGTTGGCAAGGTCACCCTCTTCGGATACTTCCATCGCCCCCAGGATTGACAGGTCGATATGGCCACCGCGGATCATGGCAAAGCTGTCAGCGCTGGAAAAATAACTGGTGCGGCGCAATTCGGTGATGGTCTGCTTGCCGGCATTAATCAGGTCGGCATCCACTTCGTCTTCAGTGGGAAATGGTCCCATCCCGAGCATGCCGTTTTCGCTTTGCAAGGTAACGTCAACCCCATCCGGGA
>Ga0209987_10001328_pt1 | contig 13493 bp, 14 predicted proteins | sample N074metaG_FD_182134 | JGI IMG/M metagenome (GOLD analysis project Ga0209987, IMG submission 182134) | Deep subsurface microbial communities from Kermadec Trench to uncover new lineages of life (NeLLi) - N074 metaG (SPAdes) (version 2) | ecosystem: Environmental > Aquatic > Marine > Ocean trench... | reverse complement strand
GGCAGATGATGGTTACCTCGAGGCAGAGGTCGTGGGCGACTATGCGGGTCTCATGTCGCTGGCAGTAAAACGCCCCGGCGCGATGGCCGGGGCGAGTGAGATAAGTGTGGTTGCGGGGGCCTGCAACCACCGAGAATTGACTCTGACGGTTGAGGTGTGATCGCAGGCGTGCGACCAGCGTTATTTGCAGCTTCGTAAAGCCAGGGTTGCCGCTTAAACCGCTCAGTTCAAACGTTTAACTGCGACCTATCTTCGTTAAGTTGACGGCACCTAAGGCGGCGCCATACATCCACTACGTCAGCTCTCGAAGGATCCCTGTCGCCGCCATGATCGTGCCCAGGTACTCCTCGCGATCGATCCACTCGTCGGTTTTGCCCAGGTTTCCGCAACGCGGCCCGATCCCGATGGCATCGGCGCCCCAATGGTGGATCGGATAGCGGATGTCGCTGAGGGAGTAGGCGTAGGTGAGGCTGGGCGCGCGGCCGGTAATCTCCTCCAGGATCCGCTCGGCAGCGCGCGCAAGCGGACCCTTCTCGTCCGACTGCACGGCCTCGCCCATGTTGTCGCCCCATTCCAGACGCAAGGCGGCGGGGGAGAGCCGAGGATGGTCGGCGACCGCCTCATCCAACGCCTGCTCGAACTCCTCGCGCATCGCTTCCAGCCCGGTCGGCGGCGCGAAACAAACTGTGCCTTCGAGGACACAGCTCCGCGCTATCTGGTAAGCGGCATTGTCGCCGACCGTGGAAATCCGCGACACCAAGAGGGCGACCGAGCGGCCGGTCTCCTCCTCCAGCCGCGGGTGGCGATATCGGCGGGAGGCCCGCGCCGCCCAGTCGTGCAGCTTTTGAACGACGTGAACGCCCGCGTCGGCGGGGCTCAGCACGTCTCGCTCATAGATCGTATGAAAGGCATCGCCGGTGTTCGGCGGCTTGCCTTGGATGCCGATCCGAAACTCGAGCATTCCGTTGCTCGATATATGGATCTCGCCGAGCCCCGCGCCGCTCTCGGCGGGATGTACGTAAAGGGCGTTGGGCAGCGGTCCATAGCGCGACATGAGGCCGTAGGTGCCATAGACGCTCAACTGCTTCCCGAGGATGCTCGCTATCGTCAGCTTGCGCCGGTCCTCGAACCCCAACCGAAGGTAGGTATCAACGGCGCTCAACATGCCCGTGACCCCCGAGACGTCGTCGGCGATTCCCGGGCCATGCAAGCGTCCGTTTCTCTCTTCCATCTCCGGATTCTGCCGCCCCCAGTGGAAGGTCTCCGGAATCTTGTCCGCATGGGCGTAGACGAGAAGCCCGCCGGACGGTTCCGCGCCAGGCCACCTGCCGACCATGTTGGGCCCCTGTTGCAGAGCCGTGGGCTCCTCCATGAGCGTGCGTCGGCACGCCGGCTGACGATCCAGTTCGTTTCGATCGACGGTGAATTCCTCCACCCGAAGCCCGCAGTCGCGCATCCTTTCGGCGACCCAGGACTGGAAGACGCTCAAGTTGGTGAAGGAGACCTTCAGACCCTCCTTGAGAAGATCAAGATGACGGCCCGCGTTCCGACGCACGTCCTCCCGTATGGCCGCAAGACCCTCCTGGTGCATGGATCGACTTACCCTTCGGCGTGCCTGTCAAGCCTCTCTCCAAGGGCGGCACTCGACCTCGGTTCGCATGGGCTCACATGTCAACGTCGATCTCCCGGTCCAGCCTGACCGATTCGTAGATCGCCTCCTTGATGATTATCGCCTTCATGCCTTCTTCTCCAGTCGCCTCGGGTGAGCTGTTGAAAGAGCGGAAGGGATTGCGCATCGACTACCGCTACACAGCATCATCAGCAGGCTCAAGACCATTTTCTCTGACCATACTGCATCGAACCATATCGTTCGATGCTTGGCAACGCGTGAGCATGACGGCCTGAACTTGGATCCGAACTGGCCAAGCTGAGATATGCACCGGTTAATGTGACAATGCTTTCGAGACTCACGCTCCTACCGACGCCAAGGCGCAATCAGCAATTCGTCGAACGCTGCGCCCGGCGTCAATTGTCGAGGTAACCGAGCTGACGGGGAATGAACAGCGAGATTTCCGGCACATAGCTGATGACGAGCACCGTTGCGACCAGGATCAGGTAGAAGGGGATTAATGCCCGGACAACGGCTTCCATCGGCTGTTTGCCGATACCGCAGGCAACGTAAAGACAGACGCCGACCGGCGGCGTGATCAGCGAAAGGCCGACGTTGGCCTGCACCAGGATACCCAGGTGGATGGGCTCCATGCCGAGCGACACGCCGACCGGCACCAGGATGGGCATCAGGATGATAAGCGCCGGCAGGGCGTCCATGACCATGCCGAGGAGCAGGAAAACGACGTTTACCAGCAAGACGAAGACGATCCAGTTGTCAGAGAAGTCGGTGATGGCCTGGGCGATGGCGTGCGGAATGCGTTCGAAGGTGAGGATGAAGGAGAAAACCGAGGCCATGCCGAGCACCAGCAGCACCATCCCCGTCAACTCGCAGGTTCTCAACAGAACCTTCGGGATGTCCTCAAGCTTCAGTTCCTTGTAAACGAAAAACGAAACCACGAAACCGTAAACCACGGCCACCGCCGACGCCTCCGTGGGGGTGAACACGCCGCCCAGGATGCCGCCGAGGATGATCACCGCCATCAATACCGCGAGGACGCCATCCCAGATCAGTCGCAGCTTTTCGAAGAATTTGATGCGCGGTTCCAGGGGAAGGTCCAGCTTGCGGGCATAGTAGTAGACCAACCCCATGAGCGCCAAGCCGTTGACGGCGCCGGGCAGAAATCCGGCCGCGAACAGCCCGCCGATGGAAATGTTCGCCACGACACCGATGATGATGAGGTCGATCGACGGTGGCACCATTTGCGAGGTGCCGCCGGCCGAGGCCACGATGGCCGTCGCGAACGCCGGCGGATACTTCTTGTCCTTCATGGCTGGAATGGTGACCGACCCGATGGCCGCGGTATCCGCGCTGGCCGATCCGCAAACCCCGGAGAAGAACATGGTCGAAAGGATGGAAACCATGCCGAGCCCGCCCGGTAACCGCCCCACGAAAACCATCGCAAGATTGACGATTCGCCGGGCAATGCCACCGTATCCCATGATGGTACCGGCCAGGATGAACAGCGGAATGGCGAGCAGTGTGAACGAATCGATGCCGGCGATGAACTTCTGGGGAATGAAAACCAGGAAATTCGGCGACAGGGTGAGGATGCCAACCAGTGCCGCCATGCCGAGGGCCATGGAGATGGGCATGGAAAGAACCAGGGTGACCGCGAGGACGATGGCGACGACGAGGCCCGTTTCCATGACCGCCTATTCCCGCCCCGCGCCGGGTTCATTCCCTTGTCCGCGCCCTTGTCCGCGGAAGTCTCGCCACCCGGTCCGGAGCACGTAGTACAGCATCAAAACGCCACCGACGATGGTCGACGAATAGGGCACGGCCATGGACATTTGCGTTCCCGGGCCGACCCGGCCCACCGCGTTTCGCGTCACCGCGACCGCCTCGAAGATGAACACGCACAGGAACAGCGCCATCGCCACGACGACAAGGATGCCGATGGTCCGTTTCGCCTTTGCCCCGAACCGGTCGACGACGATGGTCAGCGCAAAGTGCGCGCGGACCTTGAAGCCATATGCCGCGCTGAGCATGGCGAGCCATATCAGAAGAAAGCGCGCCGCCTCCTCCGACCAGGAAAGCGAGACGTGGAGGACGTACCGGGACACCACCTGGCTGAACGTGATAGTCACCATCGCCACCAGGATGCAGCAGAGAACCACCTCCAGAGGATGGCACAGCAGCTTTAACGCCAATAGCCTACCCGGGCGGTCCTGCAAAGCGGATCCTCCCTGTCGATACCCGTCGGCGACCGTGCTTCGCGCCCTTGGGACGGTAGCGATACGCGGCCTCGCCTCACAAGGGCTGCTTGCATGCCGCCGCCGGCGTCACAAAACCAGCCGTCCCGCGAATACCCCCCGGGATACACCCGGGGATATTCGGTCGAATGATACGTCAATGATACGTCATTGTCTTCTGAGCAGAACCGAAAGACGGTTACTGATTGGCCACCTGTTCGATGGCCGCCCGGCCGCCGACCCGTTCGGCGTTCTTTTCATAAACGCTCTCGACCGCTTCCTGGAAGGGGCCCACATCGACGTCGTAGAACTTGATGCCCTTGCCTTTCAGGAACGTCAGGGCTTCTTCCGTCTTGACGTCGACCATCTTGCGCTGATGCGGCGTGGCGGCACGCGCCGCGGCGAAAATCGCCGTCTGTATGTCCTTGGGCAGCGTATCGTAAACCTTGCGGCTGAAGATAAAGGCGATCGGCAGATACATGTGGCCGGTCAGCGAAACGTATTTGGTCACTTCGTAGAACTTCTCCACCTGCAAGTCGATATGGTCGGTCTCGGCGCCGTCGATAACCCCTTGCTGTATCGAGGTATAGACCTCGCCGAAGGACATCGGCGTCGCCTGGGCACCGAGGGCATTGAATGCATCGACCAGCACGGCGCTGCCCATGACGCGGATTTTCAAGCCCGCGAAGTCGGCCGGCTTCAGAACCGGACGCTTATTGTTCCAGGCGTTGCGGTTGCCCGAGTACCACCAGCCGAGGAACACCGCGTCGAGTTTCCGCTCGATGGCGTCCGCGATGCGGTCGCCAATGGGACCATCGAGGACCCGGTACATGTGGTCGACGTCGCGGAAAATGAACGGAAGGTTGAAAAGCTCGGCTTCGGGAACCCAGTTCGAAACCGCCGCCGAGCCGGTGGCGTTGATTTCGACAGTGCCGAACTGGATCATTTCGTTCACCTGCTCCTCGCTGCCCAGTTGCTCGGCCGGGAAGATTTGCACTTCGACCCTGCCGTTGGTTGCCGCCTCGATGACCTCCTTGAATTTCTCGTATCCATCCTGGAACGGATGTCCGGTGGCGCCGTTGTGCGCCGCCTTAAAGACGAACTCGGCGGCGGACACCGCAACCCCACTGCTCACGATGAGGGCCACTGTTGCTATTGCGATCCATAATTTCTTCATATCGATCCTCCCTTCGCTATGCCGTTTTCACTCTGGTCGTTGTCGACCGATTGCATCGATCCGCGGGCTCCCTGGCAAAGCCGGTTCGTTCATTGGCAAAACCGCGGGTTACATGTCGACATCTATCTCCTTGCCGAGCTCGGCGGATTTGTAGATAGCCTCTTTAATGATCATCGCCTTCATTCCCTCTTCGCCCGTTATCGCGGGCTGGCGCTCGGTCTTGATGGCGTCGACGATATCCATCAATTGAAAGCGGTGCCGCAATGTCGGGTAGAAGTGCGGATCCGTAATGTCGTTGAGCTTGAAATCGGGGGGGAAATCGTTCTTCTCGTCCGATCCCGCCATTTCCCAAAACAGCAAGTCGTCGTATTCGCCGTTCATGATGGCGCTGCCGTTCTCGCCGTTGACCTCGAGCAGGTGCTTGTGCGCCGGGAAGATGCACGTGGAACTGGTGATGGTGCCGAGGGCGCCGCTTCGAAAAGTGAGCATGGCGTTCACCAGGTCCTCGACCTCGATATCGTGAACGGCGGTTCGCGTTTTCGCAAAGACCTTATCGACAGGCCCCATGAACCATTGCATAAGGTCGACCAGATGGGTCGACTGGAGCGTCAAACACCCGCCCCCCGCCAGTTCCCTATCGCCGCGCCATGGGTCCGTGGCGTAGTAAGCGGGTTCCCGATACTCCTTGTCGATCGCATCGCACAGGAGCAACTTTCCGAACTGACCGCTCTCGATGGCGCGCTTTATCTTCTGCGAGGCCTCGCAGAACCGCATCTGGTAGATGACCGAGAGCATGACGCCCTGTTTGCGGCAGACGTCAACAATCTGTTGTGCCCGTTCGACCGTCGTTTCCAGCGGTTTTTCGACGATCACATGCTTCCCGGCCTCGGCGGCAGAGACAGCATAATCCAGATGCAACGCGTTAGGAGTCACGATGACGACGACGTCGACATCCTTGTCTTCGACCATCTGCCTGTAATCGGTGTACCACCGCTTGGCGCCATGGGTTTCGGCAAACTGTTTTGCCCGCTCTTCACTGCGTGAGGAAATGGCGACGAGTTCGGCGTCCTCGATATGCGGGATCTCGATTGCGTGGGTCACGGCGCCCATGCCCGACCCGGCAATGGCAAAACCCACTTTTCCGTTCAACATGATACGCTCCACTCGTTCGTGATCGTTGTGGAACGCGACCCCCAACATCCCGCGTTGAACCGCTTCCGGGTACGTGTAGCCGTTCCAATGCGCCCCTCCTTGCGAGGAACAAAAATATTATATATTAAAATAGCAGGCAACAAGGATTATGTTGGCAGGCAGTAAGGAACCCGCGGCAGGTCGTTCGGCGGGCGGCGATATCGCGATTTTCGTATGTTGAATGTGGGCGCCAGCGACACCGTCCGGGGCGTTATCTTTCGTCGAAGAAACCCATCGCCGACAGGCTGTCGATCAGCTTTTTGCCGGTAATCAGTATGTGCTCGCGGAGGGCCTTCGTGGCGCCGCGCGTGTCGTTCTTGCGAACCCGCGAGAGGATTTCAACGTGCTCCGCGTGGGCCCGGGACCGCCTCTCGTCCAGCTTGATCTGCAACATGATGTAGCGGTCGCAATTGGTATGCAGCCGCTGAATCATCTGAAATGCGTAGGGGCGCCGCGCCGGTTCGTAGAGCGCCCTGTGAAACGCCCAGTTGAGTTTGCTCCAGCGTTGCAGGTCCGTGCCCGGTTCCAGAAGTTTTTCGAACTGTCCAAGAACGGCCTCGGCCGCGGCAAAGTCGCTGTCGGTCAGGTGAGGCAGCGCGCGCGCGAGAATGTCGCATTCCAAAAGCGCCCGTAGGGCGAAAATTTCGTCTACCTCGCCGAATGTGTTCTCCCTGGCGACGGCTCCCTTATGGGGAATGAATTCGACGAGGCCCTCGCCTTGCAGGCTCAGCAGCGCCTCGCGGACGGGAATAAAGCTGCACCCGAACTGGTCGGCCAACATTTCCTGGCGCAGAGGATCGCCGCCCTTGATCTCGCCCGAAATAATCAGCTCGCGTATCTCGTTGGCAACCAAAGCCGTGATGGTCTTGTGTTTGACGCGTGAGGTGCGAGTCGGTGCAGCGTTTGCTTTCCCTGCCATTCCCTTAAGGTTCACTGTGCTTAGTTGGAGTTTGAAGTTTCTCTTTATATTATATAGGACCGTATATCGCGTCCACAACAGATGAAGCGCCGTTTCACGTATCCGTTGCCGAACGTCGCCGTCGAACCGATTGCGCCAGCAGGCAAAGCTCTTCGAACATCACGTTTGCCGCGACGATCGCGGTGGAACCGCCCGGGTCGAGTGGCGGCGACAATTCGGTCACGTCGGCGCCGACCAATTGCAAATCCGCCAGTCCGCGCAGCAGATTCTGGGCGTCTCTGATGCCAAGGCCGCCGGGCTCGGGGCTGCCCGTTCCAGGCGCGCACGACGGATCGAGGGCGTCGATATCGAACGTGAGATAGGCCGGGTGATCGCCGATCAGGTCGAAAACCCGGGCGATCACGCCGGACACGCCGAGCCGGTGGAATTCTTCGATATCGACGATCGTGATCCCCACGTCATTTGCCCAGGCGTGTTCGTCGGCATCGAATAGAGTGCCGTGAATGCCGATCTGGATCACCAAACGGGGATCGAGCAGGCCTTCTTCGACGGCGCGCCGGAATGGGGTGCCGTTCGCAAACATTTTCCCCAGCATGATGTCCAACGTGTCGGAATGGGCGTCAATTTGGACGAGCGCGAGCGGCCCGTCCTTGCCCAAGGCGCGAAGAATCGGCAGGGTAATGGTATGGTCGCCCCCTGCCGCCAGGGGCAGCGCGCCCGATGCCGCGATACTCTCGAAAAATTCCTGTATGGAGGCGAGGCTTTCGTCGATGCTCAAGGGATTGACAGGGGCATCACCGATATCCGCCACACGGCAGATGTCGAACGGTGCGACCCGCGTCGCGTAGTTCACCCTGCGGATAAGCCGCGACATTTCGCGCAACTGGGCGGGACCGTGGCGAGCGCCCGAGCGGAAAGAGGAGCCGGCATCGAACGGCACCCCGACCATGGCAATATCCAAACCACTTGGCTCGTCCTTGTAAACGGAGCGCATGAAGGTCGCGAGATGGGAAAACCGCGGAACCGTACCTACGTTTCGTTGCGTCAGGTCTTCGCTCATGTCTTGTGGCCTCCGGTCGGCTGTGTGCCGGGTCTGGCGATTACTGCATGCGGCTCTCGAAATCCGCCCGGCCGTTCAGGCGATTCTCTATCAGGTCCAGCGCCTTGGAAACCAGCGTGTCCCACCCCGCGCCGTTCAGCTCACGCAGGGCCTGCTCATTGAGGCCACTCGGGGTCGAGTGCTCGACGATCAGCTGCTCGAAACCGCCGTCTCCGACCTGTTTGCCAGTGACCGAAAGGGCGTGGAGCATGGATCCGACATAGCGCCGCGCTCGTTGCGGCTCTATGTTTCGCGCTTCGAGCCACGCCGACATCTGTTGCAAAAACCCGAAATACGGCGCCATCATCGCGGTCACCGTCCATAACGCATGGAGTTGCTCTTCGGTATCAATCTCGGTCACGGTTCCGATGCCACCGAACAGCGCCGCGATCTTCCTGTCGGGCGGACAGAGCGCGATTGGGCCTAGATGATCGGCGACGGGCGGTAGCGGCACCATGCGGCAGACACGCCTCGCCGGCGCAATCAGGTTCCGCATCCCGGCGAGGGAAATCGTCGCGACGAAACTGACGACGATTTGGTCCTCGCGAAAGTCGAGCGCCTCCAGCACGTCGTTCGCGATACCCGGGCGAACGGCGATGCAGACCACATCGCTAGCATCCACCACCGATTGATTGTCCGGAGCAACAGTCACTTGCCGGAACCGTTCGGACAGCGATTGGGCGCGAGCGGCATTGCGCGGCGAAACCGTGATCCGGGCCGGCGGCTCGGCGAGCGTGCACAAACCCGATACCACCGCTTGCGTAATCGTTCCGGTACCGACAAACCCGATACAGACCATGTGACGATCCCCACGTTCGAATGTTTAAGAGCCAAAGTCCTTCGGCGTCGGCCCGATGCGGAACCCACGGGCCAGCGGGTCCTCCGGGTCTAGCACGAAGTCATGGAACCCGGTTAAATAGGAATTCGCTGTATTTCGGGGCGTGATGAAGCTGACACCGTCTCGGGTGTCGTGGGATATCGCCTCGCCCACCATGTAGGTGCCGAGCGGTCCCTCGAACTTGCGGGGTTCGTTGAGGCCGATCTCGCCGCGCGCGAACAGCAGCGCGATCCGCGCACTGGTACCCGTACCGCATGGCGAACGATCGAGCGAGCCCGGCGGACAGAGGATCGTCTGCTTATAGTCGCCGACGGTTTTCTTGTCCGATGTGAACAGCACTTGATAACAGGTGTTGATGAACGGCCGTTCAGGATGAACGATTTCGAGTTGTTCGGCGACGGCGCGCCGCACCTTTCCGGATACCTCGATGAGCTCGGCATCGTTGTCCGGCGCTAGTTCCACGCCGATGGCATCGGCATCGACGAAGACATACATATCGCCGCCGTAGGCCACATCGACAGTGAGGCTGCCATAGGTTTCGACATCGAGGCGCACCTGGTCGTGCAGCAGGAAGCTTTCGACATTATTGAAGCTGACGGCGCCGACGCGACCGTTGTCGACGGCGACGGCGCAGTCTACGAGTCCGGCTAGGGTTTCGAACCGGACATGCGTCACGGGTTCGGTTGCTTTCACCATGCCCGTGGCCACCACGGTCATGGCGGTGCCGATGATGTTGTGTCCGCTCATCGGGACATAGACGTCCTGCTCCGAAATAATCACCGCGAAATCCGCCGCCTTATCTATCGGCGGCAGCAGCAGGACGGAGCACATCAAGCCCGAACCACGCGGCTCGAAGTTCAGCATCCGCCGCAGGTCGTCGTCGTTGCGCTGCAGCCAGTCGCTCTGTTCCAAAAGCGTTTCGCCCGGGGGCACCGGTACGCCGCCGACGATCACCCGCGTCGGATTGCCCTCTGTATGGGAATCCACCGTCCTCACCATTCTGGCGTACAGGATGCCCATCTGTTCCTCCCGTCGTGATGGTCTCCGCTCGAGCCCGCATGCGCGATTCTTGACTCCATTATGGTTATAGCCGGATAATATAATATATAAAAAAGACTACGCCCACGCAACAAATATGCATGTACACGCATGGTCTCGCCCGGCTCACGCAGCGGGCGGGCCATGAGGAAAGACAAATGCAGCAAATCAAAGGATGAGGCCATGACCAAGGAGTTGACGGGCGTTTTAGCGGCGCTTTGCACACCGTTCGACGAGAGCGGCGAGAATGTGGATGAATCTGCCATGTTTGGCCACATCGACGCCATGATCGAGGCTGGGGTTCACGGTATCGTGCTATGCGCCGGCACCGGCGAATTCGCCTACCTTCGGGAAAATGAGAAGCGACACATCATCGAGGTTTGCACGCGCCACATTAACGGCCGCGTGTCCGTCGTGGCGCAGACTTCGGCGATCAACACGGGCGAAGCCATCGAACGCTCGAAGCATGCAGAGGGCGTCGGCGTCGACGCGCTGCTGATCCTGCCGCCCTATTTCGAAGGCCCCGGCGAAGCCGGCGTGATGCACCACTTCGAGCGTATCGCAGGGGCGGTAAGCACGCCTATCGTACTCTACAACATCCCGCAGCACTCCGGTTTCGATGTGACGCCGGCACTGTTTTCCCGCCTACTCGAATTCGATAACGTGGAATACATCAAGGACAGTAAGGGCGACATGATCGGGCTCCAGGAATTGGTGGCCACCGGCGGCAAGGTCCTGTCGGGTGCCGATCCGCTCGCACCCTTCGCTATCATGGCCGGTTGTGTTGGCTGGATATGGGGGGCGGCCAACGTCATGCCCCGCGAAACCGTCGCGCTGTACGATCTGTTGACCAGTGGACGCCACGGTGAGGCGCTGGCGCTCTGGGCCAAGATGGCCCCCGCTAACCTTCGTTTTTGGGCGGGCATTTACAATCTGGAGATCAAGGCCGCGGCGAACTTGCGCGGTTATGCCCTTGGCCCGCTGCGCGAGCCGGGCATGCCGCCGACGGGAGACGAAATCGCGGCGCTGACGAAAGTGCTGGCGCCGCTCGACGCCTGAGTCGGCGATCGGCAGTCTGTTGGAAAGTCCCGGCGCGCGGATACCGGGCGTCGGGAGGATTTGGTGGGAGAAGGGTTCCATGCGAACACCGAAAGAATGCGCCGATGTCTTGGCCCAAGTTTATCAACTGTCCTTTGGTGATGCGCAGAGCGGCGCTTACAGGATCCAGCGCGAGGACCTGAAGGACATCACCGGTCGCCCGGTCTTCCATCAGACCATCATCGAGGATGTCTCCGATTGGCTCGTCGAACAGGGCCTCATTCTGATCGACAGGGACGACTATTTCGTCGTCACACCGCCGGCAATGCTGGACGGGCTCCGAAAGATTCCGAAAGACGTGCTCGAGCCCTTTCATCACCCCGTCGGGCTTTGTCAGAGCAAATCGACTTGAGCCAGAGTGTGGCAATCCGTAGCCTTCGACGATGCGCAATCCATTCCGTTATTTCAACTCTTCGCCCGAGGTGATCCGCCTCACGGTGATGATGTGCATCCGTATCCTCTGTCGCTGCGACAGGTAGAAGATTTCTTGTTCGAGCGCGGTATCGACATCTGCCACGAAACAGTGCGATTCTGGTGGAACCGCTTCGGCCCAATGTTCGCCTCAGAGATCAAGAAGCGTCGCATCCATCATCGGTCATTTTCGCGATGGCGTTGGCATCTGGACGAGGTGTTCGTTCGGATTAACGGCGAGATTCACTACCTCTGGCGGGCCGTTGATCACGAAGGCGAGGTGCTTGAAGTCTTCGCCACGAAACGCCGGGATCGCAAGGCTGCGCTCCGGTTCTTGAAGCGCGCGATGAAAAGGTACGGTCGACCTCGATCAATTGTGACCGATCGACTTCGTTCATACCGGGCGGCAATGAAGGTGATTGGCAATGCCGCCAATCAGATCTGCGGGCGCTGGCTCAACAACCGAGCCGAAAACTCACACCAGCCATTTCGACGACGAGAGGGTGCGATGGCCGAATTCAGGGACATCAAGACCCTGCAGAAATTCGCCGCCGTTCACGCCTCGATCCACAACCATTTCAACCTGGACCGCCACCTCAGTCGCCGTGATATCTTCAAGCAGAACCGCTCCGCTGCATTGGCTGAGTGGCGTCAGTTGGCAGCCTGAAAGCCTACTGTCTAGCATTTTGGAAACCGGCTCACATTAGACTGACAGCACCCGGTAGCCAGGTGTTCGGTGAGATACCGCCCGATACACACGATCTGCTGCCACTCGGATCAGCGAACGACGACAACCTGTTCCGCTTCGATCCCGATTCCGGGCAGTGGGTCTACAATCTCGGCACCAAGCTGTTTACAGCGACGGGCACCTATACGGTGATGGTCACATCCGGCGAAAACGGCGAATATATCATCAGCTTCCCGGACGGAAATTGCACCCAAACCTTCGAGCGTCTTCCATAAGCAGGAACCGCCAGAAAGTCTGGCCCCTGTCCGTCATTGGGCAGGGGCCATTTACGCACTGGGCGTCATCACACCGAAATCTTGATCGCACTGTCGGGATAATTCGGCGCTCCTTGCCCGTGGTGCAACGATGCTTGATGGCGCAGCTCAGCAAGGCAACATTCAAAGCGTTATGTCAAACATCGCTTGGTCTCCGCACTGTCGGTATGGACGTGATGGGTCAGGCGGTCGAGGAGCGCGCCAGTGAGTGTGTGGATCCGCGGTCACCTGCAGCGCGGCACCGGCATCCTGAACAACGAGCTCTATATCGGCCGCCTGGTGTGGAACCGACAGCGCTACATCAGGGATCCCGAGACCGGCAAGCGGGTCTCTCGCCGCAACCCCAAGTCCGACTGGATCGTCGAGGAGGTCCCGCATCTGCGTATCCTGGACGACGACCTCTGGCGCGCGGCCAAGGCCCGTCAGGGCGAGATTGCCGCACGGCCCGGCGTGCAAAAGATCAAGGACAGCCGCTTCTGGGAGCGGCGCCGCGCCCGGCACCTGCTGACCGGCGTGGTCTTCTGCGGGGATTGCGGCGGCCGCTTCGCCGCCGTCGGGCGCGATTACCTCGCCTGCTCGGCGGCGCGCGGCCGGGGCACCTGCGCCAACCGGCGCTCCATAAGGCGCGGCGATCTCGAGGGCGTCATCCTGGAGGGCATCAAGGAGCGCCTCATGGCGCCCGAGCTGGTCGCGGAGTTCGTCACAGCCTTCACCCGGGAGGTCAATGCCGCCCGCGACTCGGCGGATCAAACCCGCCAGCGCATGGAGCAGGAACTGACGAGCGTCGCCCGCAAGCTCGATGGCCTGATCGAGGCGATCGCCGAGGGCTTCCGAGCCGATGGTCTGCAGCGTAGGC
>Ga0209987_10001327_pt1 | contig 13500 bp, 13 predicted proteins | sample N074metaG_FD_182134 | JGI IMG/M metagenome (GOLD analysis project Ga0209987, IMG submission 182134) | Deep subsurface microbial communities from Kermadec Trench to uncover new lineages of life (NeLLi) - N074 metaG (SPAdes) (version 2) | ecosystem: Environmental > Aquatic > Marine > Ocean trench... | reverse complement strand
TCATACTTCTTATTTGCCCCCCGCTTCTTACAAGCAAATGCAGGTGGAAACATCCGGCAAGTTTGGTGGGCTGGGAATAGAAATTTCCATGCGAAAAGGGATTCTCACGGTCATTTCACCCATTGATGATACCCCGGCCTTTAAGGCTGGCATCCTGGCTGGCGATAGAATCATCAAAATTGAGGATGAGTCCACGTTGGATATTACCCTGAGCGAGGCCGTTAATTTATTGCGGGGAGATCGAGGTGCACCGATAAAAATAACAATTTTCCGTGAGGGAATGGAAGAGCCAAAAGATTACACGATCGTGCGGGATGTTATTAAGGTTAGAAGCCTGACCAGTAAAATTTATAATTCCGATGTTGGGTATATAAAGATTCGCAATTTCACCAAAACCACCAGTAATGATCTGGATAAGGCTTTGGCAGTGTTCGAATCCAAAAATGTCCAAAGACTGGTTCTGGATTTGAGAAATAATCCCGGGGGTCTGCTGAATCAGGCTGTGGAAGTTGCGGATCGATTTTTGGATGACGAAAATTTGATCGTTTATACGCAGGGCAGGACCGAAGATCAAAATATGCGTTTCACCACTCATGACCGGGGCCGCCAAGTGTCTTATCCCATGATTATTCTGGTGAATGGCGGCAGTGCCAGTGCTTCTGAAATTGTGGCTGGCGCATTACAGGATTTGGGTCGTGCCGTTATTTTGGGAACCCAAACCTTTGGCAAGGGATCGGTACAGACCATCATTCCCCTCAGCGAAGGCTCGGCCTTGCGTTTGACTACGGCCCGTTATTACACTCCCAGCGGCAAAGTCATTCAGGAAAATGGCATCACCCCAGACATCATCGTGGAGATGCCTCCGGTCGTCCGGAATGGTCAAAATAATGAGAAGAAAAAAAATGGCCGTAGTTTAAAAGATAAAATTAGAAAAATATTGCGGGAAAAAGATCTCAAGAAGCATTTGAAAGGCAAGAAAAGTATTGAAGGCAGTGTCCCATCCAAGAATACGGATAAAACGGATGAAATTAATAAGGAGCTCATTGCTTTGAGGGAAGAAATCGAAAAAGACCCTCAGCTAAAGCAAGCCATCAATTTGCTCAAAGGCTGGTCCGTCATGAGCAAATCCTACATAAATAAAAAATGATGAAGTGATGAAAGTGTTTTCAAGCTTCGTCCAATAATTTTTATTGACCGGGAATGAGCTTGGGCCATTCCCGGTTTTCTTTTAACCCATTGTCTGCAACCACATTATGTTGGTCCTCGGTATTGAAACATCCTGTGACGAAACAGCCGCTGCGGTACTGCAAGATGGCAACCGCCTGTTGTCCAGCATCATTCATTCCCAGAATGAAATCCATTCACGGTATGGCGGCATTGTTCCTGAATTAGCTGGCCGCTCTCACATCGAGCGTATTCATCACGTGGTGGCGGACAGCCTGGAACAGGCGAAGGCTAAAATTGCAGACATTGATCTGATTGCGGTCACCATGGGACCTGGTCTGATGGGGTCCCTGCTGGTTGGATTGAATACCGCGAAAGCCATGGCCTATGCTTCGCAAAAGCCCTTGTTGGGTATCAACCACCTGGAAGGCCATTTGCTGGCGATCTTTCTTCAGGAAAAAGTTGAATTCCCCTATTTGGCTTTGATTGTTTCAGGCGGACACACGGATTTGTACCGGGTGGATGGCTTTGGAAAGTATACCGTTTTGGGGCGCACCCGGGATGACGCCGCGGGAGAATCGTTTGACAAAGTGGCCAAAATGCTAGGCATGGGTTATCCCGGTGGACCGCTCATTGAAAAAAAGGCGCGTCGTGGGAACCCTCAGGCACATAAATTTCCAAGGGCTCTGTTGGACCGGAATTCCCTGGATTTCAGTTTTAGTGGTTTGAAAACATCCGTGCGCAATCTGGTCCAAAAACAGAATGGCCAGCAGGCTCAGCTTTCGGTGGCAGACATTTCCGCCAGTTTTCAAGAGGCGGTGGTGGAGGTTCTGGTCACCAAGACGTTACGGGCCTGTGCGGTGGAATCTCTCAGCCGAATAGTGGTCACCGGGGGCGTGGCCGCTAATGGTTACTTGCGAGCCCGCATGACGTCTGCGCTGTCGCAGAAAGGTCTCAGCGGTTACTTTCCACAACCCGTATTTTGCACCGATAATGCCGCCATGATCGCCTGTGCCGGGTTCTACCGCTACCGGCATTGCCCGGCCAGCCCTTCCAATCCTTTGACCCTGGATGCCAATGCCAACCTGTCTTTTGAGTCTGGACTGAATCCATGAAAGTTTTGGTGACGGGTGGCGGAGGTTTTTTAGGCCGTCATCTGGCGCTCCGTCTACACCAGGTCGGTTGCCAGGTGAGCATTTTAGGACGCCGGAAATATACCGGTTTTCCTGCAGAAATTGAAATTTTCCAAGCCGATTTGAGAGACCGGGAAGCCGTGAGCCAAGCCTGTGCCGGCAAAGAAGCCGTGTTTCATGCGGGAGCGCTGACCGGAATCTGGGGAGATAAAAAAGAGTTTTACGAGGTCAATGTCGTGGGCACCCGCAACGTTATCGATGGATGCCAGCACCAAAGGGTGAAAAAATTGATTTACACCAGTTCGCCCAGTGTCATTCATGACCAGACCGATCAAATAAATGTTGATGAAACGGCGCCTTACCCCACGCACTATTTATCCGAATATCCGCGTACCAAAGCTCTCGCGGAAAAAATGGTGTTGGCCGCCAATGGCCTGAAGGGTCTCCTCACCGTGTCCTTGCGGCCTCATTTGATCTGGGGTCCCGGCGACCCGCACTTGGTGCCTCGCATCGTCGAGCAGGCGCGCAAGGGTCAACTGGTGCAGGTGGGAGACGGCAAAAACCAGGTGGACATCATCTACATCGACAATGCGGTGGAAGCTCACTGGTTGGCGTGTCAGGCGTTGTGCGAGGGGTCTCCGGTGGCGGGTCGTTGCTACTTCCTGAGCGATGGCGAACCGGTTCTGCTCTGGCAATGGATTCGGGAGTTGCTGACCGCCTTAAAACTGCCGCCGTTGCAAAAGAAAATTTCTTATCGGACCGGCAAATGGATCGGGCTTCTGTTGGAAACGGTTCACCGATTGTTTCGACTCCCCGGAGAGCCCCGCATGACCCGTTTTCTGGCGGCTCAGTTGGCCACCTCTCATTACTTCAGTATTGCCCGGGCGCGTCAGGATTTTAATTATAAGCCGGTGGTCCCGCCCGGTGAAGGCATGCGGCGTCTGCTCAAATCTCTGGCGGCTCCCCCAGAATATTGATTCGGTGGGCCAGGCATCCCGCGCCGAAGCCATTGTCGATATTGACGGTACCGACGCCAGCGGCACAGCTGTTGAGCATGGTCAGCAGGGCGGACAGGCCGTTGAAGGAAGCGCCATAACCGACGCTGGTGGGAACAGCGATCACGGGTTTGTCCACCAGGCCGCCCACGACACTCACCAATGCGCCATCCATTCCAGCCACAACAATGAGCACCCGCGCGGCCCTCAGCCGGTCGATTTTATCCAGGAGACGATGGATCCCCGCCACCCCCACATCGAATATTTTGTCTACATGACTGCCCAGGTATTCAGCGGTGACCACCGCTTCCTCCGCCACCGGAATGTCCGAGGTCCCGGCCGTCACCAAAGTGATGTTTCCTAATTTCTTGGAAGAGGGTTTTTTTTTCAGGACCAGGGTTCTGCCTTGGGAGTTGTACACGGTTTTTTTGGGAAGTCTGCTTTTGATTTTTTTATAAAGCTCAGGGTCCAGCCGGGTGGCGAGAATATCGGAACCCCCTTGATGCAGTTTTTTAATGATTTGCAAGATCTGATCGGGAGCTTTTCCTTCGCAATAGATGACCTCTGGCATGCCGGTTCGCAACTGACGGTGATGATCCAAGTGAGCGAAACCCAGGTCTTCAAAAGGCAGTGTCTTCAGGTGGTCCAATGCTTTTTGAGGCGTGATTTTACGGTTGTAAAGTTTTTTCAGCAAGTTTTGAATGTATTCCGGGTTCATTGCAGGCCTTTGATTCCTGAAAACTCCGAAGAGATTTCGACACTCATCAAATCCTCCAAAGCCTGCTTCGGCGGTTTGTCCTCGTATAAAATCTGATACGTTGCGTCTATAATGGATGCCTGAATTTTTAATTGCGTCTTAAGACGGTGGGCGGATTTGACGGTGCGGACTCCCTCGGCGACCATTTTCATGTTTTCAACGATCTCTTTTAGTTTCTCCCCTTGAGCCAATTTCAAACCGACTGTCCGGTTGCGGCTCAAGTCACCCGTGCAGGTCAGCACCAGGTCACCCACGCCAGACAACCCTGAGAAAGTTTCCGGCCGTGCTCCCAGCGCGGTTCCAATACGGGTGATCTCGACCAGGCCGCGCGTGATGAGTGCCGCCCGGGCGTTGTGTCCCAATTTGAGCCCATCAGAAATTCCGGTGGCGATGGCAATCACGTTTTTGAGGGCTCCTCCCAGTTCCACGCCAATCAGGTCTGTGCTGGTGAAGACCTTCATTTTTGGGGTCGAGAAAATAGCTTGAATTTGTTCCGCAATTGCCAGAGTTTCCGCCGCCGCGACGATGGCCGATGGCGCGTTGCGGGATACCTCCGCCGCAAAGGTCGGACCCGAAAGGGCTCCACAACGGTACGGAACGGTCAACACTTCTTTCAAAATCTGATGAGGTGTCAGCAGAGTTTCATTTTCGATGCCCTTGCCGGCGTTGATGATCAGGCAGTCCGGTTTTAAATAAAGGTTGAGTTCCTTGACCACCGAACGAATGGCGGGAGTGGGCACCACCAAAACCACGACCGACTTGTTTTTGACCGCGGTCTCGATGGCAGAGGTGGCATGAATATTTTCGGGTAATGAAATACCCGGCAGGTAAAATTTATTTTCTCGGGTCTGATTGATTAATGCGCACAGGTCCTTTTCATAAACCCATAAGTCCACTTCATTTCCGCTCTGGAGCAAGGACAGGGACAAAGCGGTTCCCCAGGCTCCTGCTCCCACCACGGCTATATTTTGATCGCTCATAAAGGACCTGGAAAAATGGTGTGCCGGCCCGCCATCAGGAGGCCGGAATGATTGTGAGAATTTCATCTTGTTTCAGAAGCGTATTTTACCTGATTTTAGGTTTGAAAATAGGCTTGTGTGAAAAAAATCTTTATGTTAAATCTTAATTCAACCTGCCGGATCAAACAGGCTTATCCATTTTCCACGAATAGGTGTTATGGCCATCGAACCGAAAATATCCAGAAAAGATTTAAAGCTTAAACAGCCGGACCAGTTCCAAGTGCTGAATGCCCGGTTCGTGAAATTTTGCCTTGAAAACCGAGGAGCTTTGATAATCGTTGCCTTGGTAATTATTGCGGTGGTCGCTGGATTTTTGTTCTATTCCCAATTGGAAAAATCCAATGTTCTTGAGATGGAAAACCGGTACTTCAAACTGGATAAACTTCGCATTCAGATGGAAAAAGAACCGACCCCGGCCTTATTTTCTCAAATGCAGGAAATGTTATCTGGATTCACTGAAGGGCCACAAAAAATCCGGGCCCGTCTTTTACTCGCAGATATTCATTTCCGCGAAGGCCGCTACGGCGCGGCGGAAACTTTATATCAGGATGTTATCAATAACATTTCCCAAAATGATTTCAAATACAACGTGGCGCAGTCGGGATTGGCGTACTCATTGGAAGGCAAAAAAGACTATAAAAGAGCTATCAAAATTTATAAATCCATTATAGACAGCGCTCACGGTTTCCCGTTATTCTATACCTATGTTGCGCTGTCCCGATGCCATGAATTGTCGGGCGATCCCAAAAGCGCGATTCTTGTGTTGCGTGAAATACAGAGCAAGTTCCAGCGTCATTCAGATATTGGGAAGGTGAGTTTAATGATCAGAAGGCTGGAAGGGTAGGTTTGCATCGATAAAGGCTCCTGATATGTGGTATTTGAAAATAAAATATTTCCGGCTCATCAAACCTCTTGCCCTGCTCGTTCTATTCGGGTTCACTTTTAATCCCCTCGCCGCTCTCGCCGTCCCATTCATTGATAAAGAATCCGAGCTCTCGATGGGCCGGGAAGCGGATAAAGAAGTTATCAATGTCTATGGCCTTTATCAAAACAAGCCTCTGCAATTGTATGTGAATAATATTGGCCAGAGCCTGGTGTCTATTCTCGCCAACAAAGAATTTTCCAAGTACTTTTTTAAAGTGGTCGACAGTTCCGATATCAATGCTTTTGCCCTGCCCGGAGGGTATGTTTATGTGACTCGTGGGCTTTTGGCGACATTAAATAACGAGGCGGAACTGGCTGGGGTGTTGGGGCATGAAATAGCCCATATCACACAACATCATGGAGCTAAACAAATTATACGAACTATAGGGACCCAGTTACTGGCGATAGGGGCCGCCATCGCCAATCCTGAGAATGCCGGAGGCTGGTTGGTGGTGAGTTCTGCGTTATTCCAAAAGATCAACCTGGGGTATGGCCGGGCCGCGGAATTGGAGTCGGATTCCCACGGCATTTATACCGCCCACACGGCGGGTTACGATCCCAGGAGTATGGGGAAATTTCTTGAGAACCTGCGTCAACGCGCGATCATGTCAGGACAGGCGTATCATGGTTTTCGGGCAACCCACCCAGAAACCAAGGAACGGATGGTGAAAGTGGCGCGATTGTCCGAGTCCATCATCAACCGGAGCAATAAGATTGGAGTGATGAAAAGAAAAGAGTATTTGAGGCAAATCCAGGGATTGAAGTTTGGTGGCCGGCGGGATAAAAACGACAGCAGGAACTATAAAAAGGAATTTATTGATTTATATGAAGTACAACCCGGTGACACTTATAGTAGCATTGCCCTTAAAGAATTGAGGGATGAAACCAAAGATATGGATATCGCGGTACTCAATGGCCAGCGGCTTAAGAATCCCCTTGAAGTGGGTCGATTAATTAAATTGGTGCGGCCAGGGGAATATCAAAAGAATATAACTTTAGAATTGAAACCCGACACACTTTAATGAGTGGTGCGGTAGAAATTTTAGTGTTGGCAAAGGCGCATTATGTTCATTTCAAAGCCAAGGGCGAGATTTGCAACCGGTTGAATAAAGGGGTGAAGGTCCATATTGAAAAGCGTCATGGGGATTGGGTCCGCATCACTTGGAGAAACGGCAAGAAAAAGGGTTGGATTTTTCTGGGGTAGGGAAAAGTGTTTGGTCTTGAGTTTTCACGTTAGCGGGTATTCTCTTACTTGAAAAAAATAATTGGATGTGAGCGCTAATCCATGAATGAAATAAGCGTTGAAGAATTAAATGATGAAGACTTGCTTATCCTTTATGAATCAACTCGACAGCTTTTAGAATCCACCGGGGTGGAGGAATACTCAGCGCCGGATAAGTTAAAATCACTGAAGCAAAAGCTGGTCTTTATCGAGGACGAATTAAAAGTGAGAAGTCTGTGGGACGGAGATTGACGCAATACGATCTGGGGCGGGAGGATGATTTCCGTTTAGAGCATATAAAAAAATATTGAGGGGTAGGGCAGGCCTTTCGGCCTGCCCTTTATTTTTAGGAATTTGCCCGGGCCTTTTCTGCCCCGACATGGTTCAGGGCGGAACCCGCGTAAAACCATTTGATCTGGTCGTCATTGAGAGAATGATTCAGTTTTATTGTTTCCTCAGAACCATCCTCATGAGTTACGATCATGTCCACCGCTTTCCCAGGCGCCAACTTATCGAGATCCTTCAAGGTGATTAAATCCTTTTGCTGGATTTTCTCATATTCATCCTTGTTATCGAAAGTGAAGGGCAGGAGGCCCTGCTTTTTGAGGTTGGCCTCAAATATTCGGGCGTAGGACTTGGCCACAAATGCCAAACCTCCCATGTGACGTGGCTCCATGGCGGCATGCTCGCGGCTGGAACCTTCCCCCACATTTTCATCGGCGAAAGCCACCCATCCCTGACCGTTTTCCTTGTAGTGCCGGGCTATCTTGTTCAGTTCATCGGTTTCCCCGGTGAGCAGGTTATTGCCTTTGCCCACTTCATCGTGGTAGGAGTTGGTGGCCCCTAAAAATAAATTATTGCTGATGTTGTCCAGATGACCGCGAAATTTCAGCCACGGGCCAGCTTGAGAGATATGATCGGTGGTACATTTCCCCTGAGCCTTAAAAAGCACTTTCATGTTCTTATAATCCGCTACCGGGTCTTGTTTTGGAAAAGGATCCAGCATGGCCAAGCGCTCACTGGTGGGATTGACGACCACCTCGCCGGACATAGTGGGTGCCATGTAGCCGTTGTCTTTAGTCGCGTAACCGTTGCTCGGAAAAACATCCCCTTGCGGCGGCTCGAAACGGAATTCATTGCCCTTGGCGTCCTTGAGAGAATCCGTCATGGGGTTGAACTTCAGGCTTCCAGAAAATGCCATGGCCACCACCACCTCGGGACTACTGATGAAGCTCAAGGTCTCTGGGTTGCCGTCATTCCTCTTGGCGAAGTTTCTATTGTACGAGCTGATGATGCTGTTCTTGTCCCCTTTTTTAATGTTGTCACGCTTCCATTGCCCAATGCAGGGCCCACAGGCGTTGGCTAATACCGTGCCTCCAACATCCTCGAAGTCCTGGAGAATGCCATCTCGACTGATGGTTTCAAATATCCTCTCAGAACCGGGGGTGATCAGGAATTGAGATTTGACTTTCAATCCAGCCTTTTTGGCCTGCCTGGCTATACTGACTGCCCGGGTCAAATCCTCATAGCTGGAATTGGTGCAAGAGCCAATCAATGCCGCGGACAAAATTTCAGGATAATTTTGTTCATCGGTATCCGCCGCCATTTTAGAGATTGGGCGGCCCAAGTCTGGAGTATGAGGCCCCACGATATGCGGCTCCAGAGTCGAGAGATTAATTTCAAATATCTCGTCATAATATTTTTCCGGATTGGACTCCACATCCGGATCGGAAACCAAATGCTCCGCGTATTTTTTACAGAGATCAGCGATCTGGTCTCGTTCTGTTTTTCGGAGATAGATTTCCATGTTTTCGTCATAGCCGAAGATCGATGTGGTGGCGCCAATCTCGGCCCCCATGTTGGTCACGGTGCCTTTGCCGGAAGCGCTTAAAGAGCGCGCCCCTTCGCCGAAATATTCCACGATTTTTCCGGTGCCGCCTTTGGCGGTCAGCATGGTAGCGACTTTCAGTATGATATCTTTGGAAGCGGTCCAGCCATTGAGTTTTCCGGTGAGTTTGATGCCGATCAATGCGGGCATTTTGGTGGCGAATTGTTGGCCGGTCATGACATCCACTGCGTCGGCGCCGCCTACTCCGATGGCAAGCATGCCCATGCCGCCGGCATTGGGGCTATGGGAATCGGTGCCGATCATCATGGTCCCAGGGACAGCGTAGTTCTCAAAAAACACCTGATGGATGATCCCGGAGCCGGGCTTCCAAAATCCCATGCCATATTTCATAGACGCCGATTGCAGAAAATCGTAAACCTCTTTGTTGGTTTCGATCGCCACCTCAAGGTCCTTGGTGGACCCGGTATAGGCTTGAATCAAATGATCGCAATGCACCGTAGTGGGCACAGACACTTGAGGCATCTGGGATGATATGAATTGCAGGATAGCCATTTGAGCTGTCGCGTCCTGCATAGCCACTCGGTCGCAAGTTAAAAAGATATCAGAATTGATGCGTTCCAACTTTGAGTAATCGGTATCGGAATCCATGTGGCTGTATAGAATTTTTTCTACGATCGTCAGTCCGCGCCCCAGGTTACTGCGTGCCGCATCTAATGTTTTTCCCATGGATTGAAAAAGTTTTTCAATTGGTGCCGGGTCCAAAAGCATTGCCTGCTCCTTTTTTATAATTTTGAAAGTGACTTTATATTTTTTGCCCCGAATCCTGATGGCTCATGGTACTTTGCCTGAGCCGGATAAGGGTGAGTTGCGAATAGAGGTGGTAATTCTGCCATGAATGGATTTAAATTTCAATAAGTTTACAAAACGGAACGATTTCGCTAGTTTTAATGAAACCCCTTATAAATTAGTAGGATATACGCAAAAGCTTCAAATTTATTTCTAAAATAGGTGGCTAATGACTTCAGTATTTGATTCCCCGGAATTCAATCAGAACCTTTTTTTTCCCCGGCGCGATGAGGCCAACCCCCCGGCCGGCACAGATGAGATATATATTGAGGTGGCGCCCCAGATAGAAATTCACGCTCGAAAATACCTGTTGCCCCAAGCGAAATTCAGTCTATTGTATTTCCATGGCAATGGTGAAATCGTTTCCGACTACGACGGGATGTCTGCATTGTATTCCAACATGGGTGGTGAACTGATCGTTTGTGATTACCGTGGCTACGGTCTCAGCGAAGGCCATCCCAGTTTGAGAATAGTGTTGCAGGATGCTCATAAGATTTACCAGACCCTGAAAAAGGATGGAAAATTACTCAAGTCAGTTTGTGTGATGGGGCGTTCTTTGGGGAGTGCTTCGGCGATTGAGTTGTGTGGGCACTATGCGGAAATTTCCGCTTGCGTGATCGAGAGCGGGTACGCCGATCCGGTACCGTTGGTGGAGCGGCGGGGCTTGAAAATTGGTAAGATGACGAAGGAAGAGGATGCGTTGTTCAACAACAGTCTGAAAATTTCCAAGGTGGTATGTCCTCTTTTGATCATGCATGGGGCGGATGATTTTTTAATTTATCCGCAGGAGGCAAAGCTCAATTTCCAGCAAGCCGGGGCCAAGGACAAAGCCTTGCAAATCCTGGAAGGGGTGGGGCACAATGACATTATGATGGCTCCGGACAATGGCTATTTTAATTGCCTCAACGCTTTTTTTGATAAGGTATTTAAATAAAACATCACGCGAAATCTTCTGGTTTCGGTTCAGCAGGGATACCCAATGACAAAGAAATTTTATAATATTGAAGGTCTCATCAGGAATGGATTCAAGTTGAGCCGGGATTATGAAGTGCTGGATTTTAACTTCACCAAACTGGGCGATGCCGGCGTTATTGAGCTGGCCAAATCGAGATCCATCCGACAGGTGAAGCGGCTCATCATTCCTTTGCAGAAATTGGGGCCGGAGAGCGCCAAGGCGCTCTCCGAATCGGAAAAACTCGGCAATCTGCAACATTTGAAGCTTTATAAAAATAAAATCGGAGATGATGGCCTGAAATATTTCGCCGCCACCGACAAACTTCCCAATTTAAAATCCTTGCGGCTGGGCTGGAATGAAATAGGACCGAAAGGGGTCCGGTGTCTGGCGGAATCGGATAACATGAAGGGTCTTTCCAATCTCACTTTGTCTGAGAATAAAATCGGTGATGAAGGGTTGAAGTACCTGGCGGAATCCAAGAATCTGCCCAATTTGGAAATGCTGGATTTGAAGAAAAACGGCATCACCGACGAAGGTGCTTTGGCCCTCGCTCAAAGTCCCAACTATGTCAATTTGGAATCCATTGACCTCACCCTGAATCCGATCACCAACAAGGGCAAGGAGGCTATCGATGAGTTTCTGGTGCACAACTTGATTCGCAAGCGGTTGACCGACGATGGCAAGATATTGGATCTCAGTAAACTGGGAATGAAGGATTTTCAAATGGCTATCATTTCCAAATTTGACAAGCTTAAAGATCTGGAAAAATTGTATCTTGAATTGAATTACATAACGGGTGCAGGGATTGAACACCTGATCAACTCCCCCTACATCAAAAAACTCGTTTTGCTTTCTCTAGATCGTAATCACATAGGAGATGGGGGCGTATCTCTGATTGCTGAATCCACCCATTTTGAGAATTTGGAGATTCTGATGGTGGAAAATAATGGCATCACCAATGAAGGGTTGATCGCTATTGCGGAATCCGAAATCATGTCCAATCTGGTCCGGCTGTATCTTGAAGGCAATCCGATCGATGAAGAAGGTTTGGAAGTTTTGAAAAATTCTGAATTCATGGCCAATCTCGAATACCCGGTCTTTGAAAGTGACGAAGAGGAAGAAGACGAAGAGGAAGAAGACGAAGAGGAATTTGAAGATATTGAAGAGACCGCGGAGGTCGAAGAGGAAGAGATCATTGACGACGATGAAGAATATACCCAGTAGCGTCCCCTGCAAGTTATGAAGATTGGATTACCATGAAGTGGTCCATAAATCATTTGAGGTTCGGGCGCTGAATATTTCTTCAATCTTTTTGCTGAACTCTTCATGGTTATAGGATTTGTTGTACTCAGTGGCCTCAAACCGCAGGGGATTCCAAGAGAGCACCAGCCTTTCAATGAACATTTCGTCCAGCTGGACGTGCTTGATCTTGCGGATGATGCCGGTATTGGAATTGACCAGAACCGCCACCATGGTGCATTCTTCCTTGGCGTAAAGGGCTTCGCAGAAACCCGGGGCTTCCTGCTCCTGCTGAGCGGGGTTGCAGGGCGCCTCCAAAATCCAGTCTTCGCTCCCGATGGCAAAAATGGGGATGGACGGAAATTCGGATTCCGTCACCAGTTTGGCCCGCCATTTTCCATCCCAGGCGGCAATTTGTTTATCCGTAGGGTCCGGGATAGCGCCTACCAGTAACATGTCTCCGTTGGGAGAAAAAGATAGTCCTCCGCCGTGACCCTCTACTTTGATGGGACAAGGTTTGCCTTCCTCGAAACGAACGCTTTGCTCAGCTTCCATAACGGATCCTTAAAATAATTGAAATATAAATGGAATAAAAAGGTATTTTTCCGAACCATCCATATGTTGTCAATATGAAATGGGGCCGGGGAATGGAACTTGTGGTCAGTCCGGCTTCCAGTTATTCTACCCGACTTTCGCCAAGAACAACGGTATTTTAACCACACCCATCAAAAAATTATGAAGATAACGCTCATCGGTCATGCCTGCCTGTTGTTTCAGTGCAAGGACACCACCGTGCTTTCGGACCCCTGTCTGTTCAGCCTCCATTTTGAAGAGCTCAATCATTATTTCCCCAAAGTGGAAATCCAACGCGACCGGTTTCCCCGGCCGGATGCGGTCTACCTTTCGCATCGGCATCAGGATCATTTCGATATCCGCACGCTGGCATATCTGCCCAAGGATCTTAAAATCCTTTGTCCCGATGATCCCATCATGATCGAATGTTTGAAGGAGCTCAAATGTGAAGACCTGGCAGTGGTGAAGGATTTTGAACCTATCCGTGTAAAAAACCTGAATTTAATCCCGACGCCTTCGCTGAACCAGGACTATTATCCGGAGCATGGATTGATCCTGCAGGATGGAGAAACCCATATTTGGAATTAGGTGGACACGGTCGTCTCGCCGCAGGTCATCCAGTACATCCACCGGGTTTGCGGCCAGATAGCTTATAATGATTGACAGTACATTTTGGAAAAAGTAAAATCCCCTCCTCATACAATTAATTGTAAAAAAAGGCGGTGTAGCTCAGCTGGTTAGAGCATACGGCTCATATCCGTAGTGTCCGGGGTTCAAGTCCCTGCACCGCCACCATATAAATAAGGGTTTACACAACTGATGTG
>Ga0209987_10001325_pt1 | contig 13507 bp, 15 predicted proteins | sample N074metaG_FD_182134 | JGI IMG/M metagenome (GOLD analysis project Ga0209987, IMG submission 182134) | Deep subsurface microbial communities from Kermadec Trench to uncover new lineages of life (NeLLi) - N074 metaG (SPAdes) (version 2) | ecosystem: Environmental > Aquatic > Marine > Ocean trench... | reverse complement strand
CCTTTGGTCTTGCAATACCCACAGACGCAGAACACATTCTGTGAGGTTCATTTGTTTGGTTTTTGGAATAAATTGTAAATAAAATCTGCCCTGGTTTTATTTGTCTCAATCCCGCGGTTCTTGAAATTAACTTTGCATGTGGAGGAAATATACTTGAAATTAAAACAAGATTAGTTCCAGCAATCCCTGCATCTCGTAGAGCAAATTCAAAACTTGTGAGACGATCCTCATGAATTCCCTTACCTTTTGTAAGAAATAATTTTTTGGCGATTAGATCTAGCAATTCTTTTCTTGATGAAACGGCTTTATTATTTATACTTTAAAATAATTATTTGAATTTTAAAGATTCAAAATTATGCTAAAATTATTTCAAATTAGAATCTTTAAAGATTAATTTGTTATCTTGATCATTTTCAGAATTTTAGAAAAAAATACAAAGTGTTAATTTAAAAATTATTTTATCAAAAACATTATTTTTGTTTGGGTTTTCTTTTTCTTTTGTCCCGTTCATCCGGTTGTTGGGTTAGAAAAATCCATCCAAAAAATCCTCCTAATGACAAATTAATTACGCCCATAAAGGTAATCAATAATGATGAATCTGAAGATACTGGAGGAGCAATAATCAATCCAATTAAAATTCCAATAATTCCTGTCCCAAAAAACATTAACATTAGAAATTTTAGCCTGATTGGACTGACATATTTTAATTTCATAAATTTTTCAGTTTTTGGCAATATTATAAATTGACTGCTGGGTAAGAAAAAATTTTAAAGATTATAAAATCAAATATTGACCTAAAAATAGACATCGGGTAACATTTTAAACAGTCAATTTTTTTATTTTATTTTGTGCCAATGTAGCTCAGTCTGGCTAGAGCATTCGACTTGTAATCGAAAGGTCGTGGGTTCAGATCCCATCATTGGCTTTTTTTCTATTTTCTAAATTCCCATAAATTTTACGTAATAATTTAAAGTTGTAAAATTAACCACTTCGTTGGCCAGAAACAACGGTATAAACAAAAATGGCCCCTTCTTCTGTTATAATCTTAAAGTGCATATCTCTATTTTTGTTGATAGTTTGTTCAAGTTCTAAAATTATTGTAGCCTTTTGTCCGGGTTTAAGTTCTGGTATTTTACCTACAATTGTATCAGCAGGAGAATTAAGATTACCATTGATGACAATTGTATACTCTTTGTTATTTAGTGGGGCATCCATAGAATAAGGAGTCATTTTGTAATTTGGTCCCATATCTTGAAACGAGTAAACAATACCGGCCAAGCTAATCTTGCTAAAAGTTATTTTTTTTACACTGTTGTTTTGGACATAGACACCAATTCTTTCCCCATGGTTAATTCCATCTGGGGATCTATTACCATGCCAATAAGGTTGGGAGTTTGAAAGATAATCGTCATGATAAACTAGAGTGTCACTATCAGTGGCATCATATCCTAAAAATAATATTGTTTCAATTCCTGACAAACCACTTGCTTGAACAGAATTCAAGTATCCCTGAGTTAGCATAAAATTAATTCCACCTCCAAGTGCAGCTACAATTACCAACACAGCTATTACAAAGCCAGGTGAAAATTCTCGTTTTTCAATCATTCTTTTAGCTTTTTTAATTCTATTTGACAGGGTAAAATTTCTAAGGAATTAGTGATAAATGAATAACATTTTGTTCAGTTTGAACATTAACTATACCGTACCCTCATAGTTTTGATTGAATTTTATCGTGGAAAAATTTTGTTTGAGAATTTAAATTCCTAAATTGTAATAAATTCAAATGACAAAATCAGTTTTAATATGAAATTTTTTTAAAAAATGAATTTGGCGTTTATTTTTAGCCCACATTAATTTTCAAATCAGATGGAAAATGGGCAATAGAAATAAGTATACACTCAGAACCAGCGAAAGTAGATGAATTCTGAGGATAATCAACCAACAGAAGAGGGTTTGCCTGAGAATAATCAACCAGCAGAAGAGGGTTTGCCTGAGAATAATCAACCAGCAGAAGAGGGTTTGCCTGAGAATAATCAACCAGCAGAGGATGTATTGCCTGAGGAAAAGATTGAAAACACAACTATATCAAATATTCAAGAAACACCAACTTACGAAATTCCAAATAAAAATTCAACGCCAAAAGGAATGATCGTTGCCCTTGTAGCAGTAGTGGCTGTTGCTGCTTTTTTTGCAGGAGCTTACTTTTCTAATTTAGATTCAGATGTACTCACAAAATCAGAATTTGAGGAAGCAATTTCAAAATTAGAATCAAAAATGGCAATTACTCAACAAGCAGAATCACAACCTTCAGTACCAGTAAAGATTTCCTTAGACAATGATCCAATTAGAGGAGATCCCAATGCCCCAATTACAATCCTAGAATTTTCTGATTTCCAATGTCCATTTTGTGCCAGATTCCATGTTCAAACACTCCCCTTACTTTTGGAAGAATACATAGATGCAGGTAAGGTAAATCTAGTCTACAGAGACTTTCCAATTCAAAGCATTCATCCTAATGCACTTCCAGCAGCTGTTGCTGCAGAATGTGCCAATGAGCAAGGAAAATACTGGGAATATCACGATACATTATTTGAAAAACAAAGTGTTTGGAGTAGATTAAACAGCGATGCAGCAATTTCAACATTTAGTCAATTCGCCAATGACGTTGGTTTAGAACAACAACAATTTGATTCCTGTCTTGGGTCTGGAAAATATCTAGAGGAAGTTCAACATGACATGAGAGAGGCAAGGGAATACGGTATTACTGGAACGCCTGGTTTCTTTGTTGGAAATGAGGAAATTGGATTTGTAAAAATAAATGGTGCCCAACCATTCGAGATATTCAAAAGAGTCATTGATGCACAATTGGAGACTTAAAAAAATAACAAGCGTTTATTAGACCTAAACTTGGGTTTTTCAAATATCGGAATAATGACGGCTAGGCAATGAGCTTTTTCGTCGTTGCTTAAGAGAAGAAAAATAATGACAAAATTTAAAGAATTAGGACTTAAAGATGAAATTCTAAAGGCGTTAGAGGAGCTAAAATTTGAAGAAGTTTTTCCCATCCAAGAAGCGTGTATTCCTGTTTTACTCTCAGATCGCGATGTAATTGGACAAGCACATACAGGATCTGGTAAGACAGCTGCATTTGCATTATCAATGTTACAGCAAATTACCCCAAAAAAAGGGATTCAAGGACTGGTAGTTGCCCCAACAAGAGAACTTGCAATGCAGATATCAGGTGAGATAAAGAAATTTGCCAAGTATACTGGAATAAAGACAGCCACAGTATATGGAGGTCAAGGAATGGGAATTCAACTAGATGCCCTTGAAAGAGGTGTGGAGATTGTCGTTGCAACTCCTGGTAGACTAATTGATCATCTTAAACGTGGAACAATTGAATTAATGGACATTAAATATATCGTCTTAGATGAAGCCGATACGATGTTGGATATGGGATTCATTGATGATATTCAGTTTATCCTTGATTTGGCTCCTGAAGAGAGGACCATGTCCTTGTTTTCTGCAACAATGCCAACTGAAATTCTTAGATTATCAGAAGAATATCTAAAAAATCCAAAACAATTTCTTCTGGATGCCGACGACCTTAGTTTAGAAGATATAGAACAATCATTCCTAGTGATTAAGGACCGAGAGAAGAATGGTTTTTTGCTCGATTTTGTTAAAAAAATAAAAGGTCAAGTCATTGTATTTTGCTCCACAAAATACAGAACAAGAGATGTAGCAAAGTTTCTGCATCAGGAGAAATTTAATGCAGTTGCCATCGAGGGAGACATGTCTCAGCATAGAAGAGAGCAATCCATGGGTAAATTCAGATCAGGTAAAGCAGACATACTTGTTGCAACAGATGTGGCCTCAAGAGGAATTGACGTTCCAAGAGTAGAACTTGTGATTAATTATGATGTGCCAAATCAAGACATGGTTTATTTTCACAGAATAGGTAGAACTGCACGGGCAGGAGCAAAGGGAAGAGCAATAACATTTGTTTCGTATTCATCTGTAGGAGATTGGAGTTTGATTAAACGTCAAATTAAAGTTGAATTGAAAGACTTGAACAAAGAAATGGGAATCGAGATTAAAATTCCTGATCCTCTAAAAAGACAGATACCATCTAGAAGATATGGGGGACAACAAAGGTCAAGTTATTCTAGAGGTTCTCGTTATGGCGGATACGGAAGGTCAGATAGAGGAAGAGGGTCTGATGATAAAGGAAGAGATAAAAGAAAATACGGCGACCGCGGAGGAGCAAATCGATACGGCGGACGTAGTAAATGGTAATGTAAAACTTAAAGACCTGTAAACCATATTAGAATTAAGATAAAGTAATGCATATAGGATTCATTTTATTAAATTGTGATCTTGGGGCAGAAGAATACGTTATAGATGAACTAAAACAAATGTCTAATGTTACTAATGCGTATCTTACTTTTGGAGCCTATGATGTAATAGCAGAAGTGCACACAGAGAACCAAGATGAATTTGAAAAAGCAGTCTCAGCAATACGAAAATTATCCCGAGTGGTTAGCACAATGACACTAAATGTAATCAGCCCCAAATAATTGTTGCAAAATTGTTAATGAAAAATATATGAATTGATTTCACATTATAATCATGAATCTATTCTTTGATAATATTTTGTATTAATGGTTTCATTTTCAAAATTATATTAAAATAATCTTCTTTAGGTTCTAGGCTGGCCACAAACAAGTTACTATTGTCAAGTGGAAGACTGATTAAAGTAACCTTGTCAAATTCTACAACGGAAGCCGTCTCATTTCCAATTCTAAAAGACAGATTTTTAGATTTCTCCCATGCCAGCTTTGAATAATGAATAGACATATTCAATTCATCTTTGGATAGATATTGTTCTACTCCCTCCTGATCCATATCATTAATTAGAATCCCTTGACTATTTACGACTCCGGCAAATCGTATTTTTGAATCTAATTCAAGAATATTTTTGCACAGTTCATCATAACTCATAGAAATTAGCTGATATATTGAATATTAAAGTGTAATTCATCAGAAAGAAACTTTGGAAAAAAATATTTTTTTCATTTCATCAATTCTTGACTTGTACTTTTTGGAATCTCATTCTTATTTTATATTAAAGATAATGATTCCAAGTGAGACATGTAAATAAAATTCAATAAAAATAGAATAAAGAATGATTAGATTTAAAATCTAAATAGTTTAGAGTTTTTCAATTCCAAAAATAATACCATAATAGTCAGTATAAGAAACATCGGTAATCCTAAGATTAAATTTTTGTAAAATTTGTTCAATATCGGTAAATGGTACTGTAGGTTTGTTTGTTTTGATTTTGATATTACCGTTTGTTACTAGTCTCTCCCAGTCAGGAAAATGGATTCCTATAAAATCAAAAATTTCATCATATTCTTCAAATTTTTTTTCAATCAAATTTATTTTTCCATATCGAATGGAATTTTAAATCTTGTGGAGAAACCCTTGTTTTAGACATAAATAAAAATAAGTGATTAGAATTTACATCATATCTCACAAACCAGACTCTAGAAGAAGATTATCTGTAAAGACCAGACTGATTTTAATTGCAATATTGTTTGTTGTTATTAATTTGATTTTCTATTTTGGATTTGACTCTTCAGATGAATCAGAAAACTCGATTGAGATAGATGATGAAAATCTACTGAACTTTGAAAAAAATTCAGAATTAGAACAAGAAATGAGGATTTTAATTAATCCCTAATCTTCAGTATTTTTAATCTCTAGTAATAATGATGCATTTGTCTTTGTTCTAGTCCTTCTTGCTCAAAGTGATTATGAGATTTTCCACCGTCATGGTGGGCATGAACTGTTCCATCAATATGGCAATGTGTGTTATCAATCAAATCCTTCATGAACACATCATCTATGTTTAGGATCATGTTAGACGCTTCAACTGCAGTTTTGAAAACCTGTTGTTTTACAGCCACTGTTTCTATGATTTCAGATGATGACATGTCAGATATTTTCCTGAGGGTGGAATTAATCCCATACCATTTCACATTTCCATTAGACTTTGCAAATTTTGTCCGTAATTGTGTTAAGGTATCTAATACATTCATCCCAACATTCCGTGCTAATGTCAATGGTATTTCCTCTACAGCGTCTGCAAATCTCTCTACTGCGATTTGCTCCTTACCTTCAACAGTTTCTGCTCGCTGCCTAATTTTTTGTGCTATGATTCCCTCAGCAGAGCCAGCACCATGTACAAGGAATGGATTTTCAATAAAATTTCTTAGTACATAAAATGCATTTAAAGCATTTCTGTGGAATTCGTCAAGATATCGTTTTGAATTTGCTCTCAATAACAAAGTTACAGATTTTGGGTTATTACCACCTTCTACAAAAACCATTTTATCTCCTCCCACAGTCTTCTCATAAACTCTTTTTGCAAAACCTAATTCCTTGCTAGATATTTTCTCTATATTTTTGCAGGTCGTAGCACCCGTTGCTTTTTCTAACCACCATAAATCATTATACTTTACTCTCCGCATCGAGATAATCCCTTTTTTTGCAAGGGCTTCTTGAACAAACTCATTTACACCTTTCCTTGATATTACAACATTAGCTCCTGAATCTACGATATTTTTTACAAGTACAAGCAAATCTTTGTTTTCTTGGTCAAGAAATTGACTCATTTGTTCAGGTGACACTATTTCTATCTCTGCTTCCGTTCTGGTCCTCATTGTTTCTAATGATTCATTTATCAACAAAATCTTGGCGTCTTTGATAGTTCTAGGCATTGCCGAACTATCTATTGTTTTGTCAATCACTGTACCCTTGATCAATTCTATGTCTGTAACATTTCCTATTTTTTCTTCAATCTTAATGTCATCGATATCTATCTGTCCGGTTTCCAAGTTAGCAATGTCGCATACGGCCTCGAGGATTATATCTACAATCTTTGTATTTTCCTCCTGTAAATCGAAAATTGCTTTTCCTTCCAAGCATGTAGTTAGTAATTTTCTCATCGTTTCTCTATCTCTTTTGTTAGCCTTTATTTTGATTTCATCTAATATTTCTAAAGCATAATCTAGACTTTTCTCATAACCCCTTGTTATTGTAGCAACAGGAATTCCAATCTTTAACATTTCTTCAGCATGGCTTAGTAGGCTACCTATCAAAACAGCTGCCGATGTTGTACCGTCCCCAACATGAGTGTCAACGGTATTTACAGCCTCTATAACAGATTTAGCTGCCGGATGAAGAACATCAACTTTTCTCAAAAATGCACCACCGTGTTTTGTTATGGTATCTTCTCCAAGTATGTCGATATACATTTTTTCCATACCACGCGGACCAAGAGATGTTTTAACTATTTCTGTAACAAGTTTACCTGAAAGTAGATTATATTTTTGTGAGTCTTGTAATCCAATACGTGCAACATCTGGATTAAGTAAATCAGGATATTTCATTCACTTAAAGCCTTTCTCAAAATATTAAAACGTATTTGCAGACATACCTAGCTATACCAAAAATAAAGAAGATAAAATAAATCGAACAGAAACTTAAGTATTATTTGATTTTACTATGTATTCTTTGCTTTAGCGTCTTCATCAGGTCCAGGTGTGCTAGGGCTAGGTCCTCCTGCACTTGTTGCTGAAGTGTCTTCTTTGAAGTGTAGTAAATCTTCTCCTGCAATTACATCTTCTTCAGGTGGTACATAGTCGCGTACATCGTGTCTTGCTTTGCCTGGATACTTGTTTTGGGTTGCTTGTGCTACTATAAAGAACAAAGCAAATGCAATGATAGGAGGTATCATTGTATCCAATCCTGCCTGTGGAAATTCAGTGATATCTTCGGGCATTATAAAGAAGAAAGCTAATCGTATTAGTGAACCTGCAATAAGTGATACAACAGCTGCGGGCATGTTTGCTTTTTTCCAGAATAAACCAAATGTTAGAGGAGCAAATGCTCCGGCAAAGACTATGTCAAATGCTAAGATGAGATAAATTCCGGGGGCAGGTATAAAGAAACCAATTGCCGTTCCAACTATCATCATTGGAATAATTACAATACGAGTAACTTTGAGTAGTTGATTGTCACTCCAATTTGGTTTATTTTGCCATCGTCTTCTGATAATTCTCTGCATCATGTTTCTAGAAATTACACTAGATATTGCCAATAGTCCTCCACTAGCAGTAGACATTGATGCCCCAACTACTCCCATCAATATTGCTGCACCAATTGCATATGGCAAGATTTCTGTAGATAACAAAGGTAAAGCCATGTTTGGATCAATATCTAATGGAAGATAGAAAAATGCCACAATTCCTAACATGCTAGTTGGAATTACAGTAAACATTGTTAGTGCTCCACCCATCAATGCACCTCTTTGTGCTGTTTTCGGATTTCGAGCTGAGAATACCCTCTCCATAAAGTCAAGCGCAACTATATCACCCAATCCTAGTGCAAGAATAGCACCCCAATTAATCAGCGCGCCATTAGCAATATCGTATAATCCCGACAGGTCCATAAACTCTGGTGGGGCGTTGTTGTAAATGACGTCCCATGGGGTATCTGCAAAACCTCCGTAAAAGAAAAGGAATCCAGCCCAGAATGCACCTATTGCAAGATAAACTTGGAACAGATTTGTGTAAGCTGATGCAAATAATCCGCCAGCAATTGTGTATATTACTACTACTATAGCTGAAATAGCTATTCCATAGAAATAATCTATACCAAAAACAACTTCCAAAATAAATCCGCTAGCAGCTAAATTACCTGCAACAAGAATTAGAAAACTAATAATCATTAGAATACCAGAAAGACCTTCTGCTCCATTTCCAAATCTTCTAAAATAGAAATCAGGTAATGTAATCATTGACATTTTGTTTAGTGGTTTAGCATAGAATGCAGCTGTAATTAACAGACACAGTCCTAAACCAATCGGAATAACTGCTCCGGCCCAAAATCCAAATTCAAATACAAGTGCGACATTTCCTAACGATGAATTTCCATCAACTGCTTGAGCTGCAAGCATCGTTCCAACCATAAACAAAGGCAAACTTTTTCCTGCAACGATAAGTCTCTTACCGCTACCTTTGACTAGTTTACCTGCAAATACACCTACTAGAAGTGTAATGATGATAAAAGCTCCAACGGCTATAGCAAAGCCACTCATCTCCACCATGTCTTGAATAATTTTATCAAACTATATTAATATTGAATTTTTCAAGTATAGTACGTTTTGTGAGGAATAATATACACGTATAATACATTTAACAAAATAATTTGTGTAAATTTTGTAGTTTTAACAAAAAATTAACCTTTAAGTTATATTATTTTGTAAAATAATGAAATTATGAAGGTATTATTGTTAGATCGCAAAAATTTGCAATTAAATTTTAATTTCTAAAATTTTACTTGAATTTAAAATTCAAAATATTATTAAATTAATCCTCTTAGGTATAATATGGATAAACAATATGCTATTGCAGTTATTCTAATTATCTTAGGACTGGGTTTAAATCAATCTGGCTCATCTAATCCTTTTTACAGCGGTCTGGGGATTGGCATCGTAGTAATGGGAACATTTTGGGTATTAATTCGATTAATTAAAGAATTGAAAAAAAAGTAATTTTAACTTCTTGAGTTCATAAAATAATATAAACACTAAATTGATCAATTTTGTATGCCTGGAAAAGGTTATTCTACATTCGGCATGAAACCAGTAATTACAACTAGATTACAAGAAGCAACTGATAAGAGTTATCCTGGAATGTTTCTACCTAGCACCTTAATCATCATAATGAATGAAATTAAGAGAGGGTATTACTCAATTGAATCTCATAAAATAAAGTTGGATCTGTCTGGTCGATATAACACCATAACTATTAGATCAGATGTTAAAGAATGGTTAGTAGAAAATCATGAAAAACTTGGGAATGAATATGAAGAAAGATACAATGTAAAATGCTTTACAAAATTTGTAAGTTATTTTATCATTAACATGCTTGAATCAAAAAGTGATGCTCAAAACTATTCTATTAGTCTAAAGGAATCAGATTTTAATTGGCTTCAAGAAGAGTATAAAAAACAGAAAAAGGATCTTCAAGGAATTTCTAGCTTTGAACGATTTGCAGATATCTACATTAATGATTTACTTGTAAAGATAAAAGCAGCAAAAGAAATCTTGACACTGTAAATTTTATTTGTTATAATCTAAATTTTTAAAAACATTAAAAAAATTATAGTGGTGTCATTGTATCAATTAATCGAGCACTAGTGACATGGCCATATTTTTCTTGGATTTCAAGGTCTACAGTATATTTCAAATCATTTAACATGAAATTAACTTGAACGTCCCATGCTTCTCTAGTTCCTTTTTCAGGAATTTGAAATGTTTCATTGACCCTAAAGTCGCTTACATCCCCATATAGTGCATTAATCACTCTTTTCGATTCTCGTTCGATATCCTCTTGGCTACTGACATTATCCATTACTAAATACTACACAGTACAAATATAAAAATATTCTAAATTTAATTTTAATTTATTCCTAAAAGTATCATAATTTGGAAAGTCTTTTTAAAAATGAGTCTTTTTTCATATTGTCTAACTCTCCTTGCACTTTAAATCTGTGAAAAAGTGCAGTTTGGTTATTTGGATCAAGTTCTATTGCTTTGTTGTACCATTTTAGAGATTCTTCATATTTTTTTAATGATAAAAGTAATTTCCCTTTATAGCTTATTGCATATACATAATTTGGATTGATTTTTAATGCTTTTTCGCAGTATACAAGCGCCTCATTATATTTTTTTGAGTGTTCTAAAAACCACACCATACTACATAAGGCAAGAACATTTTTTGGTTCAATCTCTAATGCACTTTCAAAATAAAATCGTGCTTGACCAAACTTTTTCAATTGAAATAAAGATGTACCTTTACTGTAAAGTGCTCTAACATTATTTGAGTCATATTCTAAAATTTTATCAAAACACACTATGGCCTTTTTGTATAGACGTGTTCGATCCAATACTATTCCTTTATTGAATTGAGCATCAGTACATTTTGGGTCATATTCTAGTGCCTTATCATAAAATACAAAGATATCTTTGTTCGAAAATCCTGCAAAATCTAGCGTCCATCCCTTGGCCACTAGTGCTTTGGTATTTCTATTATCTATCTCTAAAGCCTTGGTGTAGAATTTTATTGCTTCTTCATGCTTTCCCTGCTTTGTACGTTTTTGTCCTTTTTCAAATAGAATATCAGATTGTCTAGAATCTTCATCAATGGCTTTTTGTAAGAATAGCATTGCCTCTGAACTTTTTTCTAATCTTCCCAGAATCAAACTTTTGCTGTAAAGAGCAGCAGAATTGTTTTGATTTTTCAACAAAACTTGATCAGTTATTTTTAGAGCTTCTTCATTGCGGTCTAATTTACTTAAACACAGTCCCATGGATGTTAACGAATCAGAATATTGTGAATCAATTTCAAGAGATTTTTTGAATGAAGATATTGCTTCTTTGTATTTTTCTATCTTTTCAAGTGCAAGGCCTTTGTTGTACAAAGCATCTAGGTTTTTTGGATCTATAGATAAGACATGTTCAAAACAAATTATAGCATTTTGAAAATTTTCCATTTTATATAATGTTGTACCTTTATGAAATTGTGCTACAATATTTTCAGGCTCTAGAGAAATAGCTTTGTTAAATTTTGAAACAGCTTTGTTAAATTGACTGTAATAAACTGCTGTTAAACCTTGATTCAAAAAATACCATGCATTTTTTGAATTTTGTAGTATCATATGGGTATTTCTGCCCAAATGTTATTTTTATAGTTAAATCGTATATTACTCATTATTTGATTTTTTTTATTGCATGAGGGTTATTATTTCTTAAAATATTAGATACGTACTTTACATGAAATCTTTAATTATTAAAGTCGCGAATGAAATTTGATTTAAAATGGGCATGGAATTTTATGGTGATGATTTTCAGGGCGCAGATGTTGCGCCATTTATAGGAATTAATACGTTTTTACATCTTCCTTGGATAAGGACGCACAAAGAATTACTTGAAGCAAAACCTGATGTTGCAATAATTGGAGAACCATTTGACTTTGGTACCACTATTCGTCCTGGAGCAAGATATGGACCAAGAGCAATTAGAGCTGCGTCTACAATCCCATCGCCTCCTTTCGAACGATTCAATATTGAAACGGGTGCAGATCCATTTGGAACTTTTCGAACGGTAGATTATGGTGATGTTATAGTTTCACCAGGTGATGTAATAGAATCCCACAAGAGAATGACCATTAAAGTCAAGGAAGTACTGGAGGCAGATGGTATTCCAGTTATGCTTGGGGGAGATCACTCAATTACTTATGCAAACGTTAGAGCTTTTCATAAAAAATACAAAAACATAGGTATGATTCATTTTGATACACATGCTGATTGCGCACCACAAGGGCTAACTGGTTTCAAATATGATCATGGAGCACACATTAGAAGAATAATGGAGATGGGATGTTTAAAGGGGAAAAACTATTCACTCGTTGGTCCAAGAGGATATTGGCCAGGACGTGATTTGTACAAATGGATGTCAGATCAAGATTTCCAATGGTTTACTATGCTTGATGTTGAAGAATTAGGAATTGATTCCATTGCAAAAGAAATTGCTGATAGGGCAAATGACGGAACAGATGCTGTCTATCTCAGTTGGGATATTGATTCTTTTGATCCTGCTTATGCGCCAGGTACAGGAGAGCCCGAACCAAACGGACTAACATCAAGAGAAGGCATACGAATGATACGTCTATTATCAAAATCATTTGATCCTGATCGATTTGCTATGGATTTGGTAGAAATTGCTCCGGCATATGATGTCAGTGATGCAAGTTCTTACAATGGTGGCATTACATCTGGTTTGGGACAAAGACTAGTTATAGAACTTTTAGCTGGACTGTCCTTAACAAAAAGAGGTTTGGAAGGAGGAGATCCTGTAAGACCAAACGCTTATCGGGGTACTGGAAACACATACAGTTTTGGTAAGCCAACTGCTAAAATCCCAAAGAGAGATTAATGAAAATTGAAGTATTGGTACAGGGAGATCCTGATATCAAACCCTTCACAAAACTATTTCATTATGAAAAATCTGATGAATTAATCCTCCTTGAATCGACCAAATTAATCAAAAAGCACCTTTCAAACAATATGCGATTAAACATAAATGAAACACTCGGATTGTTTTTTGCATATATTACCACTTCGTTAAACGAAGGTAAAACAATCAGTGAAATACAAAATCACATACCAGAACTTCTTTCACCAAATCAAGTTATGATTGGTGTTCCTGAAGGCCTGAGAAAATTAACTTTCACTATTACAACAAAGGATACTAGCAATGAAATGATGTCCATTACAACACCAATTAGCATTAATCAATATTTTTTTCAGGAACGGAAACAGACTTCATAGGAGCAGTTAGATGATTGATTGATACATTAATGGGATTGTTACA
>Ga0209987_10001322_pt1 | contig 13520 bp, 11 predicted proteins | sample N074metaG_FD_182134 | JGI IMG/M metagenome (GOLD analysis project Ga0209987, IMG submission 182134) | Deep subsurface microbial communities from Kermadec Trench to uncover new lineages of life (NeLLi) - N074 metaG (SPAdes) (version 2) | ecosystem: Environmental > Aquatic > Marine > Ocean trench... | reverse complement strand
AGGGTACCGACGTCGTCACCGGCGATGTCAAGCCGGCCGGCCTCGTCGCTGCCCGGGACACGTGACACGATCGTCATCCGGCTGATCGCGGCCACTGACGCAAGCGCCTCGCCGCGGAAGCCAAGCGTCGCGATCGCGTTGAGGTCCTCGGTCGATCCGATCTTGCTCGTGGCGTGAGCGGTGACGGCGAGCTCGAGCTCGCCGGCGGGGATACCCCGGCCGTCGTCGGTCACCCGGATGAGGTCGCGGCCACCGCGTTCGATCGCGACATCGATGCGGGACGCCCCGGCATCGACCGCGTTCTCCATGAGTTCCTTGACGACGCTGGCCGGTCGATCGACGACCTCACCGGCGGCGATCTGGTTCACGACGAGCTGGGGCAGCCTTCGTATCGCCATGGCCGGATTGTACTTCCTCCCACCGCATCGCGATCGGCATGGTGCGGCCGCGGCCGAAGGCACGCGACGTCACCTTCAGTACGGGCGCCGCCTGGTCGCGCTTGTGCTGGGCGAGGTCGATCATCCGGGTCATCGCGGCAACGATGTCCGGGTCGATATCGGTCTCCTCGACGATCTGACGGACCGACAGCTCCCGCTCGATGTAGCCGGCCACGATCTGGTCGAGCACCTCGTAGGGCGGCAGCGTGTCCTGGTCGGTCTGGTTCGGCCGCAGCTCGGCCGACGGGGCCTTGGTGATGGATCGCTCGGGGATCGGCGGCGAAGGGAACCCGCACTCGAGGTGACAGGCGTTGATCCACTCCGCCAGCGCGTACACGCTTGTCTTGAGCACGTCGCCCAGGACCAGCAACGCACCGGACATGTCGCCGTAAATGGTCGAATAACCTGTCGCCAGCTCCGACTTGTTGCTCGGCACAAGGACGAGCCCGCCGGTCGAATTCGAGATCGCCATGAGCAGGACGCTGCGGATCCTCGCCTGGATATTCTCGTCGGTGACGCCGCCGGCGTCCCCAAGCGGCTCCGCCAGTGTTTCGTGGACCAGAGTGTGCAGGGCCTCGATCGAGACCGTGAGGCAAGGGGGCATGCCCAGGTTTGCCGCCAGCTCCGACGCATCCTCCACCGATGCGGCCGATGAGTACCGCGACGGCATCATCACGCCGGCCACGTTCGCCGCCCCCAGCGCGGCAACCGCCAGGCAGGCGACCACCGACGAGTCGATACCGCCGGAGAGGCCGATGGCGACCCGTTCGTGGCCGGTCTTCGCGCAATAGTCCCGTATGCCCAGCACCAGCGCGTGGAAGACCTCCGACAGCGGCTCCACCTCGAGCCCCACGTCCGCGGGCAACCCCGGGGCCGGGGCCATACCGGGTTCGACCAGTTCGATGGTCTCGACCGCCGACGTCCAGCCCGGCAGCACGGCCACCGGCGACCCCGCCGCGTCAACCGCCACCGACCGGCCGTCAAAGATCAGATCGTCGTTCCCGCCGACCTGCTGGACGGCCACGATCGGCAGCCGGTACCGGGTCGCCGCCGCCCGTTGCTGCTGGACATGCCGCTGCCACTTGCCGCGGACAAACGGGCTGGCGTTAATGACGACCAGGATATCGCAGCCCAGCTTGACCACCTCGCGGGCCGGATCCAGCGGATAGCTGCGACCGACGGTGACGTCATGGGCCTGCCAGAAGTCCTCGCAGATGAGCAGCCCCAGCCGCCGGCCGGCGACCTCGACCACACAGGGCCCCGAACCCGGCTCGAAGTACCGATCCTCGTCGAAGACGTCGTAGCCCGGCAGCAATCGCTTGTCGCAGACCGCCACGACACGACCGCCGCTGCAGACCGACGCACTGTTGCAGAATGGCCGGGTGCCGTCGCGGCACCGCCGCGGGTGGCCGACGATGACCGTCAGGTCGGCGGTCTCGCGGGCCACATGCTCCACGGCCTGCTCACAGGCCTCGACGACGCCCTTGCGGAACAGCAGGTCACGCGGCGGATAGCCGAGCAAACCCATCTCGGCCCCGACCACGATGTCCGCATTGTCGCGTCGCGCGCGATCGACCGCATCGAGCAGCAACCGGACGTTGCCGGCCACGTCACCGACGGTCGGATTGAGCTGGGCCATCGCGAGCCGCATGGGGGGATTGTAGGGAGAAGTCGTCTGTTGTCAGTTATCAGTGGTCAGTCCTGACAGAGGGCTGTCTTACCAACGACTGATAACTGACGACTTCGTCAATACACGACCGCGTGGGCACCCTCGATGGCCTCGATCACCTGGCGGACGGTGAAAGGCTTGCGGAGGGCGCCGTCGAAGCCCTGGTGGCGAAGCTGTGCCACCTGGCCGTCGGTCAGTTTGCTGCTCATGGCGATGATCTTCGTGACCTGGAGGTCATCGCTCTCGCTCATGACGTCCGATATGCCCTTTCCGTCGCCGTCGGCGAGGTGGACGTCCAGGAGCATGACGTGCGGGCGGAACCGCTCGCACTCGATACCGGCCTGGAACGCGTTGCGGGCCGTATGGACCTCGTAGTTGGTCTGCTCGCTGAGGATCTTCTGCAGTGTTGCGACGACCTCTTCCTCGTCATCGACGATGAGCACGCGGGTGCTGCCCGACATCAGCCCGTCCATGGGGATTCCATGGCTCTTCATGAACTTGACCAGGCTGCTGACGGGGATCCGGCGGTCCTTCGAGCCCGGAATGCGGTAGCCGCGAAGCTGCCCGGAATCGAACCACTTGCTGACGGTGCGCGACGCAACGTTGCAAATCTTGGCGACTTCCCCGGTTGTCAGAACATCTTTCTCAAACGGATTCATGCCAAACCTCTCGCCATCCACCCGACAGGCGTCGCACTGGATTGCCGACCCTCTGCCAGTCGATCGGTCTGATCACAACCGGAGTTGACCAAGCCACTTCGAAAAGACACCCCAAGTCGGCGTGCCACGGGATCGGCTTGGGTTGTGCGCGCCCTTATCGGTCGGCGATGGCCTGGGCGTCGGCGAGAATGGCGTCCACGTGCTCCGGCTGCGTGTCAAAGCTGCACATGATCCGGAACATGTTCCAGCCGGGATCGCCGAACGGGTACCACGTGTAACCGCGATCCCGCAGAGCAACGTCCTGGGCCGGACTGAAGACGACAAAGACCGCATTTGCCTCGGCCGGGAACCGCAGCTGATAACCGAGGCCCGCCAGACCCCTGGCAAGCCGCGATGCCATTGCATTGGCGTGCGTCGCGTGCCCAAGCCACACGCCGTCACGCAGTGTCGCCGCGAACGGGGCCGAGACAAACCGCTGCTTGCTCAACAGGTGCCCGGTGCTCTTGCGGTGGAAGGGGAACGCTTCCGTGGCCGTTTCGAAGACCCGGCCGTCGCCCTGGGGGAAGAAAAGCACTGCCTCGCCGCATGCAAGCCCGTTCTTTGTCCCCCCGAAGCTCAAGGCATCCACGCCGGCGTCAGGGGCGATGGCACGCGGGTCACAGCCCAACGCCGCCACCGCGTTGGCGAATCGCGCTCCGTCCACGTGAACGCGATACCCCGCTGAATGGGCCACGTCGCACAGGGCCCGCATCTCGGCCGGCGTGTAGACACACCCGAACTCCGTGGGGTTGGAGACCGTCACGACGCCCGGTTGAGGCTCGTGGACGTCACCGCCCCGGACCTGGCCTGCATGTTCAAGGTCCGACGGCAGCAGTTTGGCGGCGTCGGTATGGATCTGAACCGTCCGACACTGGGTTATTCGCTCCGGCGCCGTCGACTCGTCGTCGTTGTAATGGCTGTGGACATGACACAGGACCCGTTCCCACGGCCGGGTCATCGCCGCGATGGCGAGCGTGTTGGCAGCAGTGCCCGTGGCGACAAACCACGCAGCGGTTCCATCGCCGAAGATGTCACGAATCAGTCCGACCGCTTCCTGTGTGTACGTGTCGTCGCCGTACGCGAACCGGTGCCCGTCGTTGGCATCGAGGATCGCCCGGACCGCCTCGGGACAAAGACCGGCGTTGTTGTCGCTGCGGAAACCGTGCATGGGGAATACTTTCAGACTCCTCTACAATACCACCGCGTGAAACTCATCCTGCATTCCGTCCTGCTGCTGCTCGGATGCGCTGCCGCTCCCGGCCGAATCGACCTGGCCGACGTTCCCGAGACGCAGCTCAAGCAGCAGATCGCCGACCAGCTCGCCGACCTGGCCGAATGGTGCTCCCAGCGCGGGCTGAACGAGCAGGGTCGCGAGCTTCGGGAGGAGATCCTGTTCGTCGATCCGCCCAATCGCAGGGCGCGAGCCCTGCTGGTCCCGCTTTCCCGGGAGGGGAACCCGGTCTCGGCCGAACGTCAGGCATTCCGCGAGCGGCAGACCTCGACGGGGCGCGTTGTGGCTCCGCTGTACCTGGAGCTCTTCGCCCGCAAACACCGGCCGGCTCAGAACGCCATGTACGACGTGTACCTGCTGCGAGCGCTCCAGCACAAGCCCGCGGTCGCCGCCGCGGTCTTCGAACGGACGTGGAAGACGGCCTCGCGGGATAATGACTGGTCTCGTGCCCGGATGCTCATTGCCCAGGGTGGCAGGTTCGTGCCCATCCGTGACGAGCGCACGCTCCTGGCACGCCTCGACGCCGCCCAGATGCAGGAGATCCGCCGGCAGTCGGTGCCCGGGGGCTCCTTCGTGCTGAAGTTCCCCGAGCTGGGCCCGACCGTGAAGAAGGACTACCGGTTAATGCAGATGCACGTGGTCCTGCCCGAGGATTATTCCCCACTCAGACAGTGGCCCCTGTACATCAGTCTGGGCGGCGGCGGGGGCTCTGACAGGCCCAACCGCCTGGCCGCCGGTCTCGGCTTTGTCTCGGTCGGATTGCCCTATCCACGCAACCCGCTGAACCTCGACCAGGCGGCCTTCAACCCCTTCACACTCTGGTCCTACTACAAGCCGATGCTGGCGAAGCTCGATCGCGTGCTGCCGAACCTGCACCCGACGAATCGAGTGGTCTTCGGCTTCTCCAACGGCGCGAACGCCATCACCGCCCTCGTGGCGTTCTCCGATACCCAGTTCACAAAGCAATACCGCTTCCTCATCATCCACGAGGGGGGGATGCACCAGAGCCGGTGGTCCGACGAGGTCTGGCGGGACCTGCAATCGTGCGCAATTCTGTACAGCGGCGGCGACAAGGCCGCCGGCCGGCAGATCACCAGCATGCACACCCAGGCCGTCGAGAAGAACGTGGACGCCGAACTGCTGATCTTCGCCGGCCGCCACGAGGTCACCAAAGAAGTCCGCGACACGGCCAGGGCGTGGATCCGACGCAAGGTCGGGGGCTGACTCGGACTGCAATCGACGTAGAATGGTACGGCGTGATCGATCAACTGCAGCCGGGCGACGCCGTGGTCGTTGTCGACATCCAGAAGGACTTCTGCCAGGGCGGCGCCCTGGCGGTCCCGGACGGCGACAAGGTCGTCGAGGTGCTCAACCGCTGGATCGAGCAGGCCGAGCGTGTCGGGGCGACCGTGGTTCTCACACGCGACTGGCACCCGCCGGACCATTGCAGCTTCAAGGATCAAGGCGGCCCCTGGCCGGACCATTGCGTCCAGGACACCGCCGGCGCCGAGTACCACCCGGATCTGCGCATTCCCCAGGTCGCAATCTACGTGGACAAGGCGACCGAGTCCGATCACGAGTGCTACTCGGACTTTGTCGGTACTAGGCTGGGCAAACAACTCCGCGACAAGTCCATCAAGCGACTCTGGGTGGGCGGCCTGGCGTTGGACTACTGCGTCCGCGCGACCGTGCTCGAAGCGCTTGCCGAGGGCTTCGAGGTACACCTGCTGCGACCGGCGACCCGCGCCGTCGAGCTCAAGCCCGGTGACGGTCAGCGGGCGATCGCCGAGATGCTGGCCGCAGGCGCCGTCATCGAGGAAGCCGCGTCGTGAACGATCCGTGGGTTGACGACGATAACGCGGCGCTGCTCACCGACCTTTACCAGCTCACGATGCTGCAGGCCTACCACCGGGAAGGTCTCGGCGCCGAAGCCGTCTTCGACCTGTTCGTCCGCCGGGTCCCCGAACACCGCGACTACCTGGTGGCCTGCGGGCTCGACGACGTGCTTCGGTACCTCGAACGTTTTCGTTTCACGCCCGCGGCACTGGCCTACCTGGACTCGCTGGACCGGTTCAGCAGCGAGTTCCTGCACTTCCTCGCGGACCTGCGGTTTGAAGGCGACGTTCACGCGGTTCCCGAAGGCACGCCGGTATACGCCAACGAGCCGATCATCGAGGTCGTCGCCCCGCTGGCCCAGGCGCAGATCATCGAGACATTTCTCCTGAACCAGGTCAGCTTCCAGACGATGGTCGCGTCCAAGGCGGCGCGGGTCGTCGCCGCCGCAGAGGGCCGGACAGTCGTCGAGTTCGGCCTGCGGCGGCTACACGGCACCGACGCCGGTATGAAGGCCGCACGCGCGGCGTTCGTCGCGGGTGTCGGGGCGACCTCGAATGTCCTGGCCGGCATGGTGTACGGCATCCCGGTCGCCGGCACGATGGCCCACAGCTATATCGAGACGCACGATTCGGAGATCGATGCGTTTCGCGCGTTCGCCGCGGTCGAACCGGAAACGACGCTGCTGGTGGACACCTACGACACGATCGAGGGCGTACGCAACGTGATCCGCCTGGCGCGCGAGCCCGACACGGACTTCCGCGTCAAGGCGATTCGCCTGGACTCGGGTGACCTGGCCGGCCTCGCGACCGCTGCGCGGGAGCTGCTGGATGACGCCGACCTGGGCCACGTGGAGATCTTCGCCAGCGGCAACCTCGACGAATACCGCATCGCCGAACTGGTCCGCGGCGGCGCGCCGATCGACGGCTTCGGTGTCGGGACACGGATGGGGGTTTCCGACGATCATCCCTCGCTGGACACGGCGTACAAGCTCGTCCGGTATGCCGGGCGCTCGCGTATGAAATTCTCCGCGGACAAATCGAACCTGCCGGGTCGCAAGCAGGTGTACCGCAACGCCACGCACGACGTGATCGCCCTGCACGACGAGCCGGCGCAGGGACGTCCGCTGCTGGAGCAGGTCATGGCCGGCGGCAAACGGCTGCCGGCGGGCACACGCACGCTGCAACAGATCGCCGACCACGCCCGCCGCGAGATCGCGACACTGCCCGATGAGCCCCACCGGGTCGATATCAGCCCGGCGCTGGCCGCCGAGATCGAGCTCATCAGCCAACTGCGGTAACAGGGATACACACAGTGGCCTTCATCAAGACGATTCACGAGCGAGAAGCGACCGGCGAACTGGCCGAGCTGTACAAACGCGTCGGCAACCCCGACGGCACGGTGGACAACGTCATGAAGGTCCACTCGCTCAACCCTGACACGCTGCGGACACACTTCGAGTTGTACACGGCCGCGATGCACAAGCCCTCACCGCTGTCGCGTGCCGAACGCGAGATGGTGGCGGTCGCGGTCAGCCGGCTCAACGGTTGCAACTACTGTCTGCGGCACCACCACGCAGGGCTTCTCCGACTGCTGCCCGCCGACCGCCGCCCCGCCGGCGACGCGCTGGCCGAAGGCCGCTGCGATGGTCTGGATGACCGCGAGCGGGCAATGATCGACTACGCCGTCAAGCTGACCCAGACCCCGCAGCAGATGAACCGCGCCGACGTCGAGTCGTTGCGTACCAAGGGCCTCGACGACCGCGCGATCCTCGACCTCGCCCAATGCGTGGGCTACTTCTGTTATGTCAACCGGATCGTGACGGGCCTCGGCGTCGAGCTCGGCACCGATGAAGGCACCGCGGGGCAGTGGCCCGGTTTCTAGGTCCTATCTGACCTAATTCGGCCCCGCCGCGCGGACCTCGTCCGTCATGTCGTACTTCGTGTCGTTGGCGCGGAACAACCCGGCCAGCTCCTTCGCCTTCACGTCGTAGGCGGCCTTGTCCGACCAGGTTTCGCGCGGGTGCAGCATCTCGCCTGGAACACCGCGAACGGTGCCGGGCACGGGCAGACCGAAGACCGGGTCGGGCTTGAACTCGGCATCCTTGAGCGAGCCGTCGAGGATCGCCGTCACGAACGCGCGTGTGTACTTCAGCGGGAAACGGTTGCCGACGCCGTACGGGCCGCCCGTCCAGCCGGTGTTGAGAAGCCACACGCTGGCGCCGCCCTCGTCGAGCCGGCGGGCGAGCCAGTCCGCGTAGACCATCGGCGGCCGCGGCAGGAACGGGCCGCCGAAACACGGGCTGAAATTCGGTTGCGGCTCGGTCACGCCGGCCTCGGTGCCGGCGAGCTTCGAGGTGTAGCCGTTGATGAAGTAGTACATCGCCTGCTCACGGGTCAGCCGGCTGACCGGTGGCAGCACGCCGAAAGCGTCCGCGGCGAGGAAGATGACGTTGGTCGGATGCGCCCCCACCGACGGGATCTTTGCACCCGGAATAAAGCTGACCGGGTAGGTGACCCGTGTGTTTTCCGTCTTGGTGTCCGCGTCGTAGTCCGGCTCCCGTGTCAGGGGGTCGAGCACCACGTTCTCGAGCACGGAGCCGAACCGGATGGCGTCCCAGATCTGCGGTTCACCTTCCCTGCTGAGCCGGATGCATTTGGCGTAACAGCCGCCTTCGATATTGAAGACACCCTTGTCCGACCAGCCGTGCTCGTCGTCGCCGATGAGCGGGCGGGCGGGGTCTGCCGACAACGTCGTCTTGCCGGTGCCGGAGAGCCCGAAGAACAACGCGACGTTCTTGGGGTCGTCCTCGGCCACGTTGGCTGAACAGTGCATGGGGAACACGCCCCGGGACGGCAGGTCGTAGTTCATCGCGTAGAAGATCGACTTCTTCATCTCCCCCGCGTACTCGCTGCCGAAGATCACCACCCGGCGCCGGGTGAGCGACTGGACGATCGCCACCGGCGAGTTGAGACCGTACTGCTTGAAATCGTCAAGCTGAAGCGTGCCGGCGTTGATGATGACCCAGTCCGGCTTGAACGCGTCGTCGGTTGCGTTGATGAACAACGTCTTGGCAAACAGGCTGTGCCAGGCGTACTCGGTAAAGACCGACACCTTCAGGCGATAGTCGGTGTCGGCACCGGCGAAGCCGTCGAACCGGTACAGGTCACTCCGGCCGGACAGGTGCTCGACAGCGATCTGTTCGAGCGCCGAGAACGCTTCCGGTGTGATCGGTCGGTTGACCTTCCCCCAGGCGATCGAGTCGTGAATCTCCGGCGTGTCTTCCAGGAACTTGTCGTTCGGGCTCCTGCCGGTACGGTCGCCCGTGTCCACGTTGAGCGCACCGTTGGCGGCGAGATCACCCTCACCGTTGCGGATGGCCCGCTCGATGAGGGCGGCGGTCGAGAGGTTCCGGTGAACGACGGCCGAGCCGAAGCTCAGGTCCTTCGAGGGTGCGGAATGTATCTGGGAGCACATGGGCGAACTATATATCGGCGCGCCGGATACCGCACCAGCACCCAACGGTATACTCACCCCCCCAGGCAACACATGGCGGCCGTAGCTCAGCTTGGTTAGAGCACCTGGTTGTGGTCCAGGGGGTCGTGGGTTCGAATCCCATCGGTCGCCCTTCCCAAAGAGCCTTGATTCCCAGGTCCTGGGCATCAACCAACGTGGTAAGCACCGGCGTGATCCAACCGGTTTACTGTATCAGCCTGATACAGCCAACAAGGAGGTCACTCTCATGCGTCAACCCTCACATCCCAGTAAGGCGGTTTCAGGCCGCGCACCACTCGCTCAGAAGCGAGTGGCAACGAGTGGCACCGTACCGCCCGTTACACGGGTGCCGGTACGGGCCATGCCCCGACTGGGCAGGCAAGGCGGGTGTACGGCTCGTGCGTACATTCATGTCGACAAGCGACGCCACTACCTCGGCCCGTACGACGATCCCGCCGTGCATGAACTCTACGCTCGGCTGACACGAGTATGGGAGCGGACCGGGCACGTTGATCTCACTCTGATCCAGCAAGCCAGGACGCCGTCCACTGGCCACAGGACAACCATCGCCGAGCTGGGCGAGCAGTCTTGCGAGCCCATCCCTACCCGGACGAGATCAAGGCCGAAGAGAAGTCTGAGCAGAAGCGTTTGCGTAAGGAGCACCGTGACCGCTGGTGCTGGCATCCGCACCAGTTGAGGCACAATTATGGCACGATGATTCGCAAGACGTTCAGTCTCGAGGAGGCACAGAACATGCTGGACCACTCATCAGTTGAGATGACCCGTGTGTACGCCGAGCGGGAGCGGGAGCAGGCGTTGGAGATCGCAAGGCAGGTTGGATAGGAGTGGTGCTGCTTTGGCTGCGACCGGGCCGCCGCACATTTCTGTGTTCGGCGACCACTACGAAGAACGACTTGAGATATGTCTGTGCGATTCGGCAGCAGATCGGCTGTCGCAGATTGTTGCCGCCTAGAGTGGAGCACAAGCACATCACACCGACAGGATCCCCGCCACGGGACCGTCCGGGCACAAGAAACGCAGCCTTGCAATTCTCCGGATGGAGGATCGATATGTCGAATAGCCGTTTGCTAAGTCCGATCATCGTTGTGGTGGTGGTTGCGATTACGTCTGCGTCTCGCGCTGGTCCCATCCTTCATGTTGATGATGACGCGTCGCCTGGGGGTGATGGGCTAAGTTGGGAATCGGCGTACCGATTCCTCCAGGATGCACTGGCAGCAGCGTCGGCGGGACCCGCAGATCAAATTCGAGTTGCCCAGGGCACCTACGCACCGGACCGCCGCGCCGATGCCCCGGACGGCACTGGGGAGCGCGAAGCGACGTTTCAACTCCTGCCGGGTATCGCCTTGCGGGGAGGCTTCGCAGGAATCGGACAGCCCGATCCGGACGCCAGGAACATTGGCGTCTTCGTCACGGTGCTGTCGGGCGACCTCCTTGGCGACGACGGTCCTGACTTCGCCAACTATGCTGACAACAGCCGCCACGTGGTGACCGTGATTGAAGATGAAGGACTCGCCTCGCTCGACGGATTCACGATCCGGGGAGGGAATGCGGACGACGAGGTCGTGTTCCCGGGCAATACCGGAGGCGGCATCCACATCGAATCCGGCAGTCCGGTCATCTCCGACTGCACGATCATCGAGAACTCGGCGAAGTCCGGCGGAGGACTGTCGCTGCTGCAGGGGAGCCCGACCCTCGAACGATGCGTCTTCTCAGCGAACGTCGCCGTCAACACCGCGGGAGCCGTCCGCCTGGACACTGTGGGTGGGCTGCAGCTGACCGACTGCGTCTTCTCGTCCAACGTGTCGCAGACTCTGTGGGGCGGCGCCATCGAGATCCTGAGCGGAACGCCAACGCTGACGCGGTGCTCCTTTGTCGGGAACGTGGCCGCCTGGAGTGGCGCGATTCGCTGTCGGGCGAACATGATCCTCGATGATTGCGAGTTTATCGGCAACAGCGGCCTGGAGGGAGCCGGAGGGGCAGTGGGCACGAGCGGCGGGACGACGATTGCCACCGGCTGCACGTTCAGGGACAACTTCTCCGTTTCCGGTGGTGCGGTAGCGTCTGTGTCCGGATACTTCATCGCCAGGGAAACACTGTTCGAGGGGAATCACGCCGACGGGAATGGCGGTGGTTTTTCGTCTTTATATACCAGCCGCAACACGCTCGTGGACTGCGTGTTCGTCGACAACGTCTCGGAAGGCCCCCTGGGAGGCGGCGGCATCTACCATGAGTCGTTGGACCTGACCGTCGTGAACTGCTCGTTCCGCGGCAACAGTGCCGTCAATACGCACGGCGGCGCTATCAGCCTCGATGTCCTTGCTTCCGGTACGGCGACGATCCAGAACTGCCTGATTCACCTGAACGACGCCGCACTGTTCGGTGGAGGCGTGTACATCATTTCACGGTATGAGCTGGCGTTGTCGAACTGCACCATCGTTGAAAACGTCGCAGGATCCGCCGGTGGAGGGATTTACTTTGCCGAGGCGCCGCCGGCGGTCCACGGCTTACCCCGGATCGACAACAGCATCGTTCACGCCAACGGCGGCGGACAGATTGACGGTTTCATCAATCCCGCGCCCTTACCGGTGCGCTACTGCAACGTTGAGGGTGGATTCCCAGGACAGGGCAACGTCGATGCGGACCCGGTGTTCGTCGACCCGGATCAGGGAGACTTCCACCTCGCAGCCGGCTCGCCCTGTATCGACGCTGGGCACAATTGGGGCGTGTGGCTAGACACCGCCGACGTGGATGACGATGGTGATGTGCGAGAGTTGACCCCGTTAGACCTCGACGGCAACCCCCGGTTCACCGACGACCCGGCCACCCAGGACACGGGTTGCGGTGTGCCGCCGTTTTTTGTCGATATGGGTGCATACGAATTTCCGGGGATGGCTTCGAATCAAATCTATCTCGGCGACCTCGACGGCGACCGCGTGGTAGGCATCGTTGACTTCCTGGCCTTGCTCGCGAACTGGGGTCCAGCTGACATTTGCGTCCCTGCTGATCTCGACGTTGATGGCGAGGTCGGCATTACTGACTTCCTGCTCCTGCTCGGGAACTGGGGATGAACGGTGGGTCTGACTCCCCCTGTAGCTGCTACTTCGCCTTTGGTGGTGGCGAGCGCCGGAGTTCGAGATAGCACAAACGGTGGTGTGCCTGGCGACGGACCTGGCCCGTCGCTGACTGGAGCTGCTGCTACGACAGCGGTTTACGGACGGCACAGACGTGCGTTTGCGCTACACTGCATGCCAAAACAAACAGTCCTATTGCACCACACTCAATCGCACGGGCCCCAGTGGCCCAGGAGTTCCAGGAAGTCGTTGATCCCGACGGCGCCGCTGCCGTCGAAGTCGGGGAAGCCGCCTGGGTCGGTGTCCCACAAGCCCAGCAGGTTCAGGAAATCGACGATCCCGACGTTGCCGTCGCCGTCGAGGTCCCAGGGACATGGATCGCAGGCGTCGCCCACCCCGTCGTCGTCGACGTCGTGCTGGTTGGGGTTGCTGTCCAGCGGACAGTTGTCGGCGCCGTCGACGGTGCCGTCTTCGTCGGTATCCGGGTTGTTCGGATCGGTGCCCAGCAGCGTCTCCTCAAGCAGCGTGAGGCCGTCGTTGTCCCCGTCGAGGATCAGCTCGCCGCCCCAGTCGGCGATCGGTTCGAGCATCAGGTCGTCGTAGTAGACCTTGGTCGATCCGTTGGCGAACAGATCCACGGCGGCAATGTCGAGTATGCCGTTACCGCCACCGAGCACGCCTCCCGTCCAGCTGTACTCGGTCACGAGCTCGTCGTCGTAGTAGACACGCGTCCAGTCGTCGTCGAGGTCGATGATGGTCTGGATCTTGACCCAGCGGTCGGTTTCGTAGGGCACGCTGCCGCCGAGTTCGCCGAACCCGTCATGAACCTTCAGCAGGCCGTCGTTGGAGTCGGCCTGGGACTGCATCGACCAGTTGTACGGACCACCATCGTTGTAGGTGTTGAGCAGGATGAACCACGACCCGTCGAACTGGACGACACCGCCCCTGACGATGCCCCAGGGCGGGATCCAAGGCGACACGCCGCAACGTCGTTGATCCTCGACGGCTGATTACTTCAGCGGAATGTCCTGGTAGGCGAACGGTACGTCAACGTACTGAACTGCC
>Ga0209987_10001321_pt1 | contig 13522 bp, 12 predicted proteins | sample N074metaG_FD_182134 | JGI IMG/M metagenome (GOLD analysis project Ga0209987, IMG submission 182134) | Deep subsurface microbial communities from Kermadec Trench to uncover new lineages of life (NeLLi) - N074 metaG (SPAdes) (version 2) | ecosystem: Environmental > Aquatic > Marine > Ocean trench... | reverse complement strand
ATCGGTGATTCCTGCCTCATCCGCTCGTCGTAAGGCTTCTCGCTTGAACTCCTCGCTATATCTTTTCCTTCTTCCCATGGATCACCTCCAGGCGCACTATTACGCCTTAAGTCAGGTGTCCACTCAACATGAGTAAGACCAGAAAGCAGCCATTGGTTAACAGTTAATATGCAGGGTGGTGCATATCTGGGGGAGAGGGGTGAGAATTGAACGAGTCTTGGCTTCTTTGGGGATTACTGTTCGGTTCTATCGGGCTCGGATTCTTCGTGTACGGCAGGAAGCAGAAGGCGGCCGTTCCAATGGTTTGCGGGTTGGCGCTCATGATCTTCCCGTATTTTATTTCCAACACCATTGTTCTCGTCGCAATTGGGGCGATGCTCACAGCTGTTCCCTACTTCGTCAGATTCTGAGAAACGCATAGCGCGATCATAGCGGCTTCATATCATTTATCGGCAGAACGATTTGCTGCATGTGTTGCGTCGATCGGTTGAAATGGCAGCCGAAAGCAGCTGTTGGTTAACCGTTAATATGCAAGCCACACGCGTAAAACAAAACCCCGCACTAGACGGGGCTTTGAAAGTTCACGGCGTCGGGACGGATTTCTGGTGTTCTAGAAGCATCGTGACGACCGCCTTCGGATGCGCCCTGACGGTAGGCTCCAAAGGTCTCTAAAAGTGATACCTCTAGGGCAGTCACATGCAACTATTACGAAAATAGTAGCAATATATGAAGCTTACTTGCAGTCTAACGCTGAAATTAACAGCGACGGTACTGAATGATGAAATATATTCTCGCAATAGTCATTTTTGTAATGACGACAAGTTTAAATGCAGAAACTTTATCCTTCCCTTCCTTTCAGATAGAAATACAGGACGGTTGGGAACATACCATCGAGACTGGCCCTGGTGACAATTGGGGAAGCGTGATTAGTCTCAGTCATCCTAACGGCGTAGGCAGCTTAAAAATACTGCCCTTTGACGTTCCCGCTGTCGTCAGTGAAGACATCCTCAGAAATATGACCAACGTGGAATTCTCAGTACTGCTTACCTGGAAAAACTGGGGGGACTATTCTGGTTATCAGTATGATTATTTGGAAAGGGGTTCATTCTATAGACAGTGGTGGCTTACGAACGAACGGACAATCCTATTCATCACCTATCAGTGTGATCCTGAGTCAAAGGATATTGAAACTGAAGAGATCGACAAACTTGTTCGATCAATAAAGACGACTCCCGTTCTCAAGCGCTCTGAGAGCGTAGATATTCGTGATTACAGTCGGATTCGCGGGGAGTAGTTGAGATAGGAAAAAGGACGCCCATCAAACGTGAATGGGCCGCCGCTTTCGAGAAAGCAGACGCTCAGAATGTACGTATTGGGACCGATCTGAATGTCTGCACATGGCCGATAGCAGCCGTTCGTTAACAGTTAATATGCAGGGCGCTAGATCGCGGGTTGAGAGGCAGTTTACGAGATCGCCCCGGCGGTCGTCGGCCGATTAGGGAACGGCTAGACGACCCGGCCTGCCGCTTGTCCCGACGCCCAGGCCCACTGGAAGTTGAATCCGCCTAGGTGCCCGGTGACGTCCACGACCTCGCCGATGCAGTAAAGCCCCGGCTGGCGTTTGCACTCCAACGTCTGGGAAGAGAGTTCATCCGTGTCGACCCCACCCAGGGTGACCTCCGCGGTGCGGTAGCCTTCCGTGGCGGCGGGTTTGATGGGCCAGCCGCGCAGTCGTTCGGCAATGTTACGCAGCGTCTGGTCCGACAGCTCGGCCAGGGGTTTTTCGGCGGATGCGGGCCACCAGAGCCGCTCGAATTCCAGCACCAGCGCCCTGGGCAGCGTGTTCAACACGGTCCGCACCCGCGCGGCGGGTTGTGACGCCTTGGCGTTCAGGAGCAGCGCCTCGGCGACCTGCTCCGGCAAGAGATTCATGCGGATCTCGCTACCGGGCTCCCAGTAGCTGGAAAGCTGCAGCGCTGCCGGGCCGCTGAGCCCCCGATGGGTAAAGAGAATACCCTCGGTGAATGAAGTGTTGGCAGTGCTGAGCGTGGCATGCACGCTGATCCCCGAGAGACGCTCCGATAATGTTTGCAGAGCACCCGTAAATGTAAATGGCACGAGCCCGGCACGGGTCTCCAGCACGTTCAGCCCGAACTGTTTCGCCAAACGATAGCCGAAGTCGGTCGCCCCCATTTTCGGAATCGACAAACCACCTGTCGCGATCACCAGGGATTCGCCAGTGACCTCGCCGTAACTGTACGCCACCGTGTAGCGCGCATCGTGGGTGACGTCGGCGATGTCGCAGTCGGTTAGTATAGAAACATTCTCGTCTTCGCACTCAGCCACCAGCATGGCGAGAATGTCTTTCGATGACTCATCGCAGAAGAGTTGCCCCAGTGTCTTCTCGTGATAGGCGATGCCGTGTTTCTCCACCAGCGCGATGAAGTCCCACTGGGTATAGCGGCTGAGCGCCGAGATACAGAACTTCGGGTTGGCCGAGACGAAATACGAGGGATCGCAATGCAGATTCGTGAAGTTGCAGCGGCCGCCGCCGGACATGAGGATCTTCTTGCCGATCTTGTTCGAGCTCTCGAGGACCAAGACGCGCCGGCCGCGCTGCCCGGCCGCAATCGCGCACATGAGGCCTGCGGCCCCACCGCCCAGGACAATGACGTCGTAGTCCTTCACCGTGCCACGATAGCCCTTTCCGGGGCCGTTTACTTCTCTCGACGACCGAGAGTTTACGAGGCATACGGGTGAAAATATCGGATCTTCGGAGGTTTACGCCATTGCTATCGAACTCAAATCAGGTGCGCGGGAGTTGCGAATGTCTGCTTCTGGCCGAAAGCAGAAGTTCGTTAACAGTTAATATGCAAACTGGCGCAAATCTGAGGGAGAAGAATTGAACAAGATGAACAAGATGAACAAGGTATGGGTAAGCTTGTCGATCGGCCTCGGGCTCTGCTTGAGCGGTATTCTCGTGTTCGCACAGATGAACCCCTCGGCTGAGCAGGAGCGAGCGGCCGTAGAGGCAATCAATCAGCTGCGCGGAGCCGTATCGGCGGCCGAGGAAGCCCTGATCAGAGAACAAGTGCTACATGTCGTGGATAAGTACTACGAGTACGCTGCGACTGGCCAGGCCGAACGAATACCGGCCGAAACGCACCTGATCCCATGGATGATTCTCAGTAGAAATGAAGTCTACGACAGCGTCGAGGAGACTGTCGCCAGATACGCCGAGCGACGCCGGACGGGTCCGGCCAACTGGTCTAAGTCGACCTACAACGCACGGAATGTCTGCGTGTTGAGCGATTCCTCGGCCATTACGAGCGGTTACAACGTCCGAACGACAACTGATGGTGACATTCTGTCGGTAGAAGGTGTCGCCTACATCCTGATGAAAACCCGGGATGGTTGGCGCATTGCGGCGTTTTCTGGAACTACCCCGCAAAAAGTCATTAGATGTGCGGATGAGTACTAAACTCCGAATGTCAGCATATGGCCAAAAGCTGCCGTTTAATGAACATCGATACGTGGCTCTAAGAGAAAAATGAACAAAAATTGACCTCGGGTATATGGTATTGTCGATCCGCGTAACGAGGTGTTTGAATCCATTAGGGAGTCAGCTATGCACAAGAGAATTCTTGTTGGCTTAGGAGCAGGCGGGGTTGCGCTTGCGCTCGCGGCACCGCAGATATCAGCCCACCACGGCTGGAGCGGGCAGACTAACAACCAGTTCGAGCTGTCCGGCACGTTACACAGTTCTGTCAGCCTGTCCGGGCCGCACGCGACGATGCAGATCGAAGACGAGAATGGCCAAGTCTGGGATATCACGATGGCGCCGCCGTCGAGAACCCAGAGATCGGGGCTGACTGAAGAGACCATCCCGGTCGGAGCCCAGGTTTCGATCCGCGGTAATCGCAGCGCCGACATGCAGCGCTACGAGGTCAAGACTGTACGCGTGACCTATGACGGTAAGAACTACGACGTCTATCCAAACCGTATCTCGTAGTTTCTGAGTCCACGGCGACCAGCGGTCTGAATTCCTGATGTGGCTCGAGGGCTCTGCCCTCGGTGCCGCCATGTGTGGTATCGGCGTCTGAGGCTTCGTACAGTGGATGGAAGAGAACATCGTTAACCGTTAACGAATGTTCGCTTTAGGCCGTAAGCAGCCGTTGGTTAGCAGTTAATATGCACGATGCTGCATATCTGGGGGAAGATCGCGAGTGATTCACAAGCTATCGGTCTGGGCCAGTCGGCCTCCATAAAGGCCATAGTCCGATCATATTAAAGCTCTGATGCAGTGATCATCTATCTTAAACTTGCGTGACAAACATGATCGAATTCGATTGGTATCTGGACCTATAACTGTATCGCTAGCCCATTTTGATGCAATTAATTTGAGCGTAAGAAGATTTTCGAAGTCGGCAATTACGGAAATACAATGAAATTGATCAGCCTATGCCTTGTAATGATTTGTCTTTTGGCAATGGCGTCGCAATCTTTCGCCCAGGACGTAAACGTGCAAGCAGGTTTGCAGTTCACGTATTTCGGTGCGGCTGGCTGGAAGATCTCAGATAATGACGTCACGGTGTTAATCGATCCTTATATTTCACGCCTCCATTTTGCCGGCCCCCAACATCCTGATGATGACAGGCATGCCTTCGCTCGCGATGAAGTTGGGGTCTGGGATACAGACCTAATTGATCGCCTGATTACGAAGGCCGATTTCATATTGGTGCATCATGGACATTATGACCATTTGGGCGACGTTCCCTATATTGCAATGAAAACCGGTGCCAAAGTAATCGGGTCAGAGACCACGATCACTATTTTGCGAGCTTACGGTATTCCCGACGATCAGCTATATGCAGTGGGTGGTGGCGAAGATTATCAGTTTGAGAATTTTTCAGTTCGGGTTATTCCCTCCATTCATTCGGCTTTGGGTGAAAAACACTACTTCGATTCCCGGCGATATGACCGCAATACTGAGCTGAATGCGCCGCTTCGCATTAATCAGTTTATTGAAGGTGGTTCGCTGATGTTTCTGGCTCGCTTCGACAGCCACAGCGTTCTGACCATGGGGTCAATGAATTTTATTGAACGCGAATTGGAAGGTCTGAACCCGGACATACTCCTGGCCGGAGTCAATGGCTCCAGGTTAGGTCTTTACAACTATGACGAACGCCTCGTAAGAGTCACCGGAAATCCACGTATTATCATTCCTACCCACTGGGATAGCTTCAACCTGCCATACGGGTTTTCCCAGGAAACGAATGTGGAAGGAAAGCTAATCCCGTTCCGCAATGTTATTGCCAAGATTTCACCAAATTCACGGGTTTTGGTGCCGGTGCATCTGGAACAATTCGTGATTGATTGACGGGGTCGTTATGGCACGTAAGATGAGTTCACGTTTTTTACCGTCTGTTCATGCTTGCAAGCCTGCCTCTGTGTCCTGTCCTGCCAAACTGTGGTGCTCGCGGCTGAGAACTTCGACTATTCAAATCGCCGGTCTTTCCCCAGTTCTGTTGCCCCCTTTGGTTGGCGGCAGCTAGGCTGTTCAATAATAGTTGGACGGAGCGAGGTCTGGGCGTTGCCCGGGAGGAGGGATACCGATGAACGCGTCTACTGCTCGACTCCTATCCATGCTCCTAGCCGCTCTGGCGGTACCGGGCTGCTTGGAGCCCCCAGCGTCGGAAGCCGTTCAACGGGTTGGTGGCATTCGATTTGATCGCTTCCTACTGCTTGAGGAGACTTCGGATACCTCCGCGAATGTGAGCATCGGCGACGTGAATGCCGACGGCCACCTCGACATCGTCTTGATCAAGGGCCGCCACTGGCCGCTCCTGGATCCCATCCTTCTTGGTGACGGTGCAGGGAGTTTCCGATCCACCAAACCACTCTCGGGAGAGGCGGATCGTTCATACTCTGGGGTTCTGATCGACATCGATTCGGACGGTGATCTAGACGTGGTGGTGAGCAACGACTACCCAGATCCCAAGCTGGTGTACGCCAATGACGGAACGGGTGAGTTCACGATACGTTCAAACTTCGGCCGCCCTGAGTGGCCGACCCGTCACATCAGCGTTGCTGACCTGAACGGAGACGATCGGCCGGACATCGTTATCGCGAACCGGACAGGGGGCAGCGGTGGATTCAACTACGTGTGCTTTAATCAAGGGAACGGTCAATTCAACGCGGACTGCCTGGGGTTTTCCAATGAGTCCGCGACAACGATTACTCCGGCAGACTTCAATCGAGACGGCTTGCTGGATCTCGCGGTTCCGCATCGTGAAGGAGGGCAGAGTTACATCTACCTAAACGACGAAGGTTCTGCGTTCACTGAACGCATACCCTTTGGCCCGGTCGACGCCGTCATCCGATCAGCGGAGGTCAGCGACTTCAATGGCGACGGAGTCCTCGATATCGTGGTTATTGATGTACGGAACGGGCCAGCCGTTCTCTTGGGTAGTCAAGACGGCACGTTCGGCTCTCCCACGCCGCTCGGTGGATCCGATCCTACGCCGTATGCACTGCATGTAGCTGACTTGGATGAGGACGGTAACGCCGACATACTGGTTGGGTACGTGAAGTCGAAGCCCGTGGTCTACTTTGGTGACGGAGAGGGCGGTTTCTCTCCGGTCGAGTTTGGAGACAATGAAGGGGTGGCCTACGGGTTTGCGACTGGCGATGTCAATGAAGATGGCTACATGGACATCGCCATGGCTCGTTCGGACGCGCCCAACGTCCTCTATTTCGGAGGGCCTGCAGCGAACGTGGGACGTTGATCAGGGCACCAGCGGACCGCTTGCTACTGTTGACCTCCAAGGTCAGCGAGCCATCTGACCGTCCCTGAGCTACACCGCTATGCGCTCGACGGTGACCGTTAGGATTTTCCGAAAAGGACGTGCGATTCACGAATCGAACGACCGCTTCTGGCCGAAAGCAGCCGTCGATAGAGTAGAAAATAGGCTTCGTTGCAGCTTTTCTGGGGAATAATGGCATCCATCGTAAAAAGCACTTTAGGGATGACTATCGTAATAGCCTGCGCCACAGCATCGCCCGTGTCAGGACATCACAGCGAAGCGGGAATCGATATGAACTCGGTGGTGACCTTCGAGGGTACGGTGACGGAGTTCACCTGGCGCAATCCTCACGTCTATCTCGTTATTGAGACGACGAGCGAGAATGGCGATTTCGTTGAATGGCTACTGCAGATGGGCTCGATAGTCACGGCAGCACGTGCGGGTTGGATGCGCGATTCCCTGTCGGTCGGCGACCACATCACTGTTCGAACGCATCCAGCTCAGGACGGGCGTCCCTACGGGATCGTGGAGTCCGTTGATAAGGACGGCGAAGTTATCTCTGGAGCAGCGTATATTGCGCCGCAAATCACCGCCAGCACGTCGACACTAGAAGGACAGTGGATGGCAGATCCGGCGATACTATTCAGCTATCCTGGCGGCCTCGACGGTTTCTTTAAGGCTCATCTCGACTTGACTGACAAGGGTAAGGTCGCCCAGGCGATGTACGATGAACTCTCCGATGAGAACCCTGACTCAAGATGCATCGGACGCCCAACCCCGGCTCAGATCGTCTCCAGCAGCCTCTTTCCGATTGAGATCCAGCTTGAGGAAACTAACCAAACGATTCTGATTCGAAGCGCGGGTTCCGACGAAGAGCGAACGGTGTACATGGACGCCCGCAGGCATCCCGATAGCGGTGAGCGTTTCTTTGGTGGTCATTCAACTGGTTTCTGGGACGGCGAGGTTCTGGTCGTGGATACGAGGAACTTCGAGGATCATCGATCACCGTACCAGACCGGTGTCCCTTCAGGCGCACAGAAACACGTAGTCGAGCGATACCAACTTACCGAGGATGGTACCCGTATCGTCGTTGACTTTGTGCTCGAAGACCCCGAGTTTCTGGCAACGCCAATGACTCATTCCAGAGAATTGATCTTTTCACCACAGATGGAGGTTTCCCGTTTCGATTGTGATCCTGAAGCAGCGAGACGGTTCGTTCCTGAATAGTTATCTGAAGAGAGGAGAGGTGGTAGCTATTGAAAGACCGCTTTTCCGAGCCGCCGTTCGCGAGAGGCGCTTCAGCGGCAGTCTCTACGGCTGCTTCTGGCCGGAAGCAGACAGTTAATATGCAAGGCGATGCATATAGCCGGGGGGGATCATGAGATCGGTAGCAGCGCTGTTTCTGAGCGTTGCTCCGCTCGCAGTGTCCGCACATCATTCGCGAGCTGAGTATTCGGACGAGACGATGGAGTTCGGAGGGGAGTTCGCCCAGGTAATGTGGAGCAATCCTCACCCCAGATTCGCTTTCAGAGTCACACGCGACGATGGCACGGAGCGCATGATCGAGCTGCAGGCGTGGGGTTCGCCATACACGCTTCAGCGGGCGGGCGTCGAGGGTGAGCATTTTCGAACCGGAGAACAGGTGACGATCGCCGTGCGGGAATCTACGCGGCGGGCGAACCAGTATGTCCTGACGCATACGCTCCTTCAGACCGGTCTGGAGATCGTGCTCAACCTGAATGAGCAACCTCGCTGGAGTGAAAACTCCATCGGCAGTCAAGCGGACTACTTCGCCAGCGACAGCAGGATCGTTCTAGATTCCGCGAGCGAGAACCGCGGTATCTTCCGAGTCTGGAGCGTGCCAGCGCGACGCGAGCCCGGAACGTTCGAGACACAGTACGAGCTGACCGAGGCTGCTGCCGTCATCAAGGCTGCCTATGATCCGCTGAGCGATTTCGCAGCCCGATGCGAGCAACCAGGCATGCCGAGAATCATGTCGAACCCCGCCGCATACGAATTTCGCGACTACGGCGCAAACATCACGATCCAGAACGCGCATTACGATCCGATCCGATCTATCCACATCTCGGACGCGGAGGATCCCGAATCGCAGCCCTTGAGCCTTTTGGGTTATTCCGTAGGCCATTGGGAAGACAATGTCCTGGTTGTGCGTACGACACGGATCAATTTTCCGTTCTTCGATCTTGTTGGCACGCCGATAGGTAAGTCTCCAGAGGTGATCGAGAGATTTACGCTGAGCGAGGATCAGGCCCGTCTGGATTACGAGTCCGCTACGACCGAGCCGTCGACATTTGTAGGAGCAGCGACCATCAAGCGATATTGGATCGCACTTGGTGAGACCGTGCTGCCTGCAAACTACGAGCGAGACTGTGAGAAGATTGGGTGAGACGTTTATCGCATCAAGTAGAATGTCCGCTTGTGGCCGATAGCTGCCGTTGATAATCAGCCGAGACACAGAAGTTTGAAGAAGATCGACAAGAAACCAGGAGATCCCATGAATGTAATTATCACGTATTGGAAACTTGTCCTCGTGACCGTCGGAATGGCGCTTTCTGCCGGGACACTCGAAGCTCAAAGTATCGAGGATTTTGTCGTCAGCGAGGATGCCGCCAGGAGCATCAAGACACGCGAAGAAATATCGCTCGATACGGCTCGGAGGATAGCGGAGCATTGCCATGAACATGCAACCGCGCGAGATTTCGGAACCAGCATTTTCGTGCTCAACCCCTCCGGGCACGTTGTGTACGCGCTCCGGTCCGACGGCCAGACCCCTATCGCTGTTGAGACAGCGCTTCTCAAAGCGAAGACGGCGTTGTTCATGCGCGGTTCCACTCACGCCCAGATGAACCGAGTGATGCAGGACCCCGCCAGGGACGCTCGGTTACGTCCATTGCAGGCGGAGTTCGAGCTGTTCTGGAACTCCGGCGGCCTCCCGATCATGGTGGGTGATGTGATGATCGGCGTCATCGGCGTGGGCGGCATGGCGCCGTCGACGGAGTGGAGCGACGAGATCTGTGCCTACAACGCGCTCACCGAAGTGATTGGCCCTCAGCCGCCTCTGGTGCCGTTCCTGCCGTGAGAATTCCGCGGTCATTTCGTCTGAGGTATCGGGGAAGCTGGTGGAGAGAATAGATGATTGCTGATCCATTCAGATAACTCCCGGCCGCATTTATGCGACTATCCTGTCATACGAACACGACCCAGAGGAGTTTCCCCGGTGGGATTTGCATTATCAGATATTGAACTCGTTAGCTCAGCCTTCCAGCAACGAGGAGACATTCCCAAGAGTTACACCGGGGAGGGTCAAGACATCTCTCCGCCGTTGTCATGGTCTAATGTGCCCGAGGGGACGTTATCGTTTGCCCTGATCTGCCACGATCCCGACGCGCCTCTCGTCACGCTAGGCGCTTACGGTTTTGTACACTGGGTGCTATATAACATCCCGGCTTCGGTGGCGCAGCTCTCCGAGGACGAAGAGAGTTACACGAGCGGAGTCAACAGCTTCGGACGCGGCGGCTACGGTGGACCCATGCCGCCAGAAGGGCATGGTATCCATCACTATTTTTTCTGGATCCTGGCTTTAGATGCCGAGTCTGATATTGAGCCCGGGTTGTCGATGGAGGGGCTCCTAAGAAAGATTGAGCCAAACGTGATCGGGATGAATCGCCTGGTAGGTACTTACTCTCGGCAGTAGGTGCGTTATAGATACGCTGACGGATAGCGTAAACCAGGAGTCTGTGTTCGAGAGCCAACATTGCCCTCGCGAATGCTTCCTCTGGGCCGTAAGCAGCCGCTCATTAACAGTTAATATGCAGACACGCGCATGCAGAATTGTTTAACCAAGGGTAATCGTGATGATCATTCGTAGAGTCTTTCTTCTTGGTCTCTTGGGTTTCCCGATTGCCAGCGGTGCCCACCATGCTGTTGCCGGAAACTACGATACCGCAACGGTAATCGAGGTCGAAGGCGAAGTGACGGATATCCTCTGGCGAAACCCACACGTGCAGGTATCAATGCGAGTGACCGAAGAGAACGGAAGTCAGCAGGACTGGGATATGGCGACGACGTCGCTCAGCAATCTGCGACGTTGGCAGATGGATCCGTCCTTTATCGAAGTCGGGGATACCATTCGAGTAGCCGGTAATCCCGCTATTCGCATTGAGCACGGACTCTACATCAGGAACGTGTTGACCAGCGACGGCGAGGAAGTCTTGTTGGCGCCAAATGTCCAGGCGAGATGGACGGACCGAATCATCGAGATGGCAGAGAGCAGGCGTCGTGGAGTAGGAGATACCTCCGCCCCGGAGCTGGGAATATTCCGCGTCTGGAGTACGCCCGACGGCATTCCGACGCTGATTCCACAAAATCTTGGACGAACTCCTTCCGGCCGTGCGAACCTGACCGAGGCCGCGCTGCAAGCTGTCGAGGCGTTCGTGTGGGAGCGAGACAATCCGCTGCAAGACTGCGCCCCGAAGGGTATGCCGTTGATCATGCATGCACCGTATCCCTTCCAGTTCGTGCAGGACGGAAACAACATTCTGTGGCACAACGAGGAGTACGACACGATTCGGACGATCCGTATGGCTTCGGGCTCCTCCCCCGAGGGGCAGCCGGATTCCCTGCTCGGCTATTCAGTCGGTCGCTGGGAGGACGATCGTACCCTCATAGTCACCACGACCCACATGAACTGGGGCTACTTAGACGGCTACGGCCTGCCGATGAGCACGGCAGCGGATATGGTAGAGCGTTTTGTTGTGACCCGGCAGGGCGATCGGCTGGATTACAGTATGACATTCACCGATGCCGAGAATCTGATCAAGCCAATGACATTCGGAAAACACTGGGTCTGGTACCCGGACGCGGAGGTGGGGGCCTACGAATGTTTGCGCGCCGCAGAAGACTAGTCAGCCAATAACTAGAAGATGGCCAGAATGATCTCGGGTTGAAGATTCAGCGAACTGGGAGACCGCAATAGCGTTCGTGCCGGACATGGAGTTCTGAGTCAACGGTCGCTTTTATCTGTTTGTAGCCGCTCGTAAACAGTCGATATTCGCGCTGGCGCACATTTCATAGTTCCGGCCAGATTTGGGGATATTCTTGCCCTGTCTAGTCTACGGGCTCATTGATTAGCAGTACCTTAGCGCCGCGAACATGCCCGGCACGAAGGTCGCGTAACGCGTCGTTGGCTCGTTCCAGCGGGTACGTTTGTACCTCCGGTTGCAGGCCAATCTCGGCCGCGATTCCGAGGAACTCTTCGATGTCACTACGGGTGACGTTCGCTACGGTCTTGAGTTCCTTCTCCTGCCAGAGGTGGGCGGCGTAGTCGATTTTCGCCATGATTGGCTTGTCAGCGTCTTCTTTACGGATGGCATTGATAACGAGTCGTCCTCCCGGCCGAAGATTGCGCATCGCGGCGAGTACCGGCCGCCACGCTGGCGTCGTGTCGATGATTGCGTTGATGGGTTCCGGTGGTTCGGCCTCCGTATCGCCGCTCCAGGTGGCGCCGAGCTCCAGCGCGAAATCACGCTCTTTGGAACTTCGCGCGAATACGAAGATTGGAGTGTCAGGATATAGATGCCTCGTAAGATGCAGAACGAGATGTCCCGACCCGCCGAAGCCGGTCAGGCCGAGTATTTGCCCATTCTGAATCCCTGTAAGGCGCAGCGCACGATAACCCACACCGCCTGCACATAAGAGCGGTGCCGCATTTGCGTCCGTGAAGCAGTCGGGAATCGGGTAAGCGTAATTCTCATGGACGACCATGTATTCAGCGTATCCGCCATTAGCGTCACGGCCCGTCGCCCGGAATGCCTGACTCAGGTTTTCATCGGCGGTGCCGGAGGAGTGATAGATCCAGCCGACGCCGAGGCGATCACCTCGACGATGTCGCGTTACCTTCGACCCAGCCGCTGCAACAACCCCGACGATCTCGTGACCGAGGACGACGGGCAGGCGCGGCGGCGGCGTTCTGCCCTCGATCTCGTCGATTTCGGTATGACAGACGCCGCAAGCCGAGACTCGTATTAAGACCTCCCGCGGGCCGGGCTTCGGTCGAGGAATATCGACGAGCTGGAGCGGCTCCGGAGTTTCCTGCATCGGGCCAATCGCCTCGAGGATCATGGCTTTCATCGTGACACTCCTTTATCGTCTCTATTCTAAGCTGCCGCTAGTTAACAGTTAATGTGCAGGCGCATGATTGTGCCGTAAGTCAGGTGTTCGCTAGCCTGAGGGAAGACCCTCTGGCCGAAAGCGCACATTCGATCGGATGCTCAATCGGAGTTAAGATTGGGCGCAATAATCAACACGGTGGCCCGATGCGGGCCTCGAGCAGGGGAGACACTCATGTTCCAGTCGTCGCTACGTCTTCTGATCGCCATCTTATTTTCCGTCAGTCTGCCAGCGTACGCGCAGGGCCAGATGAACGGATTGCCCGATGGCTCGGGCAAGGAGCTGGTCGAAGCCGCCTGTGTGGCGTGCCACGAGACCGACCTGATTTTTAGCTCGACCGGCTACACACACGAGCAGTGGCATCACCTGATCGGCAAGATGATCGATCTGCCGGAGCCGTTGGCGTCGAATATCACGCAGTATCTCGCGACAACTTTTCCGGAAAAATACGATCGTCGCCCGAACCTGGTGCCGGGCGATACTCAGATCACCTTCCTGGAGTGGACCGCGCCCACACTCGGGCAGCG
>Ga0209987_10001320_pt1 | contig 13523 bp, 9 predicted proteins | sample N074metaG_FD_182134 | JGI IMG/M metagenome (GOLD analysis project Ga0209987, IMG submission 182134) | Deep subsurface microbial communities from Kermadec Trench to uncover new lineages of life (NeLLi) - N074 metaG (SPAdes) (version 2) | ecosystem: Environmental > Aquatic > Marine > Ocean trench... | reverse complement strand
ATCGTATTCGAGCCCGATCGATAACCAGGCCATCTTTTCGAAATAGGGAATGTTTGCGATCGCGAGATCCCAGCGAGCAAGCCGAGCGAGAGGCGTTACGGCAACAGAAGGAGAATATATAAACAGGCGATCGGGCGCCGGCAAAGAGTCATCGAACAGGGCATCGAGTGCGTAATCGAGCGAAAGCGCTGCGCCAGTCGAGTAACCGCCGATGTACAGTGGCAAATCCGGCCCAATTTTATCCGCGACATGCTTCGCGCCTGAACGAGTAATCGCTATCCAGTCTTCGATTTCGGTATTCTTCAACCCAGCTGGAATCGTGCCGTGGCCCGGAAGTCGAAACGCTGCGACATACAATCCATGATCTGCGAATAATTGCGCGAGAGCGCGTACGCTGTATGGGCTGTCCGAGGCGCCGTGCAATAACAGGATTCCGCCCGTCGGGTTGTCGGTATCCATGGAAAAGGAGCGGTTCCATACCTGGCCCTCCTCGCCGGCGTAGGCCAAACCTTTCTTGTTGTAGCGATTGAATGTGTCGAGGCTATCTGCGCCGACGGTAGCGTAGACATGCTCATCGATTTCAGCGAACAACCGATCTTCGAGCTCCCGATATTCGCCGAGGCTGATGCCGTCGGGATAGTCACGAACCCGAAAAGCGTGCTTGGCTTCGTAGGTGTGCCAGATCTCGAGCTCTGGCATGTTACGGGCGGCCATTCCACGGAGCACCCAGATCGTTGCAATGACGGTAAGCGCGAGCGCCAGCACCCGCATCGCAATTCGAGTCAGGCGACGAGTAAATTTTTTCATGTCAATACACTCTGCGGGGCGGGCTATTCACGGACAGATGACCGCCCGAACAATGGCAACGTGCCAAGACGGTCAGTTATCTCAATCCGGTTTCCGTCGATATCAGTCAGGGGTCGTGGCGGGTCGATCTTTTGCGTCAGCAGCGTGACCATGATCATCGAACCTAGCGACACCACGAAACCGATAAGGTCAGGCGGCACATCCGTGCCATAAGCAGCAGCTCCCGCCCACGCGATCATGCCACCGGCCATGCCAGCGAGCGCTCCTGAACGATTCGCCTTATCCCACCAAAAACAAAGAACGAAAGGCACGACAATTGCGGCCAGCAGCACCGCGGCTGACTCAATGAGTACCTCAACGACCCGATTGGCATTAAAGGCAACGTAAGTTGCGATCAACCCGCAAACGGGAATAGCATAACGCGCCACCTGCAGGCGCAGTTTCTCGCTCGGGTCTTTTTTCACCAGCGGCAGCAGGTTCGTGCTGATAATCGACGAAACGCCAAGAAGAATACTGTCGGACGTACTCATGATTGCTGAAAGAATCGCCCCGACGAACAATGCGACGAATGCCGGGTGCATATGCTTGATAGCAAGATCTGTGAGAACCGCATTGGGATCGTCAATGTCGGGCATCGTTACGGTTGCTGCGAAACCAAGCATCAGCGGAACGAGGCCGATTGTTAAGTATCCGAAAGAGGCAATGTAAAATGAGTTCTGTGCGACACCTTCGGTTCGTGCGGACAGTGCGCGTTGAATAATTGAGGAGCTTGCGACCGCGGCGACGCCGAGCGCCATCCAGACGTGTATATGGCCAACCCAGTTATCGAAAGTGTGTTCGAGCGGCATCGCCCGGAACGAATGCTCAGACAGTTGCGCGACGACGGCGCTCCAGCCGCCAGCGTCGTCCAGAACAAAATAGAGGAGGACAAACATGCCCAAAACGAAAATCAGCATTTGAATGAAGTCAGTCAGCGCAACGGCCCACATTCCGCCGATCATGGTATAGACCACGATGACAAACAGTCCGCCAAAAATTCCAACAGCCATCGGGGCACCCGCGAGCGACTCCATAAGCACCCCAAATGTGAACAGTACGCCTCCCAGCCAGATGATGTGAGCAGACACATCCGCGAGCGAGCCGAAGGCGCTGGCTAACTTTCCGTATCGAGCTTTGAAGAATTCTGGCCAGGTAAGGAACCTGGTGCGCCGGTAAAGACGTGCGAAGAACAGGCCCGAAAGAAACAAACATAAACCCGAGCCAAACGGTTCACCGATCATCAGTAGGGTGTCACCCTCGTAAGCAGCGGTTCCGGCACCCATCATTGTGCCGCTGCCAAACCAGGTCGCGAAAATAGAAACTGAACATAGCCACAAGGGCATTTTGCGACCGGCAACGATGAAGTCAGTCAGGGACTGTGTTCCCCGCGACGCATATACGCCGATGGCGACCATGATCATCATGTAAAAGACCACGCCCATCAGAATGACGTTTTGTGTCGACACAGTTACTTCTTCTTTGATTGCCGAGCGGCAAGACTAGCATTGTTTGCCACAACCGCTGCACGCTTGTGCCACCAGTCTTGCGGTATCATCCCGCGATGGGCTTAAGCGTCATCATTCTCGCGGCCGGACAGGGCACACGCATGTGCTCCGACCTGCCGAAAGTGCTGCAACCATTGGCGGGCAGACCGCTGCTGGTGCACGTTCTCGACGTGTCGCGTGCGCTTGGCGCAGACGATATTGCAGTCATCTATGGCTATGGCGGCGAGGCGGTACAACTCGCGTGCGGCGGTGATGGACTGCGATGGGTTCTGCAGGCTGAACAGCTAGGTACAGGTCATGCCGTGCAGCAGGCCATGCCCGGGACGCCGGATGGCAACCGGGTGCTGATTTTGTATGGCGACGTACCGTTGCTGACGCTTGCTACACTGCAACGTCTTGTCGATGCGACGGCGAACGATGAGGCGAGCGTGTTGACCATCGATGTCGACGATCCGACGGGATACGGGCGCATTATTCGCGTTGCTGGCGAAGTGACCGCAAGTATTGAAGAGAAAGATGCGAGCGAGAAGCAACGTGCTGTGAAAGAGATCAACACGGGCATCATGGTGGCGCCGGGAAAAGAATTGGGGGACTGGCTCAATGCTATCGACAACGATAACACGCAGGGCGAGTATTACCTGACGGATGTTGTTGCGCTTGCCGTCGCAGATGGCGTCACGGTGAACGGCGTCAAAGCCAACGAATGGGTGGAGGTGATGGGTATCAACGACAAGAGACAACTGGCCGAGGCCGAGCGAGCATTGCAGAAGCGGCAGGTTAACGAACTGATGGATCAAGGCGTTGGTTTCGCAGACCCGTCGCGCGTCGATATACGGGGCAAGCTAAGCTGCGGAAAGGATGTATTTATCGATGTGAACGCGGTATTCGAAGGCGATGTATCGCTGGGGGATGGCACCCGTATCGAATCGAATAACCTGATTCGTGACAGCAAACTCGGCGTTGGCACGATTCTGCACTCGAACTGCCACGTGGAAGGCGCATCGACCGGCGACAACTGCGAAATAGGCCCGTTTGCGCGCTTGCGCCCAGGCGCAATGCTTGCCAACAACGTCAAAATCGGCAATTTCGTTGAAATCAAGAAAAGCACGATCGCCGATGGCAGCAAAGTGAATCACCTGACCTACATTGGCGATGCCGAGATTGGGACGGACGTCAACGTCGGCGCCGGGACCATTACGGTTAACTATGACGGCGCCAATAAGCACAAGACAACTATTGGCGACAATGCCTCCATCGGATCCGGCGTCAACCTTGTAGCGCCGATCGAGATCGGCAAGGGAGCCACGATCGGCGCAGGATCGACAATTACCAGGGCCGTTCCCGACGGACAGCTGGTGTTAGAGCGATCGAAGCAAGTCAGTGTCCCGGGCTGGAAGCGACCCACCAAGAAGTAAGCAGGAGATACGAAGTATGTGTGGAATTGTCGGCGCTGTTGCCGAACGAAACGTTGTCCCGATCCTGATGGAGGGGCTCAGGCGACTCGAGTATCGCGGCTACGATTCGGCCGGAATTGCGGTCCTTGAGGATGGCAACATCACGCGCACTCGTCGCGTAGGTAAGGTTCAGCAGCTACAGAGCGCACTCGACGAAAACCCGGTGCAGGCTGATATCGGTATTTCACACACGCGCTGGGCAACACATGGTGTGCCGAACGAAACCAATGCGCATCCGCACATGTCGGGCGACGACATCGCGATCGTTCATAACGGCATCATCGAAAACTACGAAGAGTTGAGAGACGACCTCAAAACAAAAGGGTATAAGTTCGTTACCGACACAGACACGGAAGTCGTTGCGCATCGAATCTCGTATCATTTGAAAGAGACGAACGATTTGACCGCGGCGGTCAAAGCGACGGTCACCGAACTTGAAGGTGCATACGCACTGGTCGTAATGAGCAAGAATGATCCGGGCAAGTTAGTGCTGGCGCGAGCCGGTTGCCCGGTTGTGATCGGTCTCGGCATTGACGAAAATTTCGTCGCCTCGGACGTCGCCGCCTTACTGCCCGTGACACGCAAGTTCATGTTCCTCGATGAAGGCGACATCGCCTTAGTCGAACGAACCAACGTAACGATATGGGACCTTGACGACAAAGAAGTCGAGCGACCTGTAAAAGAAAGTGAGTTGACGGCCGACGCCGCGGAACGCGGTGAGTTTCGTCACTACATGCAAAAAGAAATTCACGAGCAAGGGCAAGCGGTGGCACGGACGCTTGCCGAACGCATTGCCAACGGCAAGGTACTCGACGCGGCGTTCGGGCCGAAAGCAAACGTCGTGCTCGACGAGACAAAGGGCGTTCACATTGTCGCCTGTGGAACGAGCTATCATGCCGGCCTTGTCGCGCGGTACTGGATTGAACAGCTCTGCCGTTTGCCTTGCATGGTTGAGATTGCGAGCGAGTATCGATATCGGTCCCCGGTTGTTCCTGAGGGCACCCTGTTTATCGCGATCAGCCAGTCCGGCGAGACAGCGGATACGCTGGCAGCATTACGCGCGGCGAAGGAATCGAGCTACGTGTCGACACTAACGATCTGCAATGTGCCGGAGAGTTCGATGGTCCGCGAATCGGATCTTGTCATGATGACGCATGCGGGTCCGGAAATTAGTGTCGCATCGACGAAAGCATTTACCACCCAACTCGCTGCCCTGGCCCTGCTGACGATTGCGTTGGCTCGGCGCACGGGTTTGGAGGAGGAGCAGGAGCGCGAGCTGGTTGAGCAGCTGGCGGAGCTTCCCGGCATGATCGAGGAGGTGCTCGGTCTGGATGCAGCAATCGAAATGCTTGCCGAGCATTTCGTTGATAAACGTCATGCGCTGTTCCTGGGTCGCGGTGTGCAGAACCCGGTTGCAATGGAGGGCGCGCTCAAGCTCAAGGAGATTTCCTACATTCATGCGGAAGCGTACCCCGCAGGCGAGCTAAAACACGGACCGCTGGCATTGGTTGACGAAGATATGCCCGTCGTCACCATTGCGCCCGATGATGCGTTGCTTGAAAAGCTGAAGAGCAATTTGCAGGAAGTCAGAGCGCGTGGCGGGGAGCTTTACGTGTTCGCTGATCCGCGCGTGCAGTTTGGTGACCGCGTTGGCATTCATACGACGCGTATGCCGTCAGTGATTCAGGATTTTCAAGCACCGATCCTGTACACGATCCCGTTACAGTTGCTCGCCTACCATGTCGCCGTGCTCAAAGGTACCGACGTTGACCAGCCTCGCAACCTCGCCAAGTCGGTGACCGTCGAATAGCCGATCAGCTGTCAGTATCGGAGAATGTCAAAATCCCGCACGTAAATTTCTCGCCACGCGTCTTCCGCACCGTCGGGATACGAAATCGAAATTGCAACCGGGAAGCTGTACAACGCGTCGTAGGTGACCATGACCTGCGCGGAATCAAGAATGGCTTTTTCAATATCGATGAAAAAGTCGTCGATCCAGCTAACGCGGATATTTTTGGCGTCGAGATCCTCAACGACCGGGAAGGGCTGCATGTGCTCAACCGGGCAGGCGCATTTTCTTTCCACAACATAGCGAAAAGAAGCGGGCCGACTTTCCTCCCAACGCTGTTTCTTGGCGTACAGCTCGTCCAGCAGTAATTCCTGCTCATCGGAAAATTCGGGCTGGGGAACCGTAGTAAAATACGGCGCCGATACGAAAATAATCACCACGATCAATACGACTGCTACGAGCGCCGTGATTTGGTACTTGGTTTCTCTCCACGCCCTGTGTTTCATTTATTGACCTCGGTTGGATTGTACTTTGGTTTGGCGATTGGCAAGCACAACAAGGACTAGCGCGATCATCGCAGGCGCGCCCTGAACATACAAAATGCTCGCCTTCGCTGTGAGAGCGCCAAAGACTCCTGCAATGATTACGCAACTCAGAAAAAAGACCTGCAGTGAAAATGCGTCGCTTTTTTTGACGAGGCTCCAGATCAAGCCGGCGGCCAGGAAGCCGTTGTATAAACCCTGGTTTGCCGCAAGTGCCGAAGTCTGTTCGGCAAGATCTTGAGTCAGCCCGAAAACCTGCATGCCTGTGGGGCTGGTCCACAGAAACATTTCCAGGACCAGGAAGCCAAGGTGCTCAAGTGCCACGAAAGCGATAAGGATGCTTGCCAATTTTTGCATGTTTGGTTCCCGGAGTTCATGAGCGAGTATACGCCAGAGCCAATACTGCGATCACTTTGGGTCGACGAGATCACAGTATTGCCACGGCCTTTTGCACTAAAATTGTGGGCGATGGCTTCCAGACTCTTCAGCAGGATTGGTTCAGCATTTCACGTACCCGTCGTTACGCGCATGCTGCGCTGGGCCTGGCGAATACTGCCGATCCTGATCATGATGGATGTTGGCTACATGATCGGAATCTGGCCAGACTGGGACCTGTACGCAGAAGGTCCGATCCAACGCTCGAGCTTCATTAGAAGCTACGAATTCGAGCGGCACCGGCACCCGGGCTGGCCAAAGCTTCGCTGGAGCCCGGTTTCGATCGAGACCATCCCGCAGAGCATGATTCGAGCTGTGATCGTCGCCGAGGATGCCCGTTTTTACGAACATGAAGGGATCGACATCGAAGCGCTCAAGGAAGCGATGGAATACAACCTGTCCGAGAAGCGGCTGGTCTACGGCGGCAGCACCATTTCCCAGCAGACGGTCAAGAATGTTTTCCTGAGCCCATCAAGGAATCCGTTGCGGAAATGGCATGAACTCCTGCTGACGATAGGCATGGAAAGAAACCTTTCCAAGAAGCGTGTCCTCGAGCATTATCTGAATATCGCGGAGTTCGGCAGGGGAATTTACGGTATCGATGCTGCCGCGCGATATTATTGGGGTGTGCCGGCGTCCAGGCTCACGGATCGCCGAGCGATAGAACTTGCAGCAACATTGCCCTCACCGGTTAAAAACAATCCGAAAACGCGTACGGCATCGTTTCACAAACGCGTCAAGAAAATTCGCCGCTATTTTTAGCAACATGAGTTAATCGCCTTGAGGCTTCGGAGAATTCGATATTTGCCGGCTGCGATTGGCTAACATTATATACAGCGCTGCCGAAATACCTGAAGCACCGAACAGCATGGTCATGACGACAATCTGATACTTTGCTGCTACCAGTGGTGATACGCCGGACAATATCTGACCCGTCATCATCCCGGGCAACGCGACGAGGCCGACCGCAAACAATGAATTAGTGATCGGAATCAACGACGCCCGCAATGCGATTCGCCGAGCTTCCACGTAGGGCGTTCCCCTGTCATATTCGGACTGCAGTCTCTCGCCCGCAAGGCTAACGGCGTTCATCGATCCGGCAAAAATCATCCCCGCCAGTGGTACCACGTAGCGCGGACTAAACCACGGTTCAACATCAACGACGGCCTGGCTAACCAGTGCGAGCGTCAGGACACCGCCGACCGATATCGCGGCGAGTGAATTGAGATACATCTGCGGCTGCTTATTTTGCAACGGTCGAATTGCGATCCAACTTGCTGTTGTAAGCATTATCCCCAAGACTGCAATGATGATTACCGGCTGATCGGTTTCGAAAATGTAAACCAGCACATAACCAATAAGCAGCAACTGGATCAGCATTCGCAGCGAGGCATAAATCGCAGTCGGAGCGCCCGCCGACCAGCGATACATGATTCCGATGACGATGGCCACCGGCAGAAAAGTAATGACCAGTCCCTGCAATGAAATGGTTGTCAGTGCTGTGTCCATTGAAGCTCTTCGACGGTGATACAAAAGGCGGTGAATCTGTAGACTCGGCAATTATCGCCGCGAGTGTGGGTGTCGTTCAATGGTAGGACACCAGCTTTCCACGAGCAGCCCCGAGATTTGCTGTGAGGGTTGAGAATGCTGATATCATGCTGGTTGCGATCCGGCCAATGGCCGGTCAGCGTTTAAAACAAAAAACTGGCCGCTGAAGGCCTTTCGAGAGATCGATGAAATCTATTTTGGGAAAGAGCAATTGGGGTTCGCGCTACGGTTGGCTGGCGGCGGGTCTGATAGTACTCGTCGGCGCATGTGAGCAGGAGGCGCCGGTCGAGCGAGCCGAAGTAGCCCGACCGATAAAGATGATGAGCATTAGCACGGGCGTCGGCAGCCAAACGCTTGAGGTTCCTGGCAGTGTCTTTGCCGCACAATCGGCCGAGCTGTCATTTGAAGTTTCGGGCCGGATGTTGGCGCGCATCGTGGAGGAAGGACAAATGGTCGCAGCTGGCGAAGTTGTGGCGAAGCTGGATCCGCGAGACTACGTTGCGCAACGCAATGGCGCGCGTGCGCGCCGCGACACGACAAAAGCTGACTATGACCGCTACAGGGTGGCATTCGAAAAAAATGCGGTTACAGAACAACGGGTAAGCCGTTCGAAAGGGCAATTGGATATTTCGCAAGCAGAACTCGATGTTGCAGAAAAAGCACTGCAGGACACGGAACTAAGGGCGCCCTTTGCCGGGCGTATCGCACGGCGTCTTGTCGACGACTTCGCTAACGTGCGTCCCAGGGAACCCGTGATGGTGTTGCAGGACGAATCAAGCCTGGAACTGCGGGTTGCTGTTTCCGAGCGCGACTGGGGCCGAGGTGACACGAGCCGGCCACGCGATGAAATTTCCCGCAGGATCAACCCTCGCGTGGAGATCGCGTCGCATCGCGGCCGTTTGATTCCGGCGTACATAAAAGAGGCCAGCAATTCGGCGGATCCCGTCACCCGCACCTATGAAGTTACTTTCGGCTTCCAGACACCATCGGACGTCAACATAAGCCCGGGAATGACCGGAAAAATTATTATTGACCTGTATACCGAAAACCTTGCTGAGGCGGGTGGCCCCGTATCGGTGCCGTCCAATGCCGTTGCCGCTGACGTCGATGGCAACCCGTATGTCTGGGTAGTCGATCCTGCGACCATGCGAGTGGTTAAACGGGCTGTCGAGCCCGGTGAGTTATCCGGGTCAATGATGCCAATACTGAGCGGCCTGTCCGGCGGCGATATCATCGTCGTATCCGGAGTTAATAGCCTCACGGATGGCATGTTGGTGAGAGACCTCGGCGACAACTAAGAAGAAGTACGCTATGGATCTAGCAGCAATCGCCATTAAGAATCGGGTCGTTACACTGGTAATGGCAGTGGTTATGCTGGGTGCCGGCTTGTCTTCTTTCGACAAGATGAGCCGGCTCGAAGACCCGGAATTTACGATTAAGGATGCACTCGTCATGACGCCGTATCCCGGCGCATCGGCGGAAGAAGTCGAGCAGGAAGTTTCGGATTACCTGGAAATAGCCGTTCAGCAGCTTGGTCAGCTCGACGAAGTATTATCCAAGTCGGATCGTGGTCTGTCGACATTGACGGTTAGCATCAAGGACAATTACGACGCTGAGACGTTGCCGCAAGTGTGGGATGAGCTGCGCCGCAAGATCGGTGATGCCGCCAGTGGTCTGCCCGCTGGTGTGGGGCAGCCAATTGTCATCGATGACTATGGCGATGTATTCGGTGTGTTCGTCGCCGTGACTGCCGATGGATACACTTATGCCGAGCTCAAGGACTATGTCGATTTCTTAAAGCGTGAGCTGTTGCTGGTTGAAGACGTCGGAAAAATTTCGACCTATGGTGAACGAACTGAAGCAATTTATATTTCCTTTGATCGCGATCGCATGTCACAGCTCGGCATATCGTCATCGGGAATCATCGATGAACTGTTGCAAAAGAACCTGGTAACCAGCTCGGGTCGCGTCCGGGTCGGCACCGAGTTCATCACCATCGATCCTACCGGCGGGCTAACGGCCGTCAAGGAATTTGAAGAGCTGATTATTCGCGGCCGCGGCGGGCAACAAATATATCTACGCGATGTCGCAACCGTTCAGCGAGATTACGTTGATCCGCAGAACACGATCCTGCGCTATGACGGCAAACTAAGCATCGGCTTGGGTATTTCCACAGTTGCTGGCGGCAACGTCGTGACGATGGGAGAAGGGCTGCGCGACCGCATGATTGAGCTTGAGGGCCAACGTCCGGTCGGTATGGACTTTGGAATCATATCCATGCAATCGGACGCTGTTGTGATCGCTATCTCGAGCTTTGTGAACAGTCTATTGCAGGCTGTTGCCATTGTGATCGTAGTGTTGTTGCTGTTTATGGGTTTGCGTAGTGGTTTGCTCATCGGCGCAATTCTGCTCGTGACGATTATCGGCTCATTTATTTTCCTGCAACCGATGGGCGTGGCGCTCGAACGTATTTCACTGGGGGCGCTAATCATCGCGTTGGGCATGCTCGTCGACAATGCGATTGTGGTCGTGGATGGCATATTGATCCGCCTGCAAAAGGGCGAGGAGGTGGAGGCCGCGGCCAGTGCTGTGGTCAAGCAGTCCGCGTGGCCGCTACTCGGCGCGACATTCATTGCGATTCTCGCTTTTGCCGCAATCGGAACCTCGGACGACAGTACCGGCGAGTTTTGCCGCTCCTTGTTCCAGGTCGTCATGGTGTCGTTGTTGTTGAGCTGGGTAACGGCCGTGACACTTACGCCGTTGCTCTGCGTCATGTTTCTCAAACCGCCAAAGCAGGGGCAAGGGCAAACGGACCCGTACGGCAGCGGCTTTTACCTGAAATACAAAGCGGTCTTGCGAGGCTGTATCCGCAAACGCTATTTCACGGCAGTCGTGATTGTCGGAATGTTCGGCACTGCGCTGTGGGGCTTTACCTACGTTGATCAAAGTTTTTTCCCGGGATCCACACGTCCGCAATTCATGCTTGACCTGTGGCTGCCGCAGGGAACGCATATCGATGTGACAACCGAACAGGTTGCAGAAATAGAACAGTATCTTAAGGGGCTTGATGAGGTAACGCATGTTACGTCGTTGATCGGCCAGGGAGGGCTGCGGTTCCTGCTGACGTACGCACCGGAAAAACTCAATTCGGCTTACGCACAATTGCTTATTGATGTGGACGATTACCGGTCGATCGCGACGATCGGGCCGAAGATCGAAGGAGCGTTGCAGGCGAGATACCCGGACACGTTGTCTTACTATTCCTCTTTCCAGCTCGGCCCAGGCTCCACCGGCAAGATCCAGGCGCGTTTTTCAGGCCCGGACATCCCGACTCTGCGGCAATTCGCGGAACAGACCAAAGCCATTTTCCGTGCCGACCCAGATTCGAAGTCAATTCGTACCGACTGGCGCCAACGCGTCAAAGTCATTCAGCCCGTGCTGGCGGATCAGCGCGCGAACGTTAGCGGCATCACGCGTCCGATGGTGGCGCAGGTCATGGCCGAGGCGTTTCAAGGGGATGTCGCAGGCTACTATCGTGAAGACGATCTGCAGATTCCGATCATCCTGCGGGCCGAGGAGCATCTTCGCCGGGACATTGCGAGTGCACAAAACCTTCAGATCTGGAGCCCGATCGCGGAGCGCATGATTCCGTTGCGGCAGGTTGTGTCCGGATTTGAAATATCATTTGAGGACGAAATCGTCAATCGTCGCGATCGCAAAAGGACGATGACTATCTACGCGGATCCAGCCCAGGGCTTTGCTACTGAGCTGTTCAATCGCGTTCGACCGCAGGTCGAGGCATTGCCGTTGCCGCCTGGTTATGAGCTCGAATGGGGCGGTGAATACGAGGACTCGGGCAAGGCACAGGCGGCGCTGGCCGGATCTATCCCGGTTTTCGTATTGGCAATGATCCTCGTGACTATCGTCCTGTTCAATTCGCTACGCCAGCCGCTCATCATTTGGCTCTGCGTACCGCTGGCGTTAATCGGCGTAACCGTCGGGCTGCTGTCAACGGGGCAGCCATTCGGTTTTATGGCGTTGCTTGGTTTTCTGAGCCTGATGGGAATGTTGATCAAAAATGCGGTCGTGCTTATCGATCAGATCAACATCGAGGCAGCACAAGGTAAAGAACTGCAAACGGCGATCGTCGACGCCGGGGTAAGCCGGCTCCGCCCGGTGGCCATGGCGGCCTTAACGACCGCCCTCGGTATGATCCCGCTGCTGATGGACGCGTTCTTTGCCTCAATGGCCATCACGATCATCGGCGGACTGATGTTCGCGACAGTCCTGACCATGGTTGTTGTGCCGGTGTTTTATGCGATTTTTTATAAGGCATAGCCGGTGGCGGGTGTGGTCCTGCTGGTTTCTGTCTCATCTCAACTCCTCAGGTTAGGATGAACAAAAAACACTCTCTTAAATCAGAACCAAATCTGTTCCATAGGCGCTGACGGCATACAATTTGTGGACAATCTACGGATTGAAGGTAGAGTTTCCCGTCAGGGCATCAGGACAGCATTCTTGCGAATCATTCGATCACTATTCACCGCCGGATCAATTGATCGTCACGGGGTATGGTCTTTAGCTACTTTCGCGGCCGCGCTTCTTGTGGCCGCCGCCGTTTACGCCCCAGGTCTGTCGGGACCGCTCTTTCTGGATGATTTGCAACAATTGCAAGGAATGATCAATAACAGTGCCGCAGACCCAGGGGTCTTGCTGGACCGGCACATCATCAGCAATAGTGGCCCATTCGGTCGGCCGGTAGCAATGGCATCGTTTGTCGGAAGTGCAATCTCCCATGGTCCCGATACCTGGTGGTGGAAATATGAGAACGTCATGTTCCATCTTGTTACGGGCTTGCTCATTTTCTGGCTGACGGCGTTACTCCTCAGTGCAAACTCGAAGTCCGAGCAGAACCGGCACTGGCTGGTCGCTGCTGCCGCCGCCGCAATCTGGTTGCTGCATCCTCTGCACGTCAGCACGGTTCTATACACCGTGCAAAGAATGACCGAGTTATCCAGCCTGTTTGTGTTTGCCGGACTCATTTGCTACGTGAAAGGAAGGCAACGTCAAGTCACCGGTGAGAGAAGCGGATGGCCACTGATCTGTCTCGGGTTCGGTGTGTTTTTACCGTTAGCGCTACTCAGCAAAGAGAGCGCGTTGCTGTTCCCAATTTTCTGTAGCCTGATCGAGTTTTTTATCTTTCATTTTGCTGGCAACCCGACGACGCAAAAACAAATCAAAGTTTTTCACAGTGCCCTGGTGATTGGATACCTGCTGGTTGCCCTTTATGTCCTGGCGAACTTTGCTGATCTCGTACTCAAAAATTATGCGATCCGAGACTTCACATTTTCGGAGCGTATTTTCACTGAGTTAAGAATTGTCGTGCTTTACCTTTCGCAGCTAC
>Ga0209987_10001318_pt1 | contig 13529 bp, 14 predicted proteins | sample N074metaG_FD_182134 | JGI IMG/M metagenome (GOLD analysis project Ga0209987, IMG submission 182134) | Deep subsurface microbial communities from Kermadec Trench to uncover new lineages of life (NeLLi) - N074 metaG (SPAdes) (version 2) | ecosystem: Environmental > Aquatic > Marine > Ocean trench... | reverse complement strand
CCATAGACCACGCATACATCATCCGCTGCCAATGCTCGCGAACACGCCAGAACGTGCGCCAGCAAGGGCTTACCAGCCAATAGCTGTAGAACTTTGGGCAGCTCCGAACGCATCCGCGTTCCCTGTCCCGCTGCCAGAATAACGATGCTCAGGCCCAGACGAATAACTCCATGTTTCGTGGCCTGCGAATGATACATGAAGTGCAGGTTACGGAGTTACCGCCAGCTTAAGGCGGGAATGTTACTCTGCAACGTTATTGACCACCAATAATGAGAAGAAACGTGGCCACACAAACGCTCATACTATTTGGCGTCGGCGGATACATGGCAATCATGGTCGCCATCGGAATTTACGCATCCCGAGGCACTCAGTCGCTGACAGACTTTGTGGTCGCCGGGCGCAAGATGCCATTATGGCTCTGCTCAATATCGCTCTTCGCCACCTGGTTTGGCAGCGGCACGATGATGGGTGCGGCCACCGCCGCCTATGAAAGCGATTTGCTCATGATGGTCAGCGAGCCGTTTGGTTCCGGATTGGCATTGCTGCTCTCCGGCCTGTTCTTTGCCCGTCTGTACCGTCGCAGCCGTCGCCTGACCTGGCCCGAATTTTTCGAGGCGCGTTTCGGCAAAGTTGCCGGCACATTTGGCGCGCTGGCCGACGCAACGGCATCTATTATCTGGCTTGGCGGGATTTTATTTACGTTTGGGGTGCTACTGGAATCGCTAGCTGGTATGCCGATGGCGTACGGGATTTTCGGAGGCCTGCTGGTCATCGTCGTGTATACAATGATTGGTGGCATGTGGGCCGTTGCAATGACGGACTTCATTCAGATGTTGGTATTCATCATCGGCATGTTTGTCTTGCTCTTTTTTGTGCTGGATGCCGCCGGCGGTTGGAGCGCCATCACTGCTCAACTGCCGGAACATACTTTCCGCCCGGTGCCGCTTGAGCACACGCTCTCCAACTGGGTCGACTACATACACGTCTGGCTGGCGATGGGCATCGCTGCAATTGCCAGCTCGTCAGTAATCCAACGCGCTTTATCGGCCAGAAGCGAGGGTGTCGCGCAGAACTCTTTTTATATTGCCGCCTTCGGCTATGTCACCATTGGCCTGGTGCCTTTGATGCTCGGCTTCGCTGCAACCATTACGCTGCCGGATCTTGCCAACCCCAACGCCGTCCTTACCGACCTGGCCCTCCAACACATGCATCCGTTTTTCGTCGCCATTTTCATTGGTGCAATTCTTTCTGCAATCATGAGTACGTCAGACAGTATTCTGCTCGCCGTGTCGGCGATCGTCAGCACAAATCTTCTGCCGCTCGTGAAGGAACGGCCCAGCGAAAAATTACGGCTGCAAGTGGCACGCTACGCGATCCCCGTCTGTGCTTTGATGGCAACCTACGTCGCTTTCAATGCAGACCGCGTCGTTCAGGTATTGATCGACTCAACTGCCGTACTCCTGGCGGCAGTCATTGTGCCTTTCGTTTTATGCTTCTGGTGGCCGAAGGCAAATCGGACGGGCGTACTGCTTGGAATGCTGGGTGGCCTCGGTGCATGGCTTACCGGAACGATATTGAATTCTGTGATTCCCGCTGATTTGATAGGCCTTGTTGTGTCGCTGATCGTGACGGTGCTGGCGACACTATTGACTCAAGAGTTCGATCCGCCCCGTATGCTTACCGACTACGACGGCAATCCCCTGGAACTGAAAGATCGCTTTGGGTCGCTGGCGATTCGGGACTAGGTTATCGGCTGACGGATACCGTGTCCCGGGCTTGCACCTATTTCTTGCCCTTGAGATTTTGCGCAGCGCGGTAGCGGGCACGCGCTTCGATCAGCTCGGCTTGCGCGCGGGCAACGTCAGTCTCCTCCGATGCACCTTTGAGAGCTTCTTCCGCTTCCTGCTGTGCCGCTAACGCTGCGGCTTCGTCAAGCTGATCACCACGCAGGGCGGTGTCCGCGAGAATGGTCACGCAATGTGGCTGCACCTCGAGCAAGCCGCCCGTGATGTAGATGCTTTTTTCCTTGCCGTCTGCATCCTGAATGCGTACTTCTCCCGGTCCCAGCGCCGTTAAAAGTGGAGCATGACGCGGCGCAATACCTACCTCGCCCATTTTCGCAGGCGCAAAAACCATCGTAGCGTCTCCGGAATGGATCTCGCCTTCTGCGGATACGATGTCAATGCGAATTGTGCTCATATTCTATATCGCGCGTTTATGCCCGTCTGGGTGCAAGGCGCGCTCCTACAATTGATTTACTCGAAGTTCTTGGCATTTTCGACCGCTTCGTCGATAGTGCCAACCATGTAGAACGCCTGCTCGGGCAGGTGATCGTAGTCACCGTTGACGATGGCGTTAAAGCCACGGATCGTCTCAGCAAGTGATACGTATTTTCCAGGGGTGTTCGTGAAGACTTCCGCAACGAAGAATGGTTGTGACAGAAAGCGCTGAATCTTGCGCGCGCGGGTAACTGTCTGCTTGTCGTCTTCGGAGAGTTCGTCCATGCCGAGAATGGCGATGATGTCCTGCAGCTCTTTGTAACGCTGTAACACCGCCTGTACCGCTCGCGCGCAGTCGTAGTGTTCCTGACCGATAATGAGGGGATCAAGAATACGTGACGTTGAGTCGAGCGGGTCAACGGCCGGATAGATTCCAAGTTCGGCGATGTTACGTGACAGTACAAGCGTTGCGTCGAGGTGGGCAAAGGTCGTTGCCGGCGACGGGTCGGTCAGGTCATCCGCAGGTACGTAAACGGCCTGGAACGACGTGATGGAACCGGTCTTCGTTGATGCAATGCGCTCCTGCAGAATGCCCATTTCCTCAGCCAGCGTTGGCTGATAGCCGACCGCTGACGGCATGCGGCCGAGCAGCGCTGACACTTCGGTTCCGGCAAGCGTGTAGCGGTAGATATTGTCGATGAACATGAGTACATCGCGACCTTCGTCGCGAAAGGCTTCAGCGATCGTCAGGCCCGTCAAGGCAACGCGGAGACGGTTGCCGGGCGGCTCGTTCATCTGACCATAAACCAGCGACACCTTGTCGATAACACCCGATTCAGTCATTTCGTGGAAGAAATCGTTGCCCTCTCGAGTACGCTCGCCAACACCGGCAAATACTGAGTAACCTTCGTGCTCGTGGGCAATGTTACGAATCAGCTCCATGAGTGCTACCGTCTTGCCAACGCCGGCGCCGCCGAACAATCCGACCTTGCCGCCCTTGGAAATTGGCATGATCAGGTCGATGACTTTAATGCCTGTCTCGAGCAATTCCGTATTCGCAGCCTGCTCTTCGTAGGTAGGCGCGGGACGATGAATAGGCAAGTGCTTTTCTGCACCGATCTCGCCGGCATTGTCGATGGGCTTGCCGAGCACGTCCATGATTCGACCCAGCGTCTTCTCACCTACGGGCACCGTAATCGGTCCTCCCGTATTGGTGACATCCATGCCACGCTTCAGGCCTTCCGATGAACCCATCGCAATCGTACGAACGACGCCATCGCCCAGCTGCTGCTGGACTTCCAGCGTAATTTCCGCCTCGTCTATCATCAATGCGTCATAAATTTTCGGGATCTGGCCTGCCGGGAATTCTACGTCCACAACAGCGCCAATTACCTGCACAGTAGTTCCGGTGCTCATTTAATGTTTCCTTAACCTGATACGGCAGCTGCGCCGCCAACAATTTCTGAAATTTCTTGTGTGATCGAAGCCTGTCGAGCCTTGTTGTACTTCAGCTGCAATCCGTCAATGATGTCGCCGGCATTATCCGTGGCCGATTTCATCGCTACCATCTTCGCCGCCATTTCACAGGCGAAGTTTTCAACCGCACCACGATAAACCTGCGACTCGATGTAACGCATCAATACGTCATCGAGTAGTTCACCTGCATCGGGCTCGTAAATGTAGTCCCAGTGAGCCTGCAGTTCGTCATCGTCCAAACCAATGCCCTTCGCCGGAAGCAACTGAATAATCACTGGCTTCTGGCTTAACGCACTGATGTACTCGTTGTGCACGAGATACAGGCGATCAATTTTTCCGTCGCTATACGCGTCGAGCATGATCTTAATCGAACCGATCAGATCATCGATGCCAGGCTTATCGCCGAGGTGCGTCGCAGTACCGAGGACGCTGCCACCCATGCGCCGGAAGAAAGCAACCGCCTTCGCACCAACTAACGCCATGTCAACAGCAATATTTTCGTCCTGCCACTTCGCTATCTCGCCAATCATGGTCTTGAACAGGTTGGCGTTCAGGCCGCCACAGAGCCCCCGGTCCGTCGAAATTACGATGTGGCCGACACGCTTCACCTCACGCTCCGTCAGAAACGGGTGCTTGTAATCCGGATTCGCATGTGCGAGATGTCCAACCACACTACGGATGCGCTCCGCATAGGGCCGCGATGCCTCCATCTGCAGCTGCGCTTTACGAATTTTGCTCGCCGCGACTTTTTCCATCGCACTCGTGATCTTCTGCATGTTCTTTACAGAAGCGATTTTCGAGCGTATTTCCTTTTCGCCTGCCATGATTTTCCTATGTCATTGTGGGATCGCGGCTAAGAGCCGCTCCTACAGTTCGACTCAAAACGCGCCCTTCTCAGCAAACGCTTCGCAGATTCCTTTCAGACTCGCAACAACATCATCGTTGTAGTCGCCGGACTCATTGATGGCATCGAGGACGCTCTGATTATTTGCGCGCGCAAAATCATGCAGCGCGGCTTCGTAGTCAACAACCTTCTCTACAGGAACGTCATCGATGTAACCTTCGTTTACCGCAAACAACGACAGGCTCATTTCGGCGACCGACAACGGTGCATACTGTTTCTGTTTCATGAGTTCCGTTACGCGCTGGCCGCGTTCGAGCTGCCGCCGCGTTGCCGCATCGAGGTCAGAGGCAAACTGTGCGAACGCCGCAAGCTCACGATATTGAGCAAGCGCGAGACGTACACCGCCACCGAGCTTCTTGATTATCTTCGTCTGTGCCGCACCGCCGACTCGAGATACCGACAGGCCCGCATTGATCGCCGGGCGAATACCGGCATTGAAGAGATCGGTCTCCAGGAAGATTTGACCATCGGTAATGGAAATCACGTTGGTCGGTACGAACGCCGATACATCACCGGCCTGTGTCTCAATGATCGGCAAAGCGGTGAGTGACCCTGTCTTGCCCTTGACCTTGCCGCCCGATACGTCCTCAACGTATGCTGCGTTGACGCGCGATGCACGCTCGAGCAAACGAGAGTGCAGGTAGAAAACATCGCCAGGATAGGCTTCGCGACCTGGCGGGCGACGCAACAGCAACGACACCTGCCGATAGGCCCAGGCCTGTTTGGTCAGATCGTCAAAAACGATAAGCGCGTCTTCGCCCTTGTCCAGGAAGTACTCGCCCATGGTTGTTCCGGAATACGGAGAGATATACTGCATCGCAGCACTGTCAGCCGCCGTCGCAGCAACGACGATGGTGTGCTCCATTGCGCCTTTTTCCTCAAGCTTGCGGACCACGCCGGCGACTGAAGAAGCTTTCTGACCAATAGCGACGTAGATGCACTTAATTCCAGTGCCACGCTGATTGATGATGGTATCGATTGCCACAGCCGTCTTGCCGGTCTGGCGATCACCAATAATTAATTCGCGCTGGCCGCGACCGATTGGCACCATCGAATCAATTGCCTTCAGTCCCGTCTGCACCGGCTGGTCGACAGACTGGCGCTCAATAACGCCCGGAGCAACCTTCTCGATCGGCGCCGAGCCTTCGGCCTCTATCGGGCCCTTGCCGTCAATCGGCAAACCCAGTGCATCGACCACTCGTCCCAGCATTGCCTCGCCAATCGGCACCTCGAGAATGCGGCCCGTCGTTTTCACGGTATCGCCTTCCGAAATGTGCTTGTAGTCGCCGAGGATAACGGCACCTACCGAATCCTGCTCGAGGTTCAATGCCAAGCCGAAGGTGTTGCCGGGGAACTCGAGCATTTCGCCGTAGCGTGCGTCGGCCAGGCCGTGAATGCGCACGATGCCGTCAGTTACCGCGATTACGGTGCCGACGTCGCGTGCTTCCGCGCTTGCCTCGAAGTTCTCGATGCGCTCTTTAATCAGTCGACTGATTTCAGAAGCTTTGAGTGCCATTTCTTATCCCTCTCTATTTACTCAATGCGGCTGCGAGGCCTTCGAGCCTGGCGCGCAATGATCCATCAATTACGACATCGCCGGCGCGAATAACAGCGCCACCGATAAGGTTTTCATCAATTTTCGTTTCGATCCTGACGTCACAACCCAGCCGCTTTTTCAATGCGGCAGCAATCTCCTCCACCTGGCTCTTGCTGAGTTTCGTTGCGGTGGTGACCGTTGCGTCAACGCTATTTTCGATTTTGGCTTTGAGCGCCTCGAAATGTGCGGCGATTTCCGGCAACACGGACAGGCGTCTGTTCTCAAGCAGCACCTTGAGGAAATTCGTGCCTTGCTTGTCACCGCCAGAGAGCAACGCTGCCTTGGCCTTGGTAAACAGACCGGTCAGAAATTCGAGGCGCCGCTTATCGTTGAACTTGGGATTGCCAAGGTATTCAACCAGAGTACTTTCGCCAAGCAACTGCCCGGCAACCTCAAGCGACGCCGACCAGGCGGCAAGCGTGCCGGCATCAACGGCAAGTTCAAAAACCGCCTGCGCATAAGGTCGTGCAATTGTGTTGTTGTCCGCCACCGATCAAAGCTCCTGAGCGAGCTTGCCCAGAATGTCGTCATGAGCTTTGCTGTCGATCTCGCGCCGCAAAATCTTCTCGGCACTCGCGATAGCGATAGCGGAAACCTGGCCACGCAGTTCTTCCCGGGCGCGGTTTGCTTCTTGCTCAATCTCTAATTTCGCGGCATCCAGCTGGCGCTCGCCTTCCTTGACGCCACCGGCTTTGCCCTCCGCAACGATGTCGTTAGCGCGGGCATGTGCCTGGTCAAGAATGCCCGTTGCCTGCTGGCGCGCCTCGTTGACGATCTCGTCGGCCTCAGCAGCCGCTTTAACCAGCGACTCCTGACCTCTGTCCGCAGCAGCAAGACCTTCCTCGATCTGCTTTTGGCGCTCTTCGAGCGCTGCAAGAATCGGCGGCCATATTAACTTCATACAAAACCAGACGAATACGATCATTGCGATCGACTGGCCAATAAGGGTTAAGTTGATATCCACGTTGTTCTCCTAACACCGCTGTCGCGGGCGTGGCCCGCTCCTACGTACGCTCTGACGGTTGTTAGCCGCCGGCAGCAGCCTGTGCGGCCTGTAGCTGACCGATGAACGGGTTGGCGAACGCGAAGAACAATGCGATTCCGACTCCGATCATTGCGACAGCATCAAGCAGCGCGACAACGATAAACATCTTCGTCTGCAGCATCGGAGCGAGCTCCGGCTGACGTGCAGCGCCCTCGAGGAAGCGGCCACCCAGAAGGCCCATACCAATACCGACGCCGAGCGCGCCGAGGCCAATCAGAAGTGCGACGGCGATTGCCGTCAAGCCAATAACAATTTCCATCAGTTTCTCCTAGGGAGGATAAAGTCCAACTTGTTGAAATTAAAAGTAAAATTATTTAATGCGTTTCCGATGCCAGGCTTAAATAAACTATGGTCAACATCATGAAAATAAAGGCCTGCAGCGTAATAATTAGTATGTGAAATACCGCCCAACCGAAGTGCAACGGCAGCTGATACACCCCCAATAACGCAATCAGGATAAAAATCAGCTCGCCCGCAAACATGTTGCCGAACAGTCGCAACGACAGTGAAATCGGTTTGGCAATCAGCGCAACACTCTCGAGCACGAAATTGAACGCAATGATGAGTGGCGCCGCAATCAGACCAAAACCTTTGGTCGGCGGTGCAATCGGGTGCAGCGTCATTTCCTTGATGAACCCGATAACGCCCTTGTTCTTGATTGTGTAGAAAATAATCAGGAAAAATACCGCTATCGACATACCAAACGTCACGTTGACGTCCGTGGACGGCACGACCTTCATATACGTTATGCCGGCGGCGCCCGCTACCATGGGTATCCAGTCAACCGGGATCAGATCCATGAGGTTCATCAAGAAGACCCAGACGAAAATCGTCAGGCCCAGTGGTGCTATCAAGCGGCTCTTGCCATGAAAGGTGTCTTTAACGCTGCCGTCTACGAATTCGACGATAATTTCAACAAGCGCCTGAAACTTGCTGGGTTTTCCGGTAGATGCTTTTTTTGCGACGCCGCGGAACGACACTACGAATACCAGCCCGAGCAACACTGACCAGAACATCGAGTCGACGTTAATGGCCATTGGGTTGCCCGAGCAGATATCAGCCGCGTTGTGGCCGATGTTCATCACCCACTCGCCCGTCTCTGCTTTGCATGCCTGCAGATTCTGTAAGTGGTGAGCAATGTAGTCGCCCGACGTAAGTGGGCCGTGTCCGGCTTCAGCTGCCATTGCTGTTACTCGTATCCATATCTTGTTCGCTGCGCATCAGGAGGCCTGAAAAAGTTACCAGCTGTGTCACAATAAATCCTGCAAAAAGTGCCGCTGCCGAGAGCGGCTTAACCAGCGTAAACACGAGTGTGAAAAACAGCACCGTGAGCGCCAGTTTGCCAATTTCGCCTATCCAGGCCGCGCCGATCAGAGCCTGAGCTCCTGGATCCCGGCGAGGTACGACGAGCCGCAGTGCCAGAAAAGCGTTTGGAACGACGCAAGTCACACCACCAAGCAGGGCGGAGTAACCGGCAGTGTTCCCGTAAATACCCCAAAGAACTGCGGCAAGGGCCACCGCAACCAAAACCTGCCACATGAGCACCCGGGCGATAGTGAGATTCATTTCTCTATGCCTCCGGCACTAAAAACGCCACGTCCATCGGGCTGACCGGCGGTTGGTGGCGCGTGTGATTTGGTGTTAACAGGCGGACCTTGAAAATAGCCCGCGCATTATAGTGGCCCGCCCCGGGCATGGCAACACAGATATAGGGGTAGATAGGGGGACAGTGACCCTAACTAAGGCGGCGAGGACTTTCACTGGTAGTTAGGGTCACTGTCCCCCTATCTACCCCTATCTATTTGATGTGCTGCAGAATTCCGTCGAGTTCATCGAGGCTGTTGTAGCTGATGACTATTTTTCCAGCACCACTCTGCGCATGGTCGAGCCGGACCTTGGCACCAAGCTTTTCCGACACCTCGATCTCAAGGCGCCGAATATCACGATTGACGTTTGCCGTTTTCTTTGCGGACGACCTGGGTTTCCCCTCCAGCATGCGTTTCACGAGCCGTTCCGTCTCGCGAACTGACAGGCCTTTCCTGACAACCTGGCGGGCCGCATCAAACTGCTGCGTCGCATCCGTAATGGACAACAGCGCCCGTGCATGGCCCATTTCCAACTGCCGGTTCTCCAACAGCGGCTTCACTTTGGCCGACAAATCCTGCAGGCGCAGCAGGTTGCTGACAGACGCTCGCGAACGGCCAACGGCCTTTGCCGCTTCTTCGTGGGTGAGGTCGAACTCCCTGATCAACCGATCCAGCGCGCGGGCCTCTTCGAGTGGATTCAGATTCTCGCGTTGTATGTTCTCGATGATCGCCATCGCGATGGCCGATTTGTCAGATACATCGCGAATAATTGCCGGGATGTCCGACAAACCCGCCATCTGGGCCGCGCGCCAACGTCGCTCGCCCGCAATAATTTCGTAACGTTGAGTCCTGCCCTTGCTGTCTATTCGCCGCGCAACAATCGGCTGCACGATGCCTTGCGCCTCGATCGAGTTTGCCAGATCCTCCAGTGTGTCCTGCCGCATGTCGATGCGTGGTTGGTACTCACCGCGCTGCAGCAGATCGAGTGGAATCTGCCGCAGCACATCCCCGCTGTCCATGGTTTCACTCAATACTGGCTTGCTGAGCAATGCGTCGAGGCCGCGGCCCAGTCTCTTTTTTCTCGGTGTCATACTTCGTCCAATAATTTCGCGTTTATGCCCGTCCGGGTGCAATGGGGCGCTGCCCTACACAGCTTGGGCGACGCGCTCGTCTTCGCGCCGCAACACTTCGCCCGCCAGCGCGAGATACGCGATAGCACCACGTGACGAACGGTCGTGCAACAAAACCGGCAGACCGAAACTTGGCGCCTCGGCGAGACGTATGTTACGCGGCACGACGGTGCGGAATACTTTTCGATCGAAGTGCTCGATAAGTTGCAACGAGACTTCGTTGGAAAGATTAATACGTGGATCGAACATTGTCCGCAGAATGCCGTACATTTCCAACTTCGGGTTGACTGAATCGCGAACCTTTTCAATCGTATTGAGCAGCGAACTCAGGCCCTCAAGCGCATAGTACTCGCACTGCATCGGAATCAACACGCCATCGGCCGCGGTCAGCGCGTTTACTGTGAGCATGTTTATCGCCGGCGGGCAATCGATCAAAATAAAATCATAGAGTCCGGCTACAGGCGCGAGCGCCTTTCTCAGTTTCATCTCGCGGCCTATTTCCTGCAGCAGATTCACCTCTGCAAGCGTCAGATCCGCGTTGGCGGGTAAGACCGCGAATCCTCCCTCCGGTGCTGACACGATCGTATCGGCTGCCGTCGCGTCGCCCAGCAGCACATCGCAAGTCGTATATTCGACTTCCATCTTGTTCACGCCACAACCCATGGTCGCGTTGCCCTGCGGATCCATGTCCACGAGCAGAATGCGACGCTGCGTTGCCGCGAGCGATGCAGCTAGATTGACGCAAGTGGTGGTCTTGCCCACCCCGCCTTTTTGATTTGCTACCGCTATAATTCGTGTCATTGGGTCCTGCCCCGATCATGTCTGCCGTCGTAACAACACTGCGTGCCGCGATCCCTTTGCAAGACCCGGCACCATCAATTCCATTACGGTGTGACCCCATGTGTGGTCTAACTGCTGTAATTCTTCTGCCGGGTAACGCCCCTTGAGCGCTACGAATACCCCGTCCTTGCTTACGTGATGCCCGGCGATTTCCACGAGCCTTGGCAACGCTGCCACCGCCCGTGCAATCACGGTATCAAAGCAGTGACCGGGTGCATAGTCCTCAGCGCGTGCTTTGACGGTAATTACGTTATCCAGGCCGAGCAATCCAGCGGCGTGCTGAGCAAACATGATTTTCTTGTTGCTGCTGTCCAGCAAGGTAAATTGCCGCTCTGGCTCAACAATTGCGAGCGGCAGGCCCGGAAAGCCCGCCCCGGTGCCGACATCGAGAATCTCGCCGCCGTGTAGCAGCGGCCTGGCGGCCAGGCTGTCCAGCAAGTGTGCCGTGATCATCTCGTCGACGCCGCGAATAGCGGTCAGGTTGAATTTGCGATTCCACTTCTCGAGTTCACCAAGCAAGGTTGCCAGCTTCCCCGCCGTAGCATCCGGGAAAGTCTGTCCCAGCTGTTCAAGCGCGGTTTCAATATTTGCCGTCAATCGCCGATCAGGTGCTGTTGCAAGAACAGCACGGTGACCTGCTGATAGATATCGCGATTCTCGCGTTTGCGATAACCGTGCCCTTCATTAAGCGCATTCATATACCAGACAACATGCCCTTGCTTGCGCAATGCTGCGACCATCTGTGTCGCTTCGGTGACCGGAACACGCGGGTCATTTTCGCCCTGAACAATGAACATGGGGACGCTGATGCGCTCGATATTGTTCACCGGGCTGATCTTTTCCAGGTGCGCCCGCATGACAGGATCTCGCTCGTCGCCGTATTCGACACGGCGCAAGTCGCGCCGATAGTCTTGCGTGTTTTCGAGGAACGAAACAAAGTTGCTGATGCCCACCCGATCAACAGCAGCACTCAGTCGATCGCTATAGTGCACTGCACTCGCCAGCACCATATAACCGCCATAGCTGCCACCGAATACCGCGACACGTCCGGCGTCCAGATCCGACTGTGTGGCGATCCAGTCGAGCAAAGCGCCGATGTCTTTAACTGAGTCCTCACGCTGGAAGCCGTTATCGAGTCCGACATAGGTTTTGCCGTAGCCGTTGGAGCCGCGGACGTTCGGCTGAATAATGGCAACACCCAGCTTTTCCATCCACATCTGATACGTACTGCTGAATGTCGGCCTGGCCTGGCTCTCGGGCCCACCGTGAATGGATATCACGACCGGGTGCGGTCCCTTGCCTGCCGGCCGGTAAATCCAGGCGGGGATTTGCCGCTGCTCACCATCGACTTTGTCGAACGTTGGATAGTGCACCAGGTCCGGTGTGCGAAACTTCCTCATGTCCAGACCCCCGACTTCGCTCTCGGTCCAGCGCGTCAGCGCGCCATAGTCCAGCGGCCCCGCGCCGAGATCGAGTACGAAAGCATCGCTCGGTGTCTGCGGCGTGTTTAGTGTCATGCCCAGGCGACTGTCGTCAGGGCTAAACCGCAGACCAAAAACCCGCCCGGTCGGCAGGGTTTCGACCAGCCGGTACTCGCGTGTCCGCGTATCCAGCAGATATATGCGTGACATGCCCTCTTCGTTGACGGCAAAAACCATGCGGCTGCGATCGTGACTAATTTTCGCTTGCGACACGTTCCACGAAATATCTGCGGTGACATACTCCGTTTTCGCGCCCGGCTCCATGGCTTGCCAGGCGAGCTGATTGAACTCGCCATCCTGATCGGTGATGAACCAGAAACCACCGCTGTCATCGTCGAAGGCAACAGGGTTGTTAACGCTCTTATTCTCCAGGCCTCCCGCCAGGAGCGTCGTCACACCCGAATCAAGGTCCAGCAAGTGCACACGAGAATCGACAACGCTGACATAGTTGGCGAGCAACAACTTGCTGCCGTTGGCCGAGAATTCGGCCGCACCCCACCAGCTCCCATCGGGCGACTCGAAAACCATCTCCGCCTTTCCCGGGCTGGCAGGATCCATGATCCAGACATCGTTGGATGCGCCATTGCGGCGTGTGCTCTGAAACGCAACGCGATCGCCACGACGATCCCACAGCATTGCACCGTTCCTGGATTTCCCATCGGTTAGCAGTTCGGCATCGCCAGTGTCGGGGTCCATGAGAAATATCTGGGCGAATTCGCTGCCGCCGGCATCGCGCGTGAACAGAATCTTGCTTCCGCCCGGTTGCCGCGACACACCACCAACCGGCTCGTCGTAAAAAGTAAGCTGACGTCGGGCACCGAGCGGCATATCGACCCTATGGATTGAATCGACATCGCCGAAGCCGGTAGACACGTATATTCCCTGTCCGTCTGCTGTCCATGCCCGAAAACCTGCAGAGCGAACATTCTGATAGCGAAACAGGCTCAGGAAGATCTCCCTTGGAATCTCCGGAATATCCTCCATGACCAACTGACCATCGTTTGCGGTGCGCCGTTCGACGTCGCCAAACACAGGCACAGAGAATAAGAGAACCCCCAGTAGGAGCGACTTAAACAACGAGCAAAGCCATGAAATCATCAACGGCTGTCGCCGCGAGTTTCTCCGGGTTTTTGCAAAGCGCGTCGAGTTCCGCCCACTGTTTGGCGCCAAGCCGCGGCGCAACGCTGTTGATAAACTTTTCCTTGAGAACGGGAATCCCTTCTTCGCGTCGCTCGCGATGACCGATCGGAA
>Ga0209987_10001317_pt1 | contig 13536 bp, 10 predicted proteins | sample N074metaG_FD_182134 | JGI IMG/M metagenome (GOLD analysis project Ga0209987, IMG submission 182134) | Deep subsurface microbial communities from Kermadec Trench to uncover new lineages of life (NeLLi) - N074 metaG (SPAdes) (version 2) | ecosystem: Environmental > Aquatic > Marine > Ocean trench... | reverse complement strand
CGCCCTCTATGTCAAGCTCACCGGAGAACAGGCCATCGCCCAAAAGTTTTATTGATGTTGCGGCGGGTTGCCTTTGAAAAGTTTGACAAAGTTGGGTGGATTTGATAGAAGCAACTCTCTTGATGACTTCCCGAAGCAGGACCAACCCCTTGTTTCAACCGGTTGTTTTTTTTAAAATAGCGGTATCCGGCACGCGGATTTCCGAATTATTTTTGCGGAAAATCCCAGCGCAAACCGCACCTCATGAATACGATCAATAGGAAAGGTGGACCATGCATCAATTACCGTACCTGGATTGGGTAATCGCGATGGCCCCGCCGTCCGAGGGGCAACAGGGGGGAGGCGGTTTTCTGGCGCTTTTGCCTCCCATCATCATCATGTTCCTCATCTTTTATTTTATCCTCATCCGCCCGCAACAGAAAAAGCAGAAGGAAGCCCGCAACATGATCAATGAATTGAAAGAAGGCGACAACGTGGTGACCTTGAGCGGCATTCACGGCACCATCCGGAAATTGAAGGAGGAAGTCGTCACTTTGCAAATTGCGGAGAACGTGAGGATCAAAATCAACCGCACCTCCATCGCTGTCAATAAAGAACGCGGCGACAAGCAGTGAACTCAGAAATAAATTTTTATGTATAGTCATCTCCGCTGGAAAATACCGTTGATCCTGGCGGTCCTGCTGGGTGCCGTCCTGATGGCTTATCCGCTCGAGGAAAAAGTCAGCCTGGGGCTGGATTTGCAGGGGGGCATGCACCTGGTGCTGGAGGTACAAACCGAGAAGGCGGTCGATTACGCCCTTGAGCAGAGGGCCGACGATATCAAGCATGCGCTGGAGGACGAAGACATCGAAGTCGACCGGGTGTCCGAGGATTTGCAGAACCGCCTGATCCGCATCATTTTGGTGGACACCATAGATGTGCCCGCCACCAATTCGATCCTTAAGAACTATCCTACGCTGGAGCAGATCGAGGTGCGGCGCGACGGGCTGGAGCTGGTCTACAGGGTGCGCCCCGATGAATTAAAACATCTGCAGGACAACGCCGTGCAACAGGCGTTGGAAACCATCCGCAACCGGGTGGATCAGTTCGGGGTGGCTGAGCCTTCCATTCAGATCCAGGGCGAGCGCCGGATTCTGGTGCAACTGCCCGGCATCAAGGATGCCAAGCGGGCGATCGACCTCATTGGCAAGACCGCGCGACTCGAATTCAAACTGTTGAATGAGGTGATCAGCGCTGAGGATGCCTTGCGCGGCACGATTCCTGAGGGACAGGAGATTCTTTATCAGCGAACTGAGAACAAGGCAACGGGTGAGGTCACGCGCCAACCGTTCCTTCTCAAAAAGCGGACGGTGCTGAGCGGCGACACCATCACCGGGGCCGACGTCCGTTTCGACTCACAGTACAACGAGCCTTACGTTGCCATCACTTTCAACAGTGTGGGCGCCCGGATATTCCAGCAGATCACCCGCGAAAACATTAAAAAGCGGCTGGCGATTGTGTTGGATGACAACGTGTATTCGGCGCCGGTCATTCAGGATGAAATCATCGGAGGCCGGGCGCAGATCACCGGCAGTTTCAGCACGGAGGAGGCGCGTGACCTGGCGATTGCCCTGCGCGCCGGAGCCCTGCCTGCGCCGGTGACCATTCTGGAAAACCGCACCGTGGGTCCCTCCCTGGGACGTGACTCCATTGAGGCAGGAATTAAATCCATGATCATCGGTTTTGTGCTGGTCCTGGTGTTCATCATCATTTATTACCGCTTGTCGGGAATAATCGCCGTCAGCGCCTTGTTTTTGAATCTGGTTATACTGATGGGAGTGCTGGCCTATTTTGAGGCGTCGTTGACGTTGCCTGGCATCGCCGGAATCATATTGACGATCGGCATGGCCATCGATGCCAACGTGCTGGTGTTCGAGCGTATCCGCGAGGAGATCAAGGTCGGGAAAACCGTGCGTGCCGCCATCGACGCCGGATTCGCCAAAGCGTTCCGCACCATTGTCGATGCCAACGTCACCACGTTCATTGCGGCCATCGTGTTGTTCCAGTTTGGAACCGGGCCGATCAAGGGATTCGCCATCACCCTGTGCATCGGCATTGCGGCGAGCATGTTCACGGCGGTGTTCGTCAGCCGGACCGTCTTCGATATAGCAATGAGCTGGAAAAAGCTAAATCGTCTGAGTATTTGATTCCCGTCGAACGATTCGGAATAGCGGAAAACCAAACTTATGGAAATTTTTAAAAAAGAAACCCATATCGATTTCATGGGCAAAGCCCGGATGGCGATCATGTGTTCGGGGCTGCTCATTTTGGCCAGCCTGGCGTCCCTCGGGATTCAAGGCGGTATGAAATTCGGCATCGATTTTGCCGGCGGAACCCTGGTGCAATTGAAGTTTGAAAGTCCGCCCAACTTGTCCGACATCCGCGACAGTTTGAAAGACCTTGGCCTGGCGGACAGCACCATTCAGGAGTTTGGGTCGCCCAACCATATCTTGATCCGCGTGGAGCGGTCGCAAGGCGCTTTGGAGGAAATGGGCACGACCCTTAAAGAGGCCCTGGCGAAAAGGATAGATCCCGACACCATCACCGTGGAACGAGTTGAGATGGTGGGACCGAAAGTGGGCAAAGATCTGCGCGAGAAAGCCATGTTGTCCATCCTTTACGCCATCATTGGTATTGTCATCTACATTTCGTGGCGGTTTGAGTTTCAGTACGCCATCGCCGCCATCATCGCGCTCATGCATGATGTGATGCTCACCATGGGAGCGTTTTCGGTGATGGACAAGGAGTTCACTCTGGTGGTGGTGGCGGCCTTTCTAGCCATCATTGGGTATTCGCTGAACGACACCATAGTCGTGTTCGACCGCATCCGGGAAAACTGGCGGCGGCGCGGCAAGAAGTCCCTGATTTCCGTCATCAACACCAGCATCAACCAAACCCTGAGCCGAACCCTGTTGACCTCCGGGACCACCCTGCTGGTGGTGGTCTCCTTGTTTATTCTGGGCGGCGAAATCATCCACGATTTTGCCTTTGCCTTGCTGGTGGGAGTTGTGGTCGGAACTTATTCCTCAATTTTCATCGCCAGCGTGTTTCTGGTGTTTTGGGAATCGAGATCCAAACGCAAAAAAGCCTGACTTTGCCTGCCGAACCCTCCCCGCCCGTTCCTGCCATTAAAATTTGCATATTCTACTGAGACCGTGATAAATTCAAATTCAATAGAAAAGCTGTTTTTTCCGAATTCTATATAAACGACAGAGCCCTCAGGGCAATCCCCATCAGGATAACAGGATGAATGTTCAGCTCCAGCAGTTGATATCAATGCAGGCAGTCGATTCTGAAATCGCGGAATTGAAGAGATGTATCGAAGTGATTCCGGGGCAGATCGCCACTGGAGAGCAGGAGCTGGCAGAAAAAAAAGGCAAGCTGAGCGGCGCTCAGGAGGAAATTGCAACACTGAAAAAAAACCGCCATCAGATCGAACAGGAGGTCCAGGTAGAAAACGACCACATCGCCAAAACCAAAAACAAACTCACCGTTGTAAAAACCAATAAAGAATACACCGCCATCCTGAACGAGGTCGATGCGGCCAAGGTAAAAATCACTGCTCTGGAAGACAGGGAATTGGAGAATATGGAAGCCTCCGAGTTGTTGGAAAAGGAAATCCCAGGATTGGAATCCGCATTCAAAGAATACGAGGCGGAATTTGGCCGGTTCAAAGCTCAGAAGAATACCGAGCGGGACCGTCTCAAAAGTGAGTTGGTGGCAGTGCAAAGCAAAAGGGAGAGACTTCTTCAGGACATCGATCCCAAACTGTTCCGCAATTATGACAATGTTCTCAAACAGAAGGGCGATACAGCGGTCGCGTGTGTCACCAAAGGAATTTGCCTGGGGTGTCACCAGCTGATTCAGCCGCAGGTGGTGATCGAAGTAAAAACCGGCGACAAACTACACCAATGTCAGTACTGTAACCGGTACCTGTATTCAGTCACCGAATCCAAAACAGAAACAGCAGTGCCGAAGTAGACTGGGCAGTCGCTGTTCCGGCCTCGGCTGGAAGAGAGGAAAGTCCGGGCTCCACAGGGCAGGGTACTCCGTAACGCGGAGTGGGGGCGACCCTAAGGAAAGTGCCACAGAAAAGACACAGCCTACCCGAAGCGGGTTTCCTGCTTTGGCGGCAAAGGTGAAAAGGTGGGGTAAGAGCCCACCAGTACCGTCGGCGACGATGGTAGCTTGGTAAACCCTACCCGGAGCAAGATCAAATAGGAAAGTGCTTGAGGGCGGCCCGCCCGATGCTTTCGGGTTGATTGCTTGAGCCTGTCGGCAACGTCAGGCCTAGATTGATGACTGCCGCCTCCTCGGAGGGACAGAACCCGGCTTACAGGTCTACTTCGGCCGCTCGCCGCGGGGGCGAATGGCTGGCCCCGAGTTGCATGCCCAATAATTATTGAGCGCGAGATAGAGTTTGACCTCTTTTTCTCCGGGCCTTGCCCGGTTGCCTCCAGGTGCAACCTGGCCGCTCGCCGCCAGCGTGCCGCTGGACTCGATTTAAAAATCTTTCAATGCGGGGGGCGAATGGCTCAACTTGGGAGTATTGTCCCGTGATTGTTGGGCGCCAGTCCGGGCCATGACGATTCACCTGCGGAGGTACTCCGCTGTTAATTAAATCGGCCCCGTCCCCGGTCCTTGTGTTGTTCCCCGGATTCCTCTTGTTCTTCCATCTGTTCCTCTGACCCATCCCCGCCCTTGTTTTCACCTTTTTGCTTCTTCATTTTGCCTGGCTTGTCTTGGCCGAGCTCTCTTTTTGATTTTCCTTTCCCCTTTTTCTCTTCCCTCGCCAGTTTTCTTTCTTCCTTTTTCATTTCACGCTCGACTTTGGCGTCTTCTCTTGCCCGTTCTCTCTCACGCTTATCCTGCTCGTGCTGGAATTTCCGCTCTTCCTTTGCCTGTTCGCGCTGGAATTTCGCATCTTCCTTTTGGCGTTCTTTTTGTTCTTTCCAAATTTCCCGATGATGCTCCCGGTTCTCTTTCTTTTCTTTATGGATGCCATAGTGAGGTGGACCCTGATGGAAGACCGGTCGATGTCTGTGCTCGACATAGCAGGCCGAGAGCCACAACAACGCCAGCAGGCAAGCTGAAACTCGGGTCATGAGGTGAAACATATTTTTCTTCTCCGGAGAAATTTGCGGAAGACCAATCGGACTGCCATGAATCGTTGATTCAGATTAAGTGAAGTCGCCCGAATATTAAAGCTGAATTTTAGACAGGCCCGCTCCGTTTGCCGCCCTTACGGCTAGTAGCCGCGCGGGGCGAACGAAAAGATTAAATTAGCCATAGATGAACACAGATAAACACGGATAGCTGTCACCCTGAACCTGTCGAAGGATGATCCGGTTCACCACAGAGAACACAGAGATCCTTCACTACGTTCAGGATGACAAACAGGCACCCGTTGTTATGCCCCGTAATTGTTGAATGCCTGCAGAGTGTGACCATTTTGCTCCGGGCGTTGCCCGGCCCCTTAGCAGGGGACGCAACTGGCTAACCTTTTGAATTATGCCCAATAAATATTGAGCGCAAGGAAGAGTTTGGACCCTTGGCCTCCAGGTGCAACCTGGTCAGGATAAATCGAATTTAAGTTTCAGTTCCTTGAGTTGTTTGGGGTCGATGTCGGACGGAGCCTGGGTCATGAGGCAGGAGGCCTTTTGGGTTTTGGGAAACGCGATGACGTCACGAATCGAATCGGCCCCGGCGAGCAACATGGCGATGCGGTCCAATCCGAAAGCGATGCCGCCGTGGGGAGGCGCGCCATATTGCAGGGCGTCGAGTAAGAATCCAAATTTCTCATGGGCTTCTTTTTCATCGATACCCAGCAGACCGAACATTTTCTGCTGAACATCGCTCTGGTGAATACGAATACTGCCGCCGCCAATTTCGTTGCCGTTCAGCACCAGGTCGTAAGCCCGTGCCCGCATGCCTGCCGGGTCGCTCTCGAATTTGTCCAAGTCCTCTGCCAGAGGTGAGGTGAAAGGATGATGCATGGCGGTGTAACGCTTTTCCGTTTCATCATACTCGACCAGGGGGAACTCGGTGATCCACGTCAGGCAGATTTTTTTGGGGTCGATCAGATTCATCAATTTGGCGATGGCGAGCCGGACATTGGCCAGCGAGTCGGCCACGATCTTAGGTTTGTCGGCGGCAAAAACGATGGTGTCGCCAACTTCACCGCCCACTTTTGCGATCAGCGCGTCCAACATTTCCGGCTTGAAGAATTTGATGATGGGCGACTGCAGGCCGTTGGTGTTGACCTTGATCCAGGCCATACCTTTAGCGCCGTAGGTTTTGGCCACTTCCGTTAAATCGTCGAGGATCTTGCGCGACAAAACGTCGGTGCTTTTTTTAACATTGAGGGCCTTGACCTGGCCGCCGTTTTTGAGCGCTTGATCGAACACCTTGAAATCGGTTCCCGCCACGACCTCGCTCAGGTCGATCAGCTCCAGGTCGAACCGCATATCCGGCTTGTCGGAGCCGAACCGGTCCAGGGCTTCCTGGTATTTAAGAATGGCGAAGGGGGTTTCAATGGTGATCCCCAGAGATTCTTTGTAGATGGCCGCTATCATGCCTTCCACCAGCTTGAACAGGGCAGGCTCGTCGATGAAGGACAACTCCATATCAATTTGCGTGAACTCCGGCTGACGGTCATTACGCAAATCTTCATCGCGGAAACATTTGACGATCTGAAAATAACGGTCCATGCCGGAAATCATCAGGATTTGCTTGAACAACTGCGGCGATTGCGGCAGGGCATAAAACTTTTCCGGGTTCAACCGGCTGGGCACCAGATAATCGCGCGCGCCTTCCGGCGTGCTTTTGGTGAGCATGGGGGTTTCCACTTCGATGAACTTTTCCCCGTGGAGAAAGTTGCGCACGGTGCGCGTGATGTCGTACCGCAATTTCAAATTGCGTTGCAGGACGTCACTGCGCAAATCGAGGTAGCGGTATTTGAGGCGCAGGACTTCTGAGATTTCCGTTTCATCCCATCCCGGGAACGGCGGCGTTTCGGACTTATTGAGGATTTCCATGTCATCGATGTAAACCTCGATGGCTCCGGTTTTAAGCTTGGCATTGACCATGCCTGCGGGCCGGGGGCGGACTTTGCCGGTCACGGCGATCACAAAGTTGCCGCGCAGGGCCTGTGCCTCCTGATGCGCCAGTTTGTCGATCTGTGGGTTGAGCACCACTTGCGTTAGGCCGAACTTGTCCCACAAATCGATGAAGATCAAACCGCCGTGGTCGCGCCGGGTGTGCACCCAGCCGCAAAGGGTTACGGTATCACCCACCTGGTTGTCCGACAATTCTCCGCAGGTGTGGGTTCTTTGAAATGAGGGGGTCATGGGCTTAAAAGTCTTGGAAATTAAATGCAGGCAAAATGACCCAATAACTTAATCAAATTAACGGGGAGTTGCAAGGAGTTATTTTATAAAGAGGAGTGCTATTCCGCATCGGGAGAAATTGTCTCTGTCGAGGGGACGGAGTCCGGCGAGGACTCTGCGTCCGGCGAGGACTCCGCATCCTGTGAGGACTCCGCGTCCGGCGAATTTTCCTGAGCGGCCAGGGCCTCGGCTTGCGCCTCCGCTTTTCGTTGGGCTTCGATCTCGGCCTGTTTTTCCGCCATGGCTTTTTTGCGCAATTGTGCTTCGATCACCATTTGCGGTTTGATTTTGATGGCGACCGGAATGTTCACCGTGCCGCAGGAGCGCACGCATACGCCGCATCCGGTACAAACATCTTTGTGGAATATGGGTCGTTCATTTTTCTGAGTGATGGCGCCGGGAATGGGGCAATCGATGATGCACTGCTGGCAAAAGGTGTCGCCGTAGGCCTGGCATTTTTTCTTGTCCATGATCGCGTAACCCATCGCAACCTCGGAAACGCCGCCGGGCACCGGCAGAAGAGCGCTGTCGGGGCAGGCCGAAATGCACGGCAGGTCGGTACACATCACGCACGGCACTTTCACCGGGTCGATGTACGGCGTGTCCATGATCAAAAACCCCATCTTTTTCGGGACCTTCAAAATCGCGTCTTTGGGGCAGGCTATGATGCATTTGTCGCAACGCGTACAAGCCTGCAAAAAAGCCCGCTCGGAAATGGCGCCGGGCGGACGTAACAGCGGTACCCGCCGGGTGATTTTGTTAATCGTTTCGTTGACGCGGTCGATTTTTCCCTGGATCGAATCGATGGTCGGCTTGGCGAATAAATGGACCCCCTGGCGAATCAGGTTGCGCCGGTTCATTTCAACATCTTCTTCCACCCGCTCCTCGGTCTCTTCCTCCACCGGGAGGGACTCCTCAGCTTCTTCTACGGCGGAGGAATCCGTGGCTACCGGCGCGGGTTTCGGCGGTGGGCTCACTGGTTCTTCCAGCGGTGGATAAAACCGGTGCAACAGGCGCTTGAAAAAACCTTTTTTGGGAGCGGGTTCATCAGAGGTGGGTTCATCAGAGGAGGGTTCCACCGCTTCCGCTTCACCTGGTTCTTCTTCGGCATCAGAGGTTTCTTCTTCCTCTTCGCGATCCTTGAGACGGATTTTTTTTCTTTTGAGTTTTTGTCTGTCTTTAGCGTCGGACTCCTCGGCGTATTTTTTGAGCTTGTCCAAGCTACCCAGCAGGCCCCGCCGCGAAATGTCATTATCCTCAAGAGGCTTGCTGAGGGTGGCGGTGATTTTGTCGAGGCTGAGCGGATTTTTTTTATCCGTCGAGGAGTGGTCGCCCCGTTGGTCGAGCGAGATGTGGTCCTCGTTGGTCACAATTTTAGGAGGCAGTTTCTTGCCTTTGAACCGCTCCTTGCTAAGTTTGTAGCGTAATGACATGTTCTATTCTGAAAGGCGTGGCCTTTCCCTTATTTACCCAGGTGCGATCGGTTGGGGTCACTCTGCGGGATCGCAACCCATTTCATGGGCTATGTTTTTATAGTCGTGCCAGTTCTGGGAGTCGTTGTTTTCCAGCATGTACTCATCGGTGGCCAGGACCAACGGGTGTCCCTTGTTGACGAAAGACTGCAAGGTGGGGTACCTCAGCAGAAATACGGTGACACTGATGCGGCCCAGATTGCGGATGTCCGCGTCGGCCATCACTTCCTTGAGAATTTCATCGCCATTATCCGCCGTCACCTTTTGAAACAGGTCGGCGGATTTTTCTTCCAGCTTCGGGTTGGTGTCACAAATCTTGGCGGCTTCCAATTGCAGTTCCAGGATGCGGGTGAAGTCCTCCTCGTCGTACTCACCGTCCATCTTTCCATCATCCCAACCCGATCCCTCCAGCTTACGATCGCCCGGCTCGTCTTCACGTTGGGAGGTTTCACAGAATGTCAAATTTGCTTCATCCAGTATGATCTTGGCTTTAATTTCTGAGGTGGTCTCTAGTCCTGACATGGTGTTTGTTTTTCTCCGTTATGACTTTTAGTTTTTATCCTTGAGGGGGTTGCCCCTGATAGTGTTGTCTGAAAAGACCCTGATTCAGGACCTTAAACCCTTATCACAAAATTCTTTTGAGATGGCAATATCCTATCATAATTCCCCCTGAATCCTGCGGGAATTCTGGTGATATCAAGGGGGACTCTGCAACTTTACCGGCGCGGGACCGTTCGCTAATCCTCTAAAAATAAAATGATGCTGGGCTCCGGCTGGCAGGCTTCGTCGCAAAATTTATGATAACATGGTGCGCAATGACGGATTACATTAAGGACGGGTTGGCCACCGTTCCGCTACAAATTGAACTCCCTCGTGGTACGCGGTCCTGATGCCATGGGAAGTTTTACGTTATAGAGGTTGTGCATGAAAAAGGTCATGTTGCTGTTCCCTCCGGAATGGGTGCCGACGGCGCCCTACCTGTCCCTGCCCAGCCTCACCGCGGTGTTGAGGCAAAACGGCATTGAGGTGGTGCAGAAGGATATCAGCGTTGAAGCGTTCGACCATTACTTCACCCGGGAATTTATCGAGTTCGTGAAAGGCCGCATCGAGAGGCGGTTGAACGCGCTCCGGGCCAAAGGTTCGGGGTTGACCGATGAGGAAAAGCAGTACCAGGAATTGTTGGAGCATTACACCGAGGCCGATCTGGAGCACCATATCGAGAAAGTGCGGCGCGCCAAGGAAATCGTCCGCTCCCAGGAATTCTATGAAGTGGACAAACTCGAATGGGCGTTGAATTCGTTCCGTGAAGTCATGGAATACATTTCCATTTCCTATTACCCCGCCGACATCAATTTCTACCCGGTTGAAAGCAACCTGAACTTGTATCGGCCCTGGGTGTCCGAGGATTTATTCAACGCGCCCAAGGATGAGGACGTCAATATATATATAGACCTGTGCCGGCAGTTGGTGTTCCCGGCGATCGATGCGGATCAGCCGGACGTCGTCGGCATTTCAATCGGCACCCCGGTGCAGTTCATGTCGGGCATGACGTTCTGCCAGATGATCCGTGAAAAATATCCCGACATCCACATCACCGTGGGCGGCAACATCACCACGCGTCTCAAAGACGAAATCAGCAAGAACAAAAAATTCTTCGAGCGGGCGTTTCACTCGCAGATTTGCTATGAGGGCGAGCAATCCCTCGTCAATCTGGTCGAGACCCTCGACCGCGGAGATTCGTTGTCCGAAGTGTCCAACCTGATCTGGATGGATGACACCGGCACGGTGCGGGTCAACGACAAACTGTACACCGAACAGGTCAACGAATTGCCGGTGCCCGATTTCGATGGTCTGCCGCTCGATAAATATTTTGTGCCGGAATTGATCCTGCCTTACCTCGGCACACGCGGATGCTACTGGGGGAAATGCACCTTCTGCGATCACGGTGCCGGCTACATCGACCAGTTCCGGGCCAAGCACGCCGAGCAGATTATTCAGGAACTCGCCGAGCTGAAAGCCAAATACAAAAATAAACATTTTTTATTCACCGACGAATCATTTCCGCCGGCGTTGTTTGCCAAACTGCCGCCGATGATGATCGAGGCCAACCTCGATATCTACTGGACGACCTTGATTCGGTTCGAGTCGTTGCTGGTCGAACCGGAATTGTGGGACATGGCGGCGAAATCGGGATGCCGGTCCCTGTACTTTGGCTTGGAATCGGCCAACGAACGCATCATCAAACTGATCAAGAAGGACACCAACATCGAGGTCGCCATCAAAAATCTCCAGGAAGCCAAGCGGGTCGGCATCTGGAGTCACGTCATGGGGTTCTTCGGGTTCCCCAGTGAAACCGAGGCGGAGGCCGAAGACACGCGGCGGTTCCTGATGGCCAACCAGGATATTATTCACTCGGTGGAAATGTACTTTTTCGTCCTCTACAAACATGCCCCGGTGTGGGACATGATGGAGGAAACCAAAATCGAAGTGCAGACCAACCCCGACCACGACTTGGCGCTCGATTATTACTACACCCCCGAATCCGGCCTCACCATTCCGGAAGCCATGAAGCGTTACGAGAGTTTTTACCGGGACGATTTTGATCCCTGGGCCCTGCGCGCCAACTCGCGGGAACACGTGTACCTCTACATCACCCACTTCGGCACCAACGACCTGCCGCAGTTGTACGTTAAAAACCAACCCAAAACCGAACGCGAACTCGCTCCCGAAGTCATGATGTAGCGGCGAGCCGCCGCTGGCAGATGGGTCTATACCTTTTCTTGTGTCCAACAATTGTTGGGCATGATTTAAAAATTCAGTTTGTTGGCCCCTCTGCAAGGGGCCAGTACCCCTCCGGGGCATGAGGTTAATGAGGGGATATCACACGTGCCGCTGATTCAGCATTCAATTGTAGCAGCATGCTCTATAACTCCTGGTAGCTAACGTCACTTTTCCACAATAAGCGTTATCACTCACCCAAAGCAGACGTTCGCCTAATGGCCTCGATCGGCAGGAACCGGCCAAAAGCGGACATTTACCTATATCTGAGATTAACCGGCTCAACAATGATTTTTTGATCAACGCAGATGATAACCTTAGAGCCCCTGACCAATTGGCAATGGCTTATAAATTTGGCCAGAAAAGATTTGGGTGGTCTGATGAAAAAATGAGGACCATCTTGAGTGGATAGGTAAAGATTAACCTATTTATTGTTTAGTCATTTAATTATGGAAAAATTAATTAAGAGAGGACCCGCTCTTTCACCGCCATGTCAATGAGCGCCTTTGAAAAAGAGTAAATATACGTCATGAAAAACGCGGCTCCGATTAAATAGGTAAGAGGTTGAACCCAATATGCGAGCATTAATGAAATATTAAACCAGGCCATGGAGGCAGGAGTCTTAGCGTAATGGGCAAACATAAAGGGAAGACGGGTGGGCAATAACATGGATATGGAATTCATTAAAAATATTACAGCCAAAACCGGAACAACATTTAATTCAACCATTTCTCCGATTAAAAGAATGAACATGGCGTGGCGAAGCAATTCGTTGGTTTGACTCCCTTCACCGGCAATTGAGTTAGGCTCGATCCGGTTGGCGGTTCTCAGTACGATGCTGAAAGCGGCGACGAGACTGAATACAATCAAAACTCCTCCAAAATGCGTCCCAACGGCAATCACGATGGCAGAATGCGCGACTGCGTCGCAGATATTATCTACATTGGCTCCGAATTGGTTTCTAATACCGAGTTTTTTGGCGATCATCCCGTCTAAATCATCCATGATGTTATTATAGAGGATGAAAGGAACGATAAATTGGAAGCCTCCATCGTAGAAAAGAAGGCACACGGGAGCCATCCCAAGAAGGGATATAAAATTGGCGCAATTTTTATAGATATGAACTCCAAATACTTTAAACATCGTTTATCTCTTTTTAATTAATAAGGCCTAATCGCGAAGAAATGGTTTTGCAATTCGGGATACTCCATGCCCAACCATCGAGGCATTTTCACAATCCAACGGTTAGACAAACGCAAGCCGAAATAAACGCAAGGACCCAGAATTGAAATCCATCGCTTAGGATATGGAATCGTTTCTTTCAATTTCTCGAGAAACTGAATCCCCATTTCCAAAAGAACATAAGGGGAATTTTTTTCTATTTTTAAAACTTGAAACCCTGCTTCTTCGAATATTTTTTTATAAACAGAAACCGAACGGTAAACGGCTTGATAATTCCCCTGTCGAATCACGGCTCCATTTCGAATCGTCGTTTCCCTGCAAACCATTATTCCGCCGGGTTTTAAATCCCCTCGCAATCTTTTAAGTAAATTCCGAATATCCTCGTCGTTTAGATACATAAGAAGCCCCCCCGAAAACGCCAGGCTGATAGGCGTTTGTGGTACAAACGAGCGAACGTCCTGTTGAAAGATTTGTATATTTGGATGCAACGAGCGCCTTGCCGCTAACGCTTTATAAAATCTCTGGCTTGCTTCGACGGTGATTACATGGCGAAAGCGCTCGGCAAAAAAGGACGTCCACAACCCAACTCCGCCGCCTAAATCTAAGACGGTTCCATTGCGGTCGACGGATTCTAGAAGACGTTTTAAAATTTTCGCCTCCGCTTTAAAACGATATTT
>Ga0209987_10001316_pt1 | contig 13541 bp, 10 predicted proteins | sample N074metaG_FD_182134 | JGI IMG/M metagenome (GOLD analysis project Ga0209987, IMG submission 182134) | Deep subsurface microbial communities from Kermadec Trench to uncover new lineages of life (NeLLi) - N074 metaG (SPAdes) (version 2) | ecosystem: Environmental > Aquatic > Marine > Ocean trench... | reverse complement strand
TTCTAGTAATATCAAGGTGTTAAGAGGCCTTGAGGCCGTACGCAAGCGGCCTGGAATGTACATTGGCGACACCGATGATGGAACCGGTTTACACCACATGGTTTTCGAGGTTGTCGATAACTCTATCGACGAAGCGCTCGCTGGACATTGCAAAGTCATTACCGTCACTATTCATGCCGATGAGTCGGTTACGATAACGGACGATGGCCGCGGCATACCGGTCGATATACACCCGGAGGAGGGTCGCTCCGCCGCCGAAGTGATCATGACGGTTTTGCATGCCGGCGGTAAATTTGATGACAATGCCTACAAGGTATCGGGCGGCTTGCACGGCGTGGGCGTGTCGGTAGTAAACGCGCTGTCCGAGCACCTGGTGTTGACCATTCGGCGGGACGGCAAGACCTATCAACAGGAATATAGACACGGAGAACCCGTCGCGCCGCTGGCCGCCATTGGTGACAGCCAAAAGACAGGCACAACCCTGCGCTTCAAGCCAAGTTCCAGGACATTCAATAACATCAAGTTTCACTATGACATTCTGGCTGCGCGGCTGCGGGAGCTGTCTTTCCTGAATTCGGGCGCGCGAATCGAGCTAATCGATGAACGCGAAGAAAAGCGAGACGTATTTGATTATAAAGGCGGGATCAAGGCGTTTGTTAAGCACCTGAACCGGAACAAGACACCCATTCACAGCACAGTTTTCCATTTTTCTGTAGTGAAAGAAGATGTTGTTGTTGAGGCGGCTGTGCAGTGGAACGACGGCTACCAGGAGAATATGTACTGTTACACCAATAACATTCCCCAGCGAGACGGCGGCACGCACCTTGCCGGTTTTCGCAGCGCACTTACCCGAACGCTCAATAATTACATCGAAAAATTCCTGACCGGTCGCAAGGACAGCTTCACGCCGAGCGGCGATGACGCCCGGGAGGGGATGACCGCCGTTCTTTCGATAAAGGTGCCGGATCCGAAATTTTCATCCCAGACTAAAGACAAATTAGTTTCATCTGAAATCAAGGGCGTCGTTGAGTCGGCGGTGAGCGAGCGCCTCGAGGAATTTTTGCTGGAAAGCCCGCAAGAGGCGAAGGCCATCGTGAGCAAAATAGTGGATGCCGCAAGGGCTCGTGAGGCTGCCCGCAAAGCGCGGGAGATGACGCGACGCAAAGGCGCACTGGACATTGCCGGCTTGCCCGGCAAGTTGGCCGATTGCCAGGAGAAAGATCCTGCGCTCTCCGAGCTGTTCCTGGTCGAGGGAGACTCCGCCGGAGGGTCTGCAAAACAGGGCAGGGACAGGCGCACGCAGGCAATCTTGCCGCTGAAAGGCAAGATTCTGAATGTGGAAAAAGCGCGCTTCGATAAAATGCTGTCCTCTGTTGAGGTCGGCACGTTGATTACCGCGCTCGGTTGCGGCATAGGCCGGGCCGATTTCGATGCCGATAAATTGCGCTATCACCGCATCATCATCATGACCGATGCTGACGTTGACGGTTCGCACATACGCACGCTCTTGCTTACTTTTTTCTACCGGCAGATGCGGGAGCTTATAGAGCGCGGTCACATCTACATCGCACAGCCGCCGCTCTACAAAATCAAAAAAGGCAAGCAAGAGGTCTATGTCAAAGACGATGCGGAGCTAAATGCACATCTGCTGCACATGGCGCTTGAAGGGGCCGGCCTGCACGTCAATGCCGAGTCGCCACCACTTTCCGGGGTGGCGCTTGCATCGCTTGCCAATGAACACATGGATGTAGAGAGCATGATCGTTCGCTTGTCCAGCCGGTACGACGAGGCCGTTCTGCGAACCATCGCAACTTTAGACAAGGTGGACCAGGCAACGTACGAAGACCTGGACGCGCTGCAAACCTGGGTTGATGTGTTATCAGAGGCGCTGCCAAAAGCGCGCGGAGACCGCCTCACCAACGGCCACAGCGCCTCTTATACGGCAGAACTGGAACGCGGTGACGCCGATGGTGAGGGCGTGCGGATCGTTATTTCCAAGACACAACACGGTATTGAGGGTCGCCGCTACCTGCCACGGGAATTTTTCGAAACGAATGAATATCGGCACATTATGGCGCTCGCGGCCAAAACACACGAACTTATGGGCGAGGGCGCATTCGTTGCGCGCGGCGAAAAGCGCGCCGACGTGCAGAATTTCGCCGACGCAATTGAGTGGCTGATGACCGAAGCGCGTAAGGGGCAGTCGATACAGCGTTACAAGGGCCTGGGTGAAATGAACCCCGAACAGCTATGGGACACGACCGTCAACCCCGAAACGCGCCGCTTGTTGCAGGTAAAAATAGAAGACGACATCAAGACAGATGAAATATTCACGACACTGATGGGCGACCAGGTGGAGCCGCGCCGCGCCTTCATTGAAAAGTATGCGCTGAGTGTCGAAAACCTGGATATCTGACCGACAGGGCCGCCCGGTGTACAGATGTTTGCCCGAAAAAACCCGCCAATGTCACCGGACGGATTGTGTATACTGCCAGACCGGCTGCGATACCGCGGCGGCAAAACACAAAAATAACGAGAGGCCTCAGCATGCCAATTGCGGAACTTAGCAACATACTAAATATTTTTCGTGAAAAAGAGATGTCTTCTGATGCAAAAGACGATCTCTTTAAAGAGGTCATGTTGATGACGCTGGCGCGTGCGTCAAGCTCAGACGCAAACATCGACCCCGTGGAAGTGACGACGGTTCAGGACATCATGAAGCGCCTGACGGGCGAGGAACTTACGAGCGCAGACATTCGGCTTGCGTCGCGACCGGCACTTTTCGAAGAAGCGCCGTTCGGCAAATACCTGTCAAGCGTCCGCAAGAAAATAGATTCGTCGCAAAGAGCAACCGTAGTTGCCGCGCTCGCAGAAGTGATCAAGAGCGACACGAGGGTCAGCGTGCTGGAAATCGATTTCTTTGACATGGTCGCACGTGAGCTGCAGGCAACACCGTCAGAAATAGCCGGCCTGCATTCCTGACAGCAAAACAACGGCCACTTCCGGTCGCTGGCGCAAAGCGATAAAAAACCGGACGCTGGCTTAACTCAGGCCAGCCTCTTCGTGTCCACCGGTGTCTCGGCCTGAGGCGCCGGCATAACTGGCGCTGATCTCGGCCATCTTTGTTTCCACCCAATCCTGCACGATCAGATTGGTATCTTTGGGTTTGCGCCCAGCCGGGTCGATGGGTGGCCCCACACAAACCCGGATCAATCCCGGTCGTTTGCGCAGACCGCGGCGAGGCCAGAAATCTCCGGCATTGTGGGCGACAGGCACAATGCAAACACCTGCAGCCAGCGCGACCGCCGCACCGCTAACGCCATACCTTTTCGTTTCCCCGCTTCGCATTCGCGTTCCCTCCGGAAAAACAGAAAGCGATATCCCGCGCGCAATACGATCTTTGCCCTGTTCGATAACCTGGGTAACCGCTGTTCGACCCGACTTTCTGTCAATAGCGATCGGCCTCATGGCAGCAAGGCCCCAGCCGATAATTGGTATCCACAGCAATTCCCTTTTCAGCACCCAGGTTTGCTGCGGGAAAAAAGCAAGCTGCGCGTAGGTCTCAAATACGGTCGTGTGTTTGATCATAAATACACACGGTGTATTCGGGATGTTCTCCAGACCCTCTACAACATAGTCAAGGCCGCACAGGAATCGGCCAACCACCAGCATGCTTTTGCCCCAACTCCGAGCGAGGGAAAAACGGACGGAAAAAGGGAAAGCCGCACACAGCAAAATGGCGGCAGCAAAGACGGTAACCGACACGAAAAAGTAAATCTGAAAAGCAATGGAACGAACCCAAATCATCAAATTGAAAAACCAGTCAAGTTTGCTCGGCAATCAAATGCTGCGCTGCCGCCAGCAAATTGTCATAAATCTCCACGCCCCGGACATCCGTGGCAAGCGCTCTTTCTGTTGCAACGCCCTTGCCCGTTCGGACCAGGATAGCGCGTGCGCCAACAGTCTTCGCCGCCTGCAGGTCGCGCAAAGAATCCCCAATGAAAGGTACGCCTAGCATGCTCGCACCATAATGCTCGGCAAGTTCTTCCAGCAAACCCGGTGCCGGCTTCCGACAGGAACAATTGTCGTCCGGACCATGCGGGCAAAAAACCACCCGGTCAATCCCCCCCCCGGCAGCGGCGACTGCCGCCCTCATCGTTGCATGTATATCATCCAGCGTATCAAGATCGAAATGACCACGGGCGATGCCTGACTGATTGCTGGCAACCACTACCGTAAAACCGCTCCTGCCCAATAACGCAATGGCCTCAAGGCTGCCATCAATCGGCAGCCACTCCCCGGCTGATCGGATGAAGGTATCGGAATCGTGATTGATCACGCCATCGCGATCGAGCACCACCAGTCTGATCGTCACCAGCTACTCTTTGCCAATCGATAAGCGGGAAATGTCTGCGACGTCCAAAAACTGGCCCCGCAGCTCAGCCAACAGGGCCAAGCGATTCCGTTTCAGTTTTTCATCCTCTGCCATCACCATGACATCGGCGAAAAAATTATCGATCGGCGCGCGCAACTCTGCGAGCCGGGTCAGGCTGGCCGCATAATCGCGCCGATTGAGAAGCGGGCTAACGTCTTCCCGTGCGGCAACCAAAGCCACAAACAAGGTCTTTTCTGCGCCATCGCCTAACAGCGCGACATCTACGGCACCGGAATTTGTGTGCCCGGCCTGGCGCAAAATATTTGCGATGCGCTTATTGGCCGCTGCGAGGCTTGCGGCGGAATCCAGAGCGACGAACGCGGCAACAGCCCGCACACGCGCATCGAAATCAAGCAGCGAATCGGGCCGGCGCACGCGGACAGAATCAAAAACCTCTGCGGAAAGGCCATCGCGATCGCGAAAATAAGCGCGCATGCGATCTACAATGAAATCGTAAAGGGCATCACTGGGGTTTTCCTCCGAGGAAACCCCTTGCGCGCCAACCGACAAGGCAATCAATGCTTTCAGATCCAGATCGAGATCGCGCTCAATCACGATCCGGACAAGACCGAGCGCGCAACGCCTGAGGCCAAACGGGTCCCGACTTCCGGTGGGTTTCTTGCCAAGCGCGAAAATGCCACAAAGCGTATCGAGCCTTTCCGCGATGGCGACACTGCAGCTCACCACCGATACAGGCAATGTGTCGCCCGCAAAGCGCGGCAGATACTGTTCGCGGATGGCGTCAGCCACCTCTTGCGACTCGTTGGATGCCAGCGCGTAATAGCGCCCAATAACGCCCTGCAATTCCGGCAATTCGCCGACCATGCCGGACAGGAGATCGCATTTCGCGAGTAGCGCCGCCCTCTCGACAGCCGGGACATCGCCGCCAAGCTCGGTCGCGACAGATTTGGCAAGCGATGCGACGCGCGCGCTTTTATCGGACAGGCTGCCAAGGCCCTTTTGGTAAATTACTTGCTCGAGATCTTTTTGCCAGGAGGACAGCGGCTCCTGCTGGTCTTCCTTCCAAAAGAACGCTGCATCGGCAAGCCGGGGTCGGATTACTCGCTCATTGCCGGCCCGAACCTGGGCCGGATCGGTGCTCTCGAGATTCGCAATCGTGATAAAGGCCGGCAACAGCTCGCCGTCGGGGCCCGCCAGCGAAAAATACCGCTGGTGGCCGGTCAACGTGGCAATAATAACCTCGCGCGGCAACGACAAAAAAGACGCATCGAATTGGCCGGCTATCGCAACCGGCCATTCGTTGAGCGCCGTCACTTCTTCGTACAGGGCATCCGTCGCAATGACCGCGCCACCGCATTCGGTGGCCAGGTCGCGGACGCTCGCTTCAATCTTCGCGCGCCGTGCGGCGAAGTCTACGAGGACATAGCCGCTATCCCGTAACAGCGACACATAATTTTTTGGCGCATCGATTGCCAAAGGTTCGGGGGAGAGAAAGCGATGACCGCGGGAGAGGTTTCCCGCCGCAACGCCCAGTATTTCCCCGGGGACTACCGCCGTGCCATGCAGCATGACAACCCAGTGCACCGGCCTCACAAACTCCACATCAGAGCTTCCCCAGCGCATACGACGCGGGATCGGCAGGGCATCCAGCGCCACCTGTACGCAAGCGGGCAACAATTCCGCGGCGGCGACACCGGCCTCAAGCGAACGATGCAGCAACCATTCGCCTTTGCTGCTGCTGCTGCGGCCCAGGTGATCGATGGGCACGCCACATTTTTTAGCAAATGCTGTCGCGGCGGGGGTAGGGTTGCCAGCGGAGTCGAATGCGATCGAGACAGGAGGGCCTTTTATTTCCGTTTCCTGGTCCGTTTGCGCCATAGCAAGGTCCGTGATAATGACCGCGAGTCTTCTGGGGCTCGCATATGCATGCGCCGCCACAAAATCGAGGCGCTGTTCATGCAGCGCGTCCTGCAGTTTATCGGCAAAAGCATCTTGCAACGAAAGCAGCGTCTTTGGCGGCAGCTCTTCGGTGCCAATTTCGACCAGGAAGTCGGCTGTCGTGCTCATGAATTTGCCACCGCCTTGCCGGCATCACCCGCTTTGAGCATGGGAAAACCGAGTGCTTCCCGCGACGCGTAATAGGCCTGGGCAATCGCGCGCGCCATGGTGCGAACACGCAATATAAAGCGCTGACGCTCACTGACGGAAATCGCTTTGCGAGCATCGAGAAGATTGAAGGTATGCGATGCTGTCAACATTTGCTCATAGGCGGGCAAGGCGAGCTCAAGCTCGATCAGGCGCGCGCTCTCCGCCTCCGCGTGATCGAAGCGTGCAAAGAGCGCCTTGATATCCGCGTGCCTGAAGTTATAAGCAGATTGTTCAACTTCATTCTGGCGATAAACATCCCCGTAGCTGATACGACCCAGCGGACCGTCGGTCCAGGTGATGTCGAAGATGCTCTCCACGTTTTGCAAATACATGGCGAGTCGTTCCAGGCCGTAAGTAATTTCTCCGGATACCGGTCGACACTCAAGACCCCCCACCTGCTGGAAATAGGTGAACTGGGTGACCTCCATCCCATTTAGCCACACCTCCCAGCCAAGGCCCCAGGCGCCCAGCGTGGGTGACTCCCAGTCGTCCTCAACGAAGCGGATGTCGTGTACTTTTGTGTCGATGCCTATTGCCCGTAACGAGTCCAGGTACATATCCTGAAAGTCCTCTGGCGATGGCTTTATGATCACCTGAAACTGATAGTAATGCTGCAGGCGAAATGGGTTGTCGCCGTAGCGGCCGTCGGTAGGGCGGCGGCAAGGCTGCACATAGGCTGCGCTCCAGGGTTCCGGGCCAATAGCGCGCAGGAATGTCGCCGGATGAAACGTGCCCGCACCCATTTCCATGTCGTACGGCTGTGCTATCGTACAGCCTCGCTCGGCCCAGTAGCTTTGGAGCCGAAAAACCAGGTCCTGGAAGCTGCAGGAGCCCGGCATTATTCCCTTGTCCATCAATGAATTCGCGGCAAAAAAAGAGGCGCGCAGTATAACCTGCCGCGCGCGGGAAAAAAGCGCCGCCGTGTTGGGCGCAGATGTCCGGCCCAAGCGGCTTTCGTCGCAAGCGGAGGTGCCGCAACGGTGCAACCTGACCACGTTTGCACTACAATCGTGCGTGGCCTGACGCTGACGCACTAAAATAGTGCGGGCCGGGCAAGCCAGATTGCGAGTAACTTGTTATTCATCAATAAGATAACGGCAACAAACACTTGGCATGCATCCTGCATTCCTCACGGGGGCCTGGTGCTTATTTCAGGCGATGTCCCGGCGGGAAGGGGACAAATCGCTCTTGCCGGCAATAATCGAACATAAAAGGAGGACATTGCCATGACGCCTGTTGAGGTGATCGCGCTGATCAAAGACAGAGAAATCAAATTCGTCGACCTGCGGTTTACGGACACCCGAGGAAAAGAACACCATGTGACGATACCCGGGCGCGTGGTTGACGAAAACCTCTTCGAAGACGGCAAGATGTTTGATGGCTCGTCTATTTCCGGCTGGAAGGGGATCAATGAATCAGACATGGTTCTGCTGCCGGATGCGGCGTCGGCTGTGGTCGATGTTTTTACCGAAGACGAAACGCTTAATCTGCGTTGCAATGTCGTGGAGCCCGAAACAATGCAGGGCTACGACCGGTGCCCACGCTCACTGGCCGAGCGCGCCGAGGCTTATTTGAAGTCAACGGGCATAGCGGATGCAGCCTACTTCGGACCGGAAAACGAATTTTTCGTTTTTGACGACGTTCGCTGGGATGACAGCATGCAAGGAGCGTTCTACGCCGTCGATTCCAGCGAAGCTGCGTGGAACAGCGGACGCCGCGAGGAGGAAGGAAATATCGGTCATCGGCCGACCGTCAAGGGCGGGTACTTTCCGGTGCCGCCGGTCGATTCGCTGCACGACATCCGCTCTGCCATGTGCCTGGCGCTCGAAGAGATGGGACAGGAAATCGAGGTCCATCATCACGAAGTTGGTACCGCCGGGCAGTGTGAAATTGGCGTAAAATTCAATACCTTATTGGCGAAAGCAGACGAGGTTCAGGTTTTCAAGTACGTTGTGCACAACGTCGCGCATGGATACGGAAAAACGTCGACCTTCATGCCAAAACCCCTGGTCAATGACAACGGTAGTGGCATGCATGTGCATATGTCCCTGTTCAAAGATGGCAACAATCTGTTTAGTGGCGATGGCTACGGCGGTCTGTCGGATATCGCGCTTTACTACATTGGTGGCGTGATCAAGCACGCCAAAGCGATCAATGCATTTACGAACCCCTCGACAAACAGCTACAAGCGCCTGGTACCTGGTTTCGAGGCGCCAACAATTCTTGCCTATTCCGCGCGCAATCGCTCGGCATCGATTCGCATACCCTATGAGTCAAATCCGAAAGGACGACGCATCGAAGTGCGTTTTCCCGACTCCATGGCGAATCCCTACCTTGCCTTTGCTGCGCTGATGCTGGCGGGTCTCGATGGAATCAAGAACAAGATTCACCCGGGCGACGCGATGGACAAGGACTTGTACGACCTGCCGCCGGAGGAGGAAAAAGACCTGGATCTCGTCGCGTTTTCGCTGGATGAGGCGCTCGGTGCGCTCGACAATGACCGTGATTTTCTCAAAGAAGGCGGTGTATTCAGTGACGACCTGATCGATGCGTACATTGACCTGCACATGGATTGTGTTACTCGATTGCGCATGACAACGCACCCGGTGGAGTTTGACATGTATTACAGCCTCTAGATTCGGGCAAAAGTGTGAACCGGGCGGCACTTTGCCGCCCGGCGGCTACCTCTCCCAGAAAGGCACTGTTATGCTGTTCCCATGTTCAGGCGCACAATCATCACAATTTTATCGTTGGTTGCGGCCAGCGCCGTACTCGCCGAGGTCGTGTACCGCTGGGTTGACGAAACCGGCATCGTGCAATATTCCGACCTCCCGCACGAGGGTGCAGAGCGCATCGAGCTTTATGTCATTGGGGGTCGGGCGCCAAGACCAAGAGTGTCAATCCCGACAACACAGCAAGCCGATCCGAAACCGGAGCAAGCAGCGGCTCCCGGGTATCAAAGCATTGATATTGACTCACCTGGCCCGGAAGAGAACCTGTGGAACATTGGCGGCACGCTAAACGTATCCGTGAACCTGCAGCCGGCCCTGCAACCGGGACACCAGGTGCGGGTACATATGGATGGCGTGCCGCAAATGGTTACCGGAACCTCGTTCACGCTTCCGGAGATATTCCGCGGTGTACACAACATTCAGGTGGAAGTGATCGACCAGACGGGCCAGTTGAAAATCCGCAGCGTCAACAATCGGTTCTACGTCCACCAGAACACGATCAACTAGACGCACCGCCACTGCCCGCGCCACCGGCAAGACCGCCACCGGATTTCCAGCATTTTTTTGAAAGCCTGAACACGGCCGTCGTGCTGCTTGACGGCAATCTCCTTATAACCGAACTCAATCCCGCAGCAGAAAACCTGCTCGGTGTTTCCCGTAGTCGAGCCAGCGGTCACCCGTTCATGCAGCTTGTGGACGACGATAGAGACTTCGCCGAGATCCTCACAAAAACGCTCGCGACAGACGTAACCTATGCAACAGAGTTGCGGCTCGCCCGAAGTGACGTTTATCCAGAAGAAAGAACCATCGAAAGCCGCGTGTCTGCGATTCGCTCAGGAGCAGCCGAGGAGCGCCTGCTGATAGAAATGATTGATGTAACGCGGCGCGAGCGCATCAGCCGTGAAAACGCCTTACTCATTCAACACGGTGCAGGCAGGCAAATGATCCGGCAACTTGCCCACGAAATAAAAAACCCGCTTGGCGGGCTTCGCGGTGCGGCTCAGTTGCTCGGCAAGCAACTCGGCAACGCCGAACTCCAGGAATATACGGACGTGATCATCAGCGAAGCCGATCGACTTGCGAATCTCGTCGACACGCTCCTGGGCCCCGGGGGGCCGCCGAACAAACAGCCTGTAAATGTGCACGAAACAATCGAATACGTCCTGCGTCTTCTCGAGCCGGAGCTCGGAGACAAGCTGAATGTAGTACGCGATTACGACCCCGGATTACCGACCATCAACCTGGATCGGGAGCAGATTATCCAGGCGCTTATAAATCTGGTCCGAAACGCCGCCACAGCGCTGGAGGGTCGTGGCACCCTGGTCTTGCGGACGCGCGCAGTCATGAATTTCACGATCGGTGAAACGCGACACCCGGTCGTTGCCACGATTGACATTGAAGATGACGGACCGGGAATACCGACCGAACTCCAGGACTTTATATTTTACCCCCTGGTGACGGGCCGACCGGAAGGCACCGGTCTCGGCCTGCCGACCGCGCAGGATCTTCTAAGCCGACACGGCGGCCTGATTGAATTCGAGAGCCGACCCGGCCGTACTGTATTTTCCATGCGTATTCCCCTGTCGTCAGAACATGATGCCGATCATCGTGGCTGATCTTGTTGCATGGATCGTTGACGATGAGCAATCCGTGCGCTGGGTGCTGGAAAAGGCCTTGCAGCAAGCCGGCGTGCAGACGCGAAGTTTCGAGCGTGCGGAGCATCTTCTCGAGGCACTCCAAAATTCACAGCCCGATGTTTTGCTCACCGACGTACGCATGCCCGGCATGGACGGCATCACCCTGATGGATCGGTTGACCCACACGCACCCCAATCTCCCGATCATCGTGATGACGGCCTATTCGGATCTGGAAAATGCGGTCGCCGCCTACCGGGGCGGCGCATTTGAGTACCTGCCAAAACCGTTCGACATCGATGAGGCGGTTGCGCTCGTAAAAAAAGCCGCCGGCCAGAACTCCATGGAAGCCGATCTGAAAACAGGTAAAGAGCCTGGCGCACTGCCGCCGCTTCTTGGACAGGCACCAGCGATGCAGGACGTGTTTCGCTCCATAGGCAGGCTCGCCGGGTCCAGCATGACAGTTCTTATTACCGGCGAAACCGGTACCGGCAAAGAGTTGGTCGCCCGTGCGTTGCATCAGCACAGCCCAAGAGCGGGCAAGCACTTTGTCGCGCTAAATACCTCTGCGATACCTGCGGAGCTGCTTGAGTCCGAACTGTTTGGTCATGAACGTGGATCGTTTACCGGCGCCGACGCGCGCAGAATCGGTCGCTTTGAACAGGCGGACGGCGGCACCTTGTTTCTCGATGAGATTGGTGACATGTCACCGGCGTTGCAAACCCGTCTGCTGCGCGTTCTGGCCGAGAGCGAATTTTTTCGTGTTGGCGGACAAGAATCCATCAGCGTTGATGTTCGCGTTATCGCCGCGACCAATCAGGATCTTGCTCTCGCCGTAAAGGAGGGTCGGTTCCGCGAAGACCTTTTTCATCGCCTGAATGTTATTCGCATCAACACTCCGCCACTGCGTCAAAGGCGGCAGGACATTCCGTTGCTGATTAAGCACTACCTCGCCAGTGCAGCGACAGAATTGAACGCATCGGCCAAAATAATCAACAGTGACGCGCTCGAGATGCTGCAATCGTATGACTGGCCGGGGAACGTTCGTCAACTGGTAAACGCCGTGCGTCGACTAACAGTTACTGCGCCCGGAAAAATCATAACGGCGCTGGATATCAGTGAAGACCTGGGCGAGCGGTTGTCGACCAACGGAACAGCTAAAGAATGGACCCTGGGTCTTGAGCGCTGGGCGCAACAACAATTGGCAAGCGACAGCGATCAGCCGCTACTTGATACGGCAATACCGGCGCTGGAAAAGACGCTGATACGCATTGCACTGGAAAAGACTTGCGGTGGGCGGCAGGAGGCAGCGAAGCTTCTTGGTTGGGGGCGGAATACCCTGACGAGAAAAATGCGGCAGCTGGATATCGAGTAAAAAGAGCGACGATGCGACAGCCGAAGTGTTCTCTGGATCCGGTACTCTAAACCTGTAACGACCCAATCAATTGCTGCACGGACTCGATATCGTGTTGTGAAAGGTAATCACGAATGCCCTTGTTGACCTTCTTGCAAACGAGCGGATCATAAAATAGCGCAGTGCCGATACCGACGGTCGTTGCCCCCGCAATAATAAATTCAAGCGCATCCTTCGCGCAGACAATACCGCCCTGCCCGATAATCGGAATATTCTGTGGCCCAGCGACCGCATAAACCTCCCTGACTTTCAGCAAGGCAATGGGTTTTATGGCTGGGCCGGACAGACCGCCGCGAATGTTGCCGATAATGGGTTTGCGCTGTTCGATATCTATGGCCATGCCGGTAACGGTATTGATAACGGCCAGGGCGTCAGCGCCGGCCTCTATACACCGGCGTGCATTTTCCGCAATGTCTGTCTGGTTGGGAGACAGCTTCGCGATGATCGGTTTGCTGGTTTCCCGTCGGCAGGCCGCCACAACGCTCGCCGAGGCGTCCGGGGAATTGCCGAAGGAGGCGCCGCCCTCTTTAATGTTTGGGCAGGAAATATTGATCTCGATAGCGTCGATGGGCGAGTCGTCGAACCTGCGGGTCACGGCCGCGTAATCTTCGATGGTGGAGCCACAGACATTCGCGATGAAGCGGGTTTCCTGGAAGTCCAGGCCGGGCAAAATTTCATCGACCACCTCATCCATGCCGGGATTTTGCAGGCCGATGGCGTTCAACATGCCCATCGGAGTTTCCCAGACACGATGCGGCGGATTGCCCAGACGTGGTTCTCGCGTAGTGCCTTTGAGGACGATGCCACCAACGTCACCGTTGGAAAACCCCTCGATACGCGTGTATTCCTCGCCGAAACCGACGCAGCCGGAAAGCAACACGATCGGTGATTCGAGCGCCAAACCACAAAGCGATGTTGCAAGCGAATTGTCCGAAGCATTGCTCGCAGTTGTCATGTTGCAGAAATTCTTCTAGTTGTCAGGGATCCGATTGGAATCGCCCGGAGCGATCGTGCATTCTACAGTGAATCTCTTTGTGTCCGCAGCCCTATGTTCAGCCTGATCTTATACGAACCAGAAATTCCGCCGAATACCGGCAACATTATCCGGCTGTGTGCAAATACCGGAGTGGATTTGCATCTTGTGGAGCCGCTGGGCTTTGAGCTTGACGAGCCGCGTTTAAAGAGAGCGGGCCTCGACTATCGTGAGTTTGCGAAAG
>Ga0209987_10001315_pt1 | contig 13544 bp, 8 predicted proteins | sample N074metaG_FD_182134 | JGI IMG/M metagenome (GOLD analysis project Ga0209987, IMG submission 182134) | Deep subsurface microbial communities from Kermadec Trench to uncover new lineages of life (NeLLi) - N074 metaG (SPAdes) (version 2) | ecosystem: Environmental > Aquatic > Marine > Ocean trench... | reverse complement strand
GTAAGACCACCCGGCCACGGTCGCCGAGCTGGGTTTCAGCGGCCGTGATCGCATCACGAATAACGGGCTCGGAATGCGGGTCAACGTGATCAGCAACCGCCACGCTTAACATCGTTTGCGGAAGCTGCGGCATTCCGGCCACAAGTTCCTTCAGGCTGCAGCCCGTGCGTTTCATGATAGAGAATATCTGTAATGCGATGACCAGGCCGTCCCCGGTCGTGGTCTTGTCCAGGCAAAGCAGATGCCCGGAAGTCTCACCGCCCAGGACACCGCCGTGTTCTTTAAGCATGGCGAGAACGTGACGATCACCCACACTGGCGCGGTGGAAGTCGACGCCTAGTTTGCCCAGCGCGAGCTCCAGGCCTAGATTCGTCATCACGGTCCCGACCACCGGACCCTTCAGAGAATTCTGCTCGACACGATCTTTCACCAACACGTATAAAAGCTGATCACCATCCACGAGCTCGCCGTCCGCATCGACCATCACCACCCGGTCACCGTCGCCGTCCAGCGCCATGCCGACGTTCGCGCGTACGCCCTTGACCGTCAGCTTGAGCAGATCCGGCCGCGTCGAACCGCAGCCGTCATTGATGTTGTGGCCGTTCGGAGAACAGCCGACCGGAATCACCTCTGCGCCGAGCTCCCCGACAACACGAGGCGCAACCTTATAGGCTGCCCCATGGGACGCATCGACGACGATTTTTAAGTCGGAGAGATCCGTACCGTCGGGAATCGTCGCCTTGCAGAATGCCTGGTAATCGTTTCGCGCCGAACCGACATTGGTCGCCTGACCCAACGCACGTGACTCGCGCGTGGTAGGCGGCTCGTGCAGTCGGGCCTCAATGGCCGCCTCGATATTGTCGGTCAGCTTCTCACCTTCCCGATCAAAGAACTTGATGCCGTTATCGTAATAGGGATTGTGAGACGCACTGATGACGATTCCGAAGTCAGCGCCGAGACGTTTGGTCAGAAAGGCGATGCCCGGCGTTGGCAGAGGGCCGGTAAGTAAGACGTTGACGCCGGCAGCCACAAACCCGGCTTCCAAGGCAGATTCGAACATATAGCCCGACACGCGGGTGTCTTTACCGATGAGCACCGAGCCGCCCTCGGGTGCGAGCACACGGGCGGCGGCACCGGCGAGCCGCAACGCAAACTCAACCGTCATGGGATCCTTCCCGACCCGGCCGCGTATACCGTCAGTTCCGAAATAACGGCTTGCCACGATCAGTGCTGGCCGGCTGGCCCACCCAGGGGAGACTTGCGCTTCTCCGGTTTGGTATCCGGCTCGACCTCGGCCGTTTCGCCGGGCCCAGAGTCATCCCAATCCTCAGGCGGCTGTGGCGCCCGGCCTTCCATGATCTCGCTAATTTGCGTTTCGTCGAGCGTCTCGTACTTCATCAGAGCTTCAGCCATCAAGTGAAGCAGCGCTATATTCTTCTCGAGAATCTTCTTAGCGTCTTGATAGCAAATTTCGATAACCGAACGAACTTCCTCATCGATGACGCGGGCGGTTATATCCGATACTTGTTTGTGGCGCGTGATGCTGCGACCGAGGAAGATCTCGCCGTCGTCCTCACTATAGGTCAACGGTCCGAGTCGATCGGATAATCCCCATTTCGTTACCATATTGCGCGCGATTTCGGTCGCACGCTCGATATCGTTCGATGCGCCGGTGGTCACGAAGTCCGCACCGAAAATCAACTCCTCTGCGACGCGTCCGCCGTACAAGCTCTTCATGGAGCTCATCAGACGCTGCTTGGAAAAACTGTAACGGTCTTCCTCGGGCAGGAACATCGTGACGCCCAGGGCCCGGCCGCGAGGAATGATCGTCACTTTGTAGACCGGGTCGTGATCGGGTACGAGCAGGCCGACAAGCGCATGGCCCGATTCATGATAGGCAGTGAGATTTTTCTCATCGTCACTCATGACCATGGAGCGCCGCTCGGCCCCCATCATGATCTTGTCTTTCGCTTTATCGAACTCGTCCATGCTCACCGTACGCCGATTGCCACGCGCAGCGAGCAGTGCAGCCTCGTTGATGAGATTGGCTAGATCCGCACCGGAAAACCCCGGTGTTCCGCGCGCAATCACCGAGGTCTTGACGTTCTCAGCAATCGGCACCTTGCGCATATGTACTTTCAGTATCTGCTCTCGCCCGCGAACATCGGGTAACGGCACGATGACCTGACGATCAAAGCGCCCCGGGCGCAGCAACGCTGGGTCCAGCACATCAGGCCGGTTGGTCGCCGCGATCACGATGACGCCGTCGTTACCCTCGAAACCGTCCATCTCAACGAGAAGCTGATTCAACGTTTGCTCACGTTCGTCATGGCCGCCGCCTAGGCCAGCACCCCGGTGTCGGCCGACGGCATCGATCTCATCGATAAAAATAATGCAGGGCGCATGCTTCTTGGCCTGTTCGAACATGTCACGCACGCGGGACGCGCCCACACCGACAAACATCTCCACAAAATCGGAACCGGAGATTGTGAAGAACGGCACTTTGGCCTCACCGGCGATGGCTCTCGCCAGGAGCGTCTTACCGGTACCCGGAGCGCCCACAACGAGCACGCCCTTAGGAATCTTGCCGCCGAGCTTTTGGAACTTCGCAGGATCTTTGAGGAATTCAACAATCTCGATGACCTCCTCCTTGGCTTCCTCAATTCCTGCGACGTCAGCGAATGTCACACTGATCTGATTCTCACCGAGCAGACGAGCCCGACTCTTGCCGAAGGACATTGCCCCGCGACCAGCGCCACCGCCCTGCATCTGCCGCATGAAATATACCCACACGGCGATGAGCAACAGGATCGGGAACGAGGAAATAAATAGCTGTAGCAGGAACGACTGCTGCTCCGGCGGCCTGGCCTCGATCAGTACGTTGTGTTCGGCCAGCGTGCCGATCAGAGCGGTATTGTCGGTCTCGGGGTTGTAGGTGATGAACTGCTCGCCTCGGCGGACAGCATGAATCGCGTCGCCGTCGAACACGACCTCTTCGACAGACCCATCCTCGACATAGGACAGAAATTGCGAGTAAGGTACCGGCGCAATGCGCTGGCTCGGCGTGCCGAAACTCTGAAAGACCAACACGAGCACCATCGCAATGACCCCCCAGAGAATGAGGTTCTTTGCCAGGTCGTTCAATGCGTTATCCTCAATACCTTTAAACTTAGTCTAATCGCTAGACCCTACTACATCCCATAGTTTCTCGCCAGCAAGTACATCTCACGGCTTTCCGGCCGCGACGCTTGCGGTTTGAGCAGCCGGACCTTCTGAAATCGCCCTCCCGTGAGCTTAACGAAGTCCTCAAAACCTTCGCCTTGAAACAACTTCACGAGCAAGGCGCCGCCGTGCCGCAGGGTGGTCTCGGAAAAGGCCAGCGCCGCGGCAGCCAACGCCATGACCCTTGGCTGGTCCACGGCCCGGTTCCCTGTGATATTGGGCGCCATATCGGACATTACAAGGTCCAGTCGGACGTCGAGCAGGGCTTTTTTGAGCGCCTCGCGCGTCCCGCTGCTGGTGAAATCTCCCCGCAAAAACTCAACGCCGGGAAGCGGGTCCATCGGCACCAGGTCGACGGCCCAGATCTCGCCGCGGGACCCCACAATGCCGGCGGCAAACTGGCTCCAGCCACCCGGGCTCGCGCCAAGATCCGCACACGCGATACCCGGCCGCAGAATTCGCTCCTTCGCCTGAATTTGTTCGAGCTTGAAGTAGGCTCGAGAACGCACGTTGAGCTGCGCGGCCTTCGCAACATACGGATCTCGGCCCTCCCGTTCACGCCAATGCTGACGCCGACCCTTCAAACGTATTCAACCGTTGCAATCTCGTACGTGACTTTGCCCCCGGGCGTCACGACTTCGACCACATCACCTTCTTCTTTGCCGATCACTGCGCGGGCAATCGGCGAGCTGATCGACAACCGGCCGCTCTTGATATCCGCTTCGTCCTCACCGACCAACTGGTAGCGGGTTTCTTCGTCACTATCGACGTTTACCAGATGCACGGTCGCACCGAATACCACCTTGCCGGCCGCATTGAACTTGTCGAGTTCGATAATCTGGGCGTTCGAGAGCTTGCCTTCGATGTCTCGAATACGCGCTTCCGCAAGTCCCTGCTGGTCCTTCGCTGCGTGGTACTCCGCGTTCTCCTTCAAATCACCGTGCGCGCGCGCCGTAGCAATAGCCGCCGTGATCTGTGGACGCTCCGCCTTGAGGCGTTTCAACTCGCTCTGGAGCTGTTCCGCGCCCCGCGCCGTCAGAGGTACCTTGCCCATCATGGCATGGCCTCGGCGTGCAGAGTCTGTAGCCGGTTCACCACGAGGTTATTCATGTGCTCGAGTGCATCACAGGTGGCTCTTGCGGCAGTCAGTGTCGTGTAGTACGTGACATTCTGTTGTACCGCTGCCACCCGAATGGAATGAGACTCTCGAATAGCCTGTTTACCTTCGGTCGTATTCACGATCAGGCTGAATTCGTTGTTCTTGATCATGTCGACGATATGCGGGCGCCCTTCGCGTACTTTGTTGACCCATCGGCACGACACGCCCGCCTTGGCCAGGACTTTAGCGGTACCGCCCGTCGCCACAATTTCGAAACCGCGATCGGTCAATGCCCGAGCGAGCTCCACGGCCGCTGGTTTATCCTGATCGCGGACACTGATCAACGCCGTACCCCGCTGCGGCAGCACTACTCCGGAGGCTAGCTGCGCTTTGGCGTAAGCCTCGCCAAACGTAACGCCCGTTCCCATGACTTCACCGGTCGATTTCATCTCCGGGCCTAGAATCGGGTCGGCCTCCGGGAATTTGATAAATGGGAAAACCGATTCCTTGACGGCGTAATAGGCTCGCTTCTTCGGCGCTAGGACATTCTGCTCGGCGAACGTTATTCCCACCATAGCTTTGGCCGCGATCTTGGCCCAAGGCTGGCCTGTGGCTTTGGAGACGAACGGAATGGTACGCGAGGCACGCGGGTTGACCTCGAGAACGTAGATGACGCCGTTCTGGATCGCGAACTGGGTATTCATGATACCCACTACCCCCAACTCTTTCGCCATCAGGCGTACTTGCTCACGCAGAGCGTCTTGAATGTCATCGTCGAGCGAGTACGGCGGCAACGAACAACCGGAATCCCCTGAATGCACACCGGCCTGCTCGACGTGTTCCATGATTCCACAGACGATCACATCGTCGCCGTCAGCAACTGCATCGACATCGACTTCGATGGCAAGATCCAGGAAACGGTCAAGCAGTACGGGACTTTCATTAGACACGCTGACCGCCTCAGCCATGTACTCCAGAAGCTCATCTTCGGCATGAACGATCTCCATTGCGCGACCGCCCAGAACATACGACGGCCTGACGATCAGCGGGTAACCGACCTCCTTCGCTATCTCCACGGCCTGTGCCTCGGTACGCGCGGTACCGTTCGGCGGTTGCTTCAACTTTATTTTCCGCAGAAGTTGCTGAAAGCGCTCTCGATCCTCGGCACGATCGATAGAATCCGGTGAGGTCCCGATAATCGGCACGCCCTCCGCCTCGAGCGCCCGAGCGAGTTTCAACGGTGTTTGCCCGCCGTACTGAACGATCACGCCCTGTGGCTGTTCTATCGCGACGATCTCAAGTACGTCTTCTAGCGTAAGCGACTCGAAGTACAGCCGGTCCGAAGTGTCGTAGTCCGTCGATACCGTCTCCGGATTGCAGTTCACCATGATGGTTTCAAAACCGGCCTCTTTGAGCGCGAAAGCCGCATGAACACAGCAATAGTCGAACTCGATCCCCTGGCCGATTCGATTCGGCCCACCGCCGAGAATCATGATCTTAGCGGTGTCGGTCGGGTGCGCTTCACACTCCTCCTCGTAGGTGGAATACAGATAGGGGGTATGGCTCGCGAACTCTGCTGCGCAGCTATCCACTCTCTTAAAGACTGGCCTTAAGTTCTGCTCGTAACGTCTATGTCTTATAACGGATTCTTCTGATCCCAACAGCGTCGCAATCCGGCTGTCGCTAAAGCCTTTGCGTTTCAGCCGGCGCAGAGTCGCCGCATCCAGGGTCTCAACCGTGGTGCCTTCGAGGGCGGCCTCTTCATCAACCAGATCCTGAATCTGACTCAAGAACCACGGATCGATCCCGGTCAGCTCGGCGACCTCGGCAAACGGCAGTCCAAGACGAAATGCGTCCGCCACGTACCAGAGCCGCCGCTCGCCGGCCATACGCAGCTCGAAACGGAGCGCTGCGCGGTCGTCCTCGCTCTCGATCGTCTTACACACGGGCGTCAGTCCGTCGACGCCGGTCTCCAGACCCCGCAGCGCCTTCTGCAGCGACTCCTGGAACGTCCGGCCGATGGCCATGACCTCGCCGACCGATTTCATCTGCGTCGTCAGCCGATCATTAGCCTGAGGAAACTTCTCGAATGTAAACCGCGGCACCTTGGTCACAACATAGTCGAGCGTGGGCTCGAAGGATGCCGGGATCGCGCCGCCTGTAATGTCGTTGCGGAGCTCATCGAGCGTATAGCCGATCGCAAGCTTCGCGGCGACTTTGGCAATCGGGAAGCCGGTCGCCTTCGATGCCAGGGCCGAGGAGCGGGAAACCCTGGGGTTCATCTCAATAACTAACAGGCGCCCGTCTTTAGGATTGAGCGCGAACTGGACGTTCGAGCCGCCCGTGTCAACACCGATCTTCCGTAACACCGCGATCGACGCATCGCGCATGCATTGGTATTCCTTGTCCGTGAGGGTCTGGGCCGGTGCAACGGTGATTGAATCACCGGTATGTATGCCCATGGGATCGAGATTCTCGATCGAGCACACGATAATGCAGTTGTCGTTACGGTCCCGGACCACTTCCATCTCGAATTCTTTCCAGCCCAGCACCGACTCCTCGAGCAACACCTCGGTGGTCGGAGATTGCTCCAACCCATGCTTGACGATCTCCTCGAATTCTTCGCGGTTATAGGCGATCCCGCCGCCGCTGCCACCGAGCGTAAACGACGGCCGAATTATGGTTGGAAACCCGACGTCGTCCTGAATTTTCCAGGCATCCGCCAACGTTTTGGCGATTGCAGCGTTTGGGACCTGCAGGCCGATCTCCAGCATCGCTTCGCGAAACTGCGCCCGATCCTCAGCCATGTCGATGGCTTCCTTGGATGCGGCGATGAGTTCAACATCGAAAGCCTCAAGGACACCTTCTCGAGCCAGATCCAAAGCGCAGTTCAGAGCGGTCTGCCCACCCATCGTGGGCAGCAATGCCGACGGACGCTCCAGCTCAATGATCCGCTCCAGCGTTCGCCAGTTAACAGGCTCGATATAGGTGGCATCGGCGCTCTCCGGATCGGTCATGATCGTGGCGGGGTTGGAGTTGACGAGAATGACCCGGTAACCCTCTTCCTGTAGTGCTTTGCAGGCCTGGGTACCCGAATAATCGAACTCGCACGCCTGACCGATGACGATCGGCCCGGCGCCGATAATCAGGACACTTTCGATGTCGTCTCGACGTGGCATATAGTTAACAGTAATTCTAGATTAACGTTATAACAGACTGTTCTAAAGATCTATTTATCGATCACTTTCGGCTGCTAGCGATAAGCTCGCATCTGCGTGAGGAACCGCTCGAACAACGGCAGCAGATCGTGTGGCCCCGGACTGGCTTCCGGATGGCCCTGGAATGAAAATGCCGCGCGGTCCAAGCGTTCGATGCCCTGGAGCGAGCCATCGAACAACGACCGATGCGTGGCGCGAACATTATCCGGCAGCGACTCTTCGTCAACCGCGAAGCCGTGGTTCTGGCTCGTAATCAACACCCGTTTGGTGTCGAGATCCATGACCGGGTGGTTCGCGCCGTGATGGCCGAATTTCATCTTCAATGTCTTCGCGCCACTGGCCAACGCAAGCAACTGGTGTCCGAGACAGATACCAAAGGTCGGCAGACCCGCATCCACAAGCGTCCTGATGGTCTTGATTGCGTAGTCACACGGTTCCGGATCCCCCGGACCGTTAGAGAGAAACACGCCATCGGGGTTTAAGGCCACCACTTCCTCGGCCGTCGTTTTGGCCGGCACGACCGTCAACCGGCAGTGAAGATCGGTAAGCACGCGCAGAATATTGCGCTTGATACCGAAATCGAACGCGACCACGTGAAACTCAGCCGAGCGGCTCGGCAGGAGAGCCTGGCGCTCAGGCCACAGACTGCCCTGGTTCCACTGGTAGGGCTCTGCAACCGTGACGAGCTGTGCCAGATCCATGCCCTTGAGACCTGGAAACTTCTTCGCCTCGGCGAGCGCCTCATCCGGATCCGGCTTGTCGTCAGCGATGATGCAGCCGGCCTGCGCACCCTGATCCCGAATCAAGCGCGTCAGTTTGCGCGTATCGATGTCCGCGATCGCCACGGTACGGCCACGCTCGAGGAAACTCGTGAGCGATGTCTCCGAGCGCCAGTTGCTGACCGTCAGCGAAAGATCCCTGATGATCAAGCCAGCCGCGTAGACCGTCTTCGACTCGAAGTCATCGGAAGTTGTGCCGACGTTACCGATATGGGGATAGGTCAGGGTCACAAGCTGACGAAAATACGATGGGTCGGTAAGGATCTCCTGATATCCCGTCATCGCGGTGTTGAACACCACTTCGCCGAGCGTCCGGCCGGGAATGCCAATGGACAGGCCGCGGAAGATCGTCCCGTCCTCGAGCGCTAGTATCGCCGCCTTCGCCACGCTGAGCCTCTGAAAAGTTTGCGCCTTGCATAAACGAAGCGGGACAGCCGCAAGGCGCAGCTCATCCCGCAAAAGAACTTCAGCTACCGAGTCTCAGGCAGCTATTGTAGTCCGTCGCTGTGGCTAAGCAATGTTCCTATCGTTCGTCGTATTCAACTCGAGTACGTCCGCCATCGAATACAATCCCGGCGCTTGCCCAGCGACCCAGCGGGCGGCTTTAAGCGCACCGCGAGCGAAGCACTTACGATCGACCGCGTGATGCGACATTTCGATCGTCTCCTCTGGCGCCACAAACAGCACCGTATGATCGCCAACGATATTGCCGCCACGGATAACCGAAAATCCGATGGTACCGGGAACCCGAGGCCCGATTTGCCCGTGGCGACCGTGGATCGCTACTTCATCTAACTCACGGTTCTGTGCCTTCGCGACCGCTTCGCCCAGCGCCAGGGCCGTACCCGAGGGCGCGTCAACTTTGTTGCGGTGGTGTGCTTCGGTAATCTCCACATCGTAGTCGGGCCCGAGTGTCTTGGCCGCGCGGCCGACCAAATTCATGAAAACATTGATGCCGACACTCATATTGCGAGCGTATACCAGCGGGATGTCTCGAGACGCTTCGGCTATTGCATTCAGGTGCTTTTCTTCCAGCCCCGTCGTTCCGATAACCAGCGCCGTGCCATTCTCCACGCAAGCCCGCACGTTCGCGAGCGTAGCAGTAGGCAACGTGAAATCGATCGCGACATGCGCGTCGTGCAGCCCCTGCGCGCGATCATCGGTCAGCGGAACACCGGCCGTAGGCAACCCGATGCTCTGCCCGACATCCTTCCCAATCGCAGGATCCGAAGTCTCGGTAATCGCACCGGAGATCTGTAGATCATCGGTTTCGGCGATACACTCCAGAACGGCTCGACCCATGCGCCCGGAGGCACCCAATACGGCTACTTTCAGCACGATCTAAGCTCCCATGCGCTCGAAAAATTTCTTGACCCCATCTACCCAGGAGCGCGCTCGTGGGCTGTGACGAGATCCGCCGGCCTGAATAGACACGTCGAACTCGCGCAGCAAACGCATCTGCTCTTCGGTCAACTTGACGGGCGTCTCGATCTGGACCCGGCAGAACAAGTCGCCCACGCCGTTGACACGAACGGACTTGACGCCCTTGCCTCGCAAGCGGAATACGCGTCCGGACTGAGTCTCCGATGGAATCTTCAGCGCGACCTGACCGTTCAGCGTCGGCACCTCCACGGTACTGCCCAGAACCGCCGCAGCGAAACCGATCGGTACGTCGCAGCTTAAGTTTCGTCCATCCCGTTCAAAGATCCGGTGCGGCTTGACGGCGATGTCAACGTAGAGATCACCGGACGGACCGCCATTGCGGCCGGCCTCACCCTCATGTGCCAAGCGAATGCGATCACCGCTATCCACACCGGCAGGAACTTTCACGGCGAGCGTCTTCACTTTGTGCACCCGTCCGCGGCCGCTGCAAGTCCGGCAAGGTGTCTGAATGATGCTGCCCGTGCCCCGACAGGCAGGACAGGTCTGTTGAATCGAGAAGAACCCCTGTTGAACCCGGACCTGCCCGACCCCGGCGCACGTCGTGCAAGTCGTAGGCTCGGTGCCCGGCTCGGCGCCATTACCCTTACAGGTCTTACACTCGACCTGAGTCGGAACGTCTATATTGACCGATTCGCCGGCAACAGCCTGTTCGAGAGACAGCTCAAGCGAATAGCGGAGATCCGCGCCGCGAAAAACCTGGCTGCGGCTACGCCGCCCGCCACCGAAGATATCGCCGAAAACGTCACCGAAGACATCGCTGAATGCCTCTCCACTCGTACCGAAACCGGCATTTGCCTGGCTGGCTTCGACACCGGCATGACCGAACTGGTCGTAGGCGGCTCGTTGCTTCGGATTGGACAGTATCTCGTAGGCTTCCTTGGCCTCCTTGAACTTATTCTCGGCCTCCGGGTTATCCTGGTTACGGTCCGGGTGATACTTCATGGCCAGACGCCGGTAGGCCTTCTTCAGCTCCGCTTCCTGGGCGTCCTTGCCGCACCCCAGCACCTCGTAGTGATCCCGCTTGGCCATCGCCTGTCCTTTAACGCGACTGGAGGGCGCAGTGCGCTACGCCCTCCAGATCAATACTTTTTCTACCCGCTACGCAGGCCTCAGGCACTCTTTTGTTCGTCGTCGTCTTTGACCTCTTCAAACTCCGCATCAACGATGTTGTCGTCGCCTTCGGTCGCACCCGAACCCGTAGCATCGGTCCCGGCGCCTTCGGCCGCGGCCTGTTCCGCGTACAACCTCTGCGCCATACTAGCTGACGCCTCACTGAGCGCATTAACCTTGGCTTCGATAACTTCCTTGCTATCGCCTTTTACCGCTTCCTTGAGATCAGCCACCGCAGCTTCGATGTTCGCTCGCTCCTCAGCCTCGACTTTCTCGCCAAGTTCCCCGAGCGACTTTTCAGTTGCATGAAGTAGCGCATCACCCTGATTGCGTGTGTCAACGAGTTCGCGGAACTTCAGGTCATCTGCCACGTGCGCTTCCGCGTCGCTGATCATGCGCTTGATCTCCTCTTCGTCCAGGCCCGAAGAAGCTTTGATGACAATCTTCTGTTCCTTGCCCGTCGCCTTATCCTTGGCCGAGACATTGAGAATGCCGTTAGCGTCAATATCGAACGCTACCTCTACCTGGGGCAGCCCGCGCGGCGCCGACGGAATCTCCGCGAGGTCGAACCGACCTAATGACTTGTTGTCCTCGGCCCGTTCGCGTTCGCCCTGCAGCACGTGAATGGTGACTGCAGTCTGATTGTCTTCCGCGGTTGAGAACACCTGATTCGCTTTGGTGGGAATCGTCGTGTTTTTATCGATCAAGCGCGTCATGACACCACCGAGCGTCTCGATGCCCAGCGACAGCGGCGTGACATCCAACAACAAGACATCTTTCACGGCACCGGAAAGCACACCGCCCTGGATCGCGGCGCCCACGGCAACGGCCTCGTCGGGATTGATGTCCTTACGCGGTTCCTGGCCGAAGAAGTTCGCAACCTCCTCCTGGACCTTGGGCATACGAGTTTGGCCACCGACGAGAATAACGTCATCGATATCAGCTACCTTCAAACCGGCGTCTGCCAGCGCCGTCTTACTCGGCACCAAGGTCCGCTCGATCAAATCCTCTATCAGGGACTCAAGCTTGGCTCGGCTCAAGTTGATATTGAGATGCTTCGGACCGTTGGAGTCCGCCGTGATGTAGGGCAGATTGACTTCCGTCTGCTGACGCGAGGACAGCTCCATTTTGGCCGTCTCAGACGCTTCTTTGAGTCGTTGCATCGCGAGCGGATCCTTGCGGATGTCAATACCGCTGTCCTTCTCAAATTCCGAGGAAAGGTAGTCGACAATTCGTTTGTCGAAATCTTCACCGCCCAAGAACGTGTCGCCATTCGTCGCCAGCACTTCGAACTGATGCTCACCATCAATCTCGGCAATCTCGATAATCGAGATGTCGAATGTGCCGCCGCCCAGATCATAGACCGCGATCTTCCGGTCACCGCGTTTTTTATCGAGACCGTAAGCCAAAGCGGCTGCCGTCGGCTCGTTGATGATTCGCTTGACCTCAAGGCCCGCGATTCGGCCGGCATCCTTCGTGGCCTGGCGCTGGGAGTCGTTAAAATAGGCCGGTACCGTGATGACCGCTTCCGTCACGCTCTCACCGAGGTAGTCCTCCGCGGTTTGCTTCATCTTCGAAAGCACTCTAGCGGCGACCTCGGGCGGTGCCATCTTGCCCGCCGACACTTCGACCCACGCGTCACCATTGTCTGCAGCGACAATGGCGTAAGGCACCATCTCGATGTCCTTCTGCACGACATCGTCTTTAAAACGCCTGCCGATCAGACGCTTGATAGCGGATAGCGTATTGGTCGGATTCGTAACAGCCTGACGCTTGGCGGTCTGCCCAACCAACACTTCGTCGTCTTTGGTGAAAGCGACGATGGAGGGAGTCGTTCGATCGCCCTCGCTGTTCTCGATCACTTTGGCTTTGTCGCCATCCATAACGGCGACACAGGAGTTTGTCGTACCCAAATCGATACCGATCACTCGTCCCATGGCTAAAAATCTCCCACAATCGTTATCTAGAAACTTGCTGTCCTAAATGGGGTGCCAACGAGCATTTTCAAGCCTTGAGCCCGATTGAAAGCCCCTTCCGGGGCGTCTAATCGTCACCCTCCGCTGCGGGAGCCTTGGAGACGATCACCCGGGCCGGCCGTAACAGCCGGTCGTGAATGAGATAGCCCTTCTGAATCACCGTTAGCACGGTATTCGGCTCGGCTGTAGCCGAAGGCTGCATTGTCATCGCCTCGTGCCGGGCCGGATCGAAAGGTTCGCCCTCGGGATCGAACTCAGCGACACCGGCTTGCTCGAGGGCCGCATCCAGCAGCCGCAGTGTTGCGCGCTTACCTTCTCGAAGTGATTCGACATCCGTGTTGTCCGCAGCATCCGAGTCATCCGCGGCGGCTACACCAGCCTGAAGGCTGTCCCTGACCGGCAAGAGTGCCTGCGCCAATCGTTCCAGGCCGTATTTACGCGCATTCTCAAGCTCGCGCGCGCCCCGTTTGCGCAGGTTCTCAAGCTCCGCAGCGACACGGAGATAGTTGTCGTGATTCTCCGCAGCCTCACGCTGCACACACTCGAGCTCGGACAGCGGCTCCTCGTCGACCTCGGCGGACTCGGCGGACTCGGCGGACTCGGCGTCTGGCGCCGCTTCGGTGTGCTCGGATTCCTGCGCTTCGGCTTTTTCGGCCGTAGGCGCAGTGGCCGGCTCATCACCCGGAACGTCGTGGTT
>Ga0209987_10001314_pt1 | contig 13548 bp, 13 predicted proteins | sample N074metaG_FD_182134 | JGI IMG/M metagenome (GOLD analysis project Ga0209987, IMG submission 182134) | Deep subsurface microbial communities from Kermadec Trench to uncover new lineages of life (NeLLi) - N074 metaG (SPAdes) (version 2) | ecosystem: Environmental > Aquatic > Marine > Ocean trench... | reverse complement strand
TGCCATACAGGTCCGCGGCAGCCTGACCCGCGTAAATTTGCATCCATTCTATTTCGCGTTTGTCACCATAGGCTTTGCGAACTGCCGCATTGACCACATTGATCATTACCGGTGACACGTCTACGCCGATGCCATCACCTTCAATGAACGGGATAATAGGTCGATCGGGAACATTGATCGAATGATCGCGGTTAATGGTGATCGCTGTGCCACTGCCAGGTATTCTAATGTTGTCGTATTGCATAGGTTAGTCCGTTAGTTAAATCCGTCCTTCAGTCGATCTCGCGATACGCAATTGAAGTCAGGAACGGCGAAAACTCGTCGTTCGCGATAATCTCATCGAATAGTTCCGCGGCGTGCTGAAAATGACCGTTGCTGAATTGTGCTGCGCCAAATTGCTGCTTGAGTTTGTCCAGTTCCTCAGTGAGAAGTTTCTGAAAAAGATCGTAGGTAATATTTCGCCCTTCATCCAGGACGCCGGTGGCGTGGTGCACCCACTGCCATACCTGTGACCGGGAAATCTCAGCGGTTGCCGCATCCTCCATCAAGCCGTTGATCGGGACACAGCCGTTGCCGCCAAGCCATGCCGCCATGTACTGGATACCGATGTTGATGTTCTCACGCAGGCCCGCTTCTGTGATTTTGCCCCGCACTACCTGTAACAGGTCGGCTGCAGTTATATCAACATCCTCTAGTTTTTGATCGAGTTGATTGGCTCCCGGCATGTGGGCATCGAATATTTCCATGGCCAGCGGCACGAGCGCAGGATGGGCCACCCAGGTACCGTCGTGCCCGTCCTGAACCTCGCGCTCCTTATCAGCGCGAACCTTGGCCATAGCGAGCTTGTTGGCATGCTCATCATTCTTGATGGGGATTTGCGCCGCCATACCACCGATCGCGTAAGCGCCGCGTTTATGGCAGGTTTTGATAACAAGCCTGGAATATGAACGCAGGAAGTGCGTTGTCATGGTAACTTCGCTGCGGTCCGGCAATACGAACTCCGGGTAACGGCTGAATTTCTTGATGAAGCTGAAGATGTAGTCCCAGCGACCACAGTTCTGGCCCACGATGTGTTCGCGGAGTTCGTAGAGAATCTCTTCCAGCTCAAATGCTGCCAGGATTGTTTCCACCAGGACCGTGACTTTGATCTCACCGTGCCCGACCGCGCCAACCTCTTCGGCAAACCTGAAAACGTCACTCCAAAGCCTGGCCTCGAGATGGGACTCGAGTTTTGGTAGATAAAAATAGGGTCCGCTGCCACGCTTCTTTAGCTCGGTAGCGTTATGGAACAGATACAGGCCGAAGTCGACGAATGCGCCGGCGATGGGTTTGCCCTGCTGCAATATGTGTTTCTCAGGAAGGTGCCAGCCACGCGGTCGCACCATAAGCGTCGCGATCTGGTCATTTAGCGAGTAGTGCTTGCCTTTCGTATCGAGTTCAATGTCTCGATTGACGGCATCGCGAAGATTGATCTGTCCCTGGATGACGTTATCCCAGGTCGGTGTCAGAGAATCCTCGCAATCTGCCATGAATACCCTGGCGCCCGAATTCAAAGCGTTGATGATCATTTTGCGATCGGTCGGGCCGGTTATCTCGACGCGCCTGTCCGTGAGATCTGCGGGGATATCACAAACCTGCCAGGCAGGGTCCTGCACCTCCGCCCGGGCAGGCAGGAAATCGGGCATCTCACCCGCATCGATGGCCTCTTGCCGGTCTTGTCGTTTTTGCAAAAGTTCGACAACGCGTGGACCGAACTCCCCGCTCAAAGCACCAATAAACGCGCGGGCCTCATCGCTCAGAATTTCTGCATAGGCCGAACTGATGTCTGCGGTTATTTCGAGATCATTTTTATTGTTAGACATAACGAGTTTTAAAACAACGTGTTATAAAAGATACTTAAATTAACTTATCACTGTTGAATAAGTATTGACTGGCGGCGCGGAATGTTACGCGGGAGCAGGGCCAGCCGCAATGCACAACCGCCCTGTTATGCTGCGCGCCTGCCATGCCGCTGATTCTTCTCAACAAACCCTACCGGGTTTTGTGCCAATTTAAGGATGACGAAGGTCGCCCGACGCTCGCTGACCATATAGATGTAGCACGTGTGTATCCGGCTGGGCGCCTGGACTTTGATAGCGAAGGCCTGCTGTTGCTCACGGATGATGGCCGCTTGCAGGCCAGGATAAGCCAGCCACGCAGCAAGCTTGCCAAGCATTACTGGGCCCAGGTAGAGGGGCTGGTCGAGGACACCCATCTAAGCCAGCTCACAAACGGTGTCACGTTGAAGGACGGGGCAGCAATCGCCACAGGGGCCGAAATTATTGTGGAACCCGATGGGCTGTGGGAAAGAGTTCCGCCAATCAGGGACCGGCGCAATATACCGACCAGCTGGATTGATCTTGCCATTACTGAAGGTCGTAACCGTCAGGTGCGGCGGATGACGGCCGCAGTGGGGCTACCTACGTTGCGCCTGATTCGACATCGTATTGGCCCATGGAGCGTCACCGGCTTAGCCCCCGGCAGCTCGCTGGTTATCGATAATAAAGTGGCGTGGAAGAATCTGACGGCTTATTTGGAGAAGCCGTTGGCCTGACCAATGCCCGCAATTCGCATGGCGACTTCCATCGCCTGTTCGTAATTGAGCCGTGGGTCTACGCTCGATTTATAGGCACGGGCCAGATCGCTGTCGGTCAGACCGCGTGCGCCGCCGGTACATTCCGTCACATCGTCGCCAGTCAGCTCCAGATGCACCCCACCAAGGTAACTGCCCATCGATTGATGCACCTGAAACGCAGTCTCAAGCTCGCTCATAATGTTGTCGAAGCGGCGTGTTTTCGTACCGTCGGCCGTACTCTCGGTATTGCCGTGCATTGGATCGCAAACCCACAATACTGGCGAACCCGTCTCGCGGACCGCAGTCACGAGGGGCGGCAGGTCTTTTTCGATCGATTTGGCGCCGAATCGATGAATCAGGCTTATGCGGCCAGGTTCGTTGTTCGGGTTCAGGATGCGCAGCAGGTTCTGTAACCATTCAACGGTCATTCCAGAGCCGATCTTGATGCCCATGGGATTGGCGATGCCACGGAAGTATTCGACGTGTGCGCCATCGATCTGCGCCGTCCGCATGCCGATCCACGGAAAATGCGTGGTCAGGTTATACCAGCGTTTGCCGTGCTTGAGAAAACGGGTTTGTGCCTGCTCATAAGACAGGTGCAGGCCTTCATGACCAGCATATATGTCGGCTCGCTGCGTCTGATGCAATGCCCGGCCGGATATCGATTCCAGAAAATCGAGTGAATTGGAAATCGCTGTCACAATATCATGGTACTGATCCGCCATTTTCGAATGGCCAACCCATTCCAGGTCCCAGTATTCGGGGTGATGTAAATCGGCGAAGCCGCCATCGATCAGTGAGCGCACGAAATTAAGCGTCAGCGCCGAGCGCTCATAGCCCCGCAGCAACAGGTCCGGGTTAGGCACGCGGTCTTCTTCTGTAAACGGCTTGCGGTTGATCAGATCGCCACGAAAGCTGGGTAAGGTAACGCCGTCGCGAGTTTCGGTATCCGCGGAGCGTGGTTTGGCATACTGGCCGGCCATCCGTCCAACCCGTATAACCGGCTTTTTAAGGCCATAAAGCATGACCAGGCTCATTTGCAGCAGGATCTTTAGCTTGTCGACGATACTTTCCGAGGTGCAGTCGGCAAAACTCTCGGCGCAATCGCCACCCTGCAGCACAAAAGTCTCGCCACGTTGTGCCCTGGCAATCTGCTCTTTCAGGCTCTCGATTTCCCAGGAGGTAACAATCGGCGGCAGGCGACTAAGCGCTGCAATAGCGCGCTCCAGCGCGACCTTGTCCGGGTAGGACGGCTGCTGCTGCGCTACGCGCGACTGCCAGCTCGCCGGATGCCAGTCTGATTTTACTACGGGTCGTGTCACGTGAATTCCTGCTCGTTCCTGTCGGAGAAGGGTCAATGCGGATGCTCAATCGCGGACTATGCCCCATGTGCCCGGTTGTGGCAAAAGTTTCTCTCGTAATCAAGCGCTTACAAAACCTCGCTGGATTTTCCTGTGGGTCATCGCCAGGTCCGCTCAGCCGCCAGGCAAGGTGTCGATCGCAACTGAGAAATGACAGTTTGAAAAGACTCTGGAAAGCGCGCCAAGACATTGGCACAATGCGCGCCTGCAGTTACCGGCGTACCCTGCCGGCATGTTTTTGACACGTTGTTTATGGGGAATACCATGCAAGAACTTCTGGTCCTTGGCGCCGGAAAGATTGGCGCGCTTATATCCGGTCTGCTGGCAGAAAGCGGTGATTATCGGGTGCAACTCGCTGACAGTGCCCGCGGTGCTGCGGATGAGGTCGTCAAGGCTCACGGCCTGGACAATATTGGAGCTTTCACTTTCGATGCGACTGATAAAGAAGCGCTGACCGCACATGTTCGGCAACAGAAACTTGTTGCTGTCGTATCCAGCCTGCCCTATTACTGCAACATTGGCGTTGCCGAAGTTGCGCGCGCTGAAGGCCTGCATTACTTCGACCTGACCGAGGACGTTGAAGTGACCAAAGCAGTGCGCAAGCTTGCAGAAGGCGCTGAAACAGTTTTTGTGCCGCAGTGTGGCCTTGCACCAGGATTTATCAGTATTGCAGCGAATGAGCTCATTCAGCACTTCGACGAAATTCGTTCTGTAAAACTTCGGGTCGGCGCATTACCGCAGCATCCAAACAATGTCCTCAAGTACTCTCTCACCTGGTCGACTGACGGCATCATTAATGAGTACGGCAATATTTGCCAAAGCATCATCAATGGTGAGGAAGTTGACGTGCTGCCGCTGGAAGGCCTCGAAGAAATTGAAATTGATGGCACGCTTTATGAAGCGTTTAACACTTCAGGTGGTCTCGGCTCGCTCGCGGAAACCTACAATAAACGTGTGCAAACGATGAACTACAAAACGATCCGCTATCCGGGTCATTGTGAGCAGATGCGTTTGCTTATGAACGGCCTGAAACTGAATTACGATCGTGGCACGCTGAAGCGGATTCTTGAGAACGCAATACCGCAGACCTTGCAAGATGTTGTCATCGTTTACGCTGCAGTTACCGGCATGCAGGATGGCGAGCTTCGAGAAGAAAATTACGTCAACAAGGTTTATCCGGAAGTCGTTGCAGGCAGGCTTTGGTCCGCTATTCAGATTACAACGGCAGCTGGCATTTGCAGTGTGCTGGACCGAATTTTGCAGAATCAAGATGGTCACAAGGGGTTCATCGCGCAGGAAGAATTCAGCCTGAAGAACATTCTGGAAAATCGATTCGGACAATATTACGCGCACGGCGGCAGCAATCAGCTGTCTGCCGAACTCGTGGCCCACGGCAAAACCGGCCATCAGCGCGTGTCGCAAGATTAAGCAGATTAAGGAAACAGACAATGAAAGACATTCTCGACCGACTGGGGTTGGCAGAAATCAATCCAGGCACGTGGATTGGCTCAAGGTCAATGCAGGACGACTCTGCAGAGCTGATTGAATCGATCAATCCGGCAACGGGCGAAGTGATCGCCAGCGTGCGAGCAACGACTGCTGCCGAATACGAGCACCTGATCGAAGCGGCGCGCCAGTCCTATGCCCAATGGCGCAAAATTCCGGCCCCCGCGCGCGGTGCAGCCATTCGCAAAATCGGCAATGCATTGCGTGAGCACAAAGATGCCCTGGGTAGCCTGGTCAGCCTGGAAATGGGCAAGATCAAAGCCGAAGGTGACGGCGAAGTTCAGGAAATGATCGACATAGCTGATTTCGCGGTCGGCCAGTCGCGCATGTTGTATGGAAATTCAATGCATTCCGAGCGGCCTAATCATCGCATGTACGAGCAATGGCACCCGTTGGGCATCGTCGGAACGATCAGTGCATTTAATTTTCCTGTTGCAGTCTGGTCATGGAATGCGTGCATCGCGGCGATTTGCGGCAACGTCAATGTCTGGAAACCATCACCGAAGGCAGCGCTTTGCGGTATTGCCGTACAAAAGATTTGCAACGCGGCGCTTGCTGATGAGGGTCTGCCGGAGATTTTCTTCGTCTTTAACGATGCCGGCAGCGAGCTTGCACAAAAATTTGTGGCGGACCGACGCGTTGACCTGGTTTCATTCACCGGATCGACCCCGGTTGGCAGGAAGGTTGGTGAACAGCTTGCGGCAAGAATGGGCAAATGCCTGCTCGAACTCGGCGGCAATAATGCGATCATCATTGATGAATTTGCGAACCTTGAGATCGCCATTCCCGGCATCGTGTTTGGCTCAGTTGGTACCGCCGGACAACGCTGTACCTCGACCCGGCGCGTCATTTGCCACGAATCGCGACTGCCTGAATTACAAGAACGCCTGGTTGCTGCATATTCACAAGTACGAATCGGTGATCCCTTGGACAGCGACACCCTCATGGGGCCATTGATTGATGCGGCAGCAGTTGTTCGCCTGGAAGCAGCAGTCGCGGCAGTCAAAGCGGCCGGAGGTGAAGTCCTCTGTGGCGGAAAACGCATTGATCGACCCGGATATTTTGTCGAGCCAGCCATCGCTGTGGTCAAGAACGAATGGGATATCGTGCAAAAGGAAACGTTCGGACCGATTTTGTACCTGATCTCCTGTAAGGACCTGGACGAGGCGATAGCCTTGCAAAACGGCGTTGCCCAGGGCCTGTCATCCGCAATCTTCACGGATAACCTGCAACACGCAGAGTATTTCCTGTCGAACGGTGGTTCGGATTGTGGCATCGCCAACGTCAACATTGGCACCTCCGGTGCGGAGATCGGCGGCGCGTTTGGCGGGGAAAAAGAGACCGGTGGCGGCAGAGAAGCCGGCTCCGACGCATGGAAGGCTTATATGCGCAGACAAACGAACACGATCAACTGGGGCAAGGATTTGCCGTTGGCGCAAGGCATCAACTTCGACCTGTAAAACAAATCGCTAAAACAAACAATTCGTAGGAGCGGCATCTTGCCGCTATTAAGGTCAATCGCGGCAAGATGCCGCTCCTACGACAGATCGTCTATCTAGTCGCCTTCCGAGACCGGTTCGAAGCGATTCTCCGCCCGGTTCTTTTTGACTGCACCCGCTGCGAACACCTGCCCGCTCATCGTGACATACACACCCGGCTCCACAACCTGCACGGCGGCGACCGCCATGCCAACATTAAAAACGGCGTCCGTCGTCTTGAAACGGGCGGGACTCAGCGAGCCTGTCAGCACAATCCTCCTTCCCGCCAGGTCGCGCAAAGCCGCAGCAGTCTCCGCCATGCTGTCGGTACCATGGCTGATCACGTAATGCGTGGCGGCATCACCCTCAATAAAGGCGCGCAATTCGCTGCGATCGTCTTCTGTCAGTTCCAGCGAGTCTTTTTGGAACATTGCAACCACGTCATAGTCAAAACTAACCAGACCTTCCGTCAGAATATGCTCGATCTGCGATTCGCCCACCTCAAACTGACTCATTGCGTCGAAGTAAATCTTGTCGATCGTGCCGCCGGTGGTGATGAAGCGAATAAACATTTCTGTGCTGCCTCGGTTTGAGAATTGAAAGCATGCCATGTCCGGGCCGCGGCAAAAAGACCTGTTTTTTGGAGCATCCAAGGTGCCCTGCCCTGTTATGATGCAGATATGAAAAAAGTCCTTTGGCAACAGCGGGGCAAGTTATGGAACCTGTCCGCATTTGCGGCCCTTGTTGCGCTAGTACTGGCTTCAGCTGCGCGTGCAGACAGTGATGTAATCCTGCTCGACCTTGATGGCGCGCTTGGTGTTGCAACGGCTGAATACATCATTGGCGGCATCGATCAGGCAAACGAACGCAATGCAGACCTGGTTATTATCAGGATGGACACACCTGGCGGACTGGTTGAGCCAATGCGCGATATTGTCCGGGCAATTCTTGGTTCCGACGTTCCTGTCGTAACCTATGTTTCACCCGGGGGAGCCAGGGCAGACAGTGCTGGCACCTATATCCTGCTGGCGAGCCACGTAGCCGCAATGGCACCAACTACACACCTCGGTGCCGCCACTCCGGTATCGATGCTCGGCGGTGGGCCCGAGGATGCACCACGATTACCGGGCAGCAAAGAGCCAGAGGACGCAGAAGAGGCATCCGATACAGAAGACCAGTCAGATTCTGCACCGGCGGCGCCTGGTACTGCAATGGAGCGCAAGGTCCTGAATGACGCGATCGCCTACATTCGCGGGCTGGCGGAAGCGCATGGCCGCAATGCAGACTGGGCCGAGGACGCAGTACGCAATGCGGCGACCCTCACAGCACGCGAAGCATTGGAAAAAAACGTTATTGATTTGATTGCGGCCGATGAAGATGAACTGCTCGCGGCAATCCACGGTCGCGAGGTAACAGCAAATAACCAGCAGATCACTATCAATTCTGAAAATGCAACCATAGAAATCATCGAACCGAATTGGCGGTTGAAATTTCTGAATACGATTGCGAGCCCGGAAATCGCCATTTTACTGTTAATGATTGGCATGTACGGCTTGCTTTTCGAGGGTTACAACCCGGGTGCCATTCTCCCCGGCGTCGCCGGCGTAATATGCCTGTTACTCGCCGCTTACGCTTTACAAGTGCTGCCAGTTAATTATGCGGGCCTGGCACTCATAATCGTCGGCCTTGTGCTGATTACGGCGGAGGCGTTCGTGCCCAGTTTCGGCGCGCTCGGGCTGGGCGGCATCATCGCGATTGTTTTGGGTTCTATCATGATGTTCGATAGCGGCATTCCCGGCTTTGGCATATCCGTCACATTTGTAATCGGCATTGCGCTGGTCGCGGGACTTTTCCTGTTCTGGCTGATCAGCTACCTCGTAAAACTCCGCCTGCGTGGTGCCGTCACAGGAAGAGAGTCAATTGTCGGCGGCACCGGTGAAGCGATGGAATCATTCGTCGGTGTGGGAAAGATTTGGCTCGAAGGCGAGTCATGGGCTGCGCACAGTGCAGTTCCGATTGAAAAGGGTCAGCCGGTCATCGTGCAGAGCATGACCGGCCTGGTCTTGCACGTAGCACCGGCACCAGAAACCGAATCTGCACAATGGCAACATCAATAGACTAAAGGAATTCCAATGCAATTAGCACCGATAGCTTTAATTCTCGTATTCCTCGTTATTATTATCTACAACACGATCAAGATCCTGAAAGAGTACGAACGTGGCGTAATCTTTTTCCTCGGACGATTCCAGTCTGTGAAAGGGCCGGGATTAATTATCCTTATCCCCGGCCTGCAGAAGATGACCAAAGTGGACTTGCGCGTGATCGTTCTGGACGTACCGACCCAGGACGTCATTTCGCGCGACAACGTGTCGGTCAAAGTCAATGCGGTTATTTACTTTCGTATTGTCGATCCGGAGAAAGCTATTATCCAGGTTGCCAACGTATTTGAGGCAACCAGTCAGCTATCGCAAACGACTTTACGTTCTGTGCTCGGGCAACATGAACTCGATGACATGCTCTCAGAGCGCGACAAACTCAACTCGGATATTCAGGCAATCCTCGATAAGCGCACCGAAGCCTGGGGCATTAAAGTCGCCAATGTTGAAATCAAGCATGTCGACCTCGACGAAAGTATGATCCGTGCAATCGCGCAACAGGCAGAAGCGGAACGTGCGCGGCGGGCAAAGATCATTAACGCCGAAGGCGAAAAACAAGCTGCGTCCATGCTTGCCGAAGCTGCCAAGACACTATCGTCACAGAAACAGGCGTTGCAACTGCGCTATTTGCAAACGCTGAAGGAAGTTGCAGGAGAAAGGACCAATACGATAATTTTCCCGTTGCCGCTGGACCTGATCAAGCCGTTGCTGGACTTCGGTGAGGCAGTCAAGAAAGATCAGTAACAGTTTTGAGCAGCCGCTGGGCGTTGTAAATTCGCCCGTGCCGGTCGAGCGACTTTCACAAGGATTGAGTAATTACTCCTATCGTACGGCGGGCTCTACAGGTGCTAATAAGAATTGTAGGAGCCCGCCCAGCGGGCGAATTTACTACGCCCAGCGGTCCCGTCAAGCCGCTTTGAGCGGTTCAAAAACTAAAGTCCCTGGCTTTGCCGGGGGATACGTGACTCACCTCCCCAGCGCCAGCGCAACGGCCGCCCCACTCTTGCCACCTGGCGGGAAAAGCCCATCCCCAACCGAGGCTTTTCACAGAAAACCAAAATCTGCTTTTTCTTCAGGCACGAATTGCTTCTCTCTCAAAGATCAGGGCGATTTTGTGGGTTCAATGGTAACGGTGATCTTCGCACCGCCAAATCGAGATTTCGAAATACTTATGTCGCCACCATAAGAGGCTGCTATCTCTTTGACGACGGCCAGACCGATACCGTGGCCCGGTGCTGATTCATCCAGACGCATACCACGTTGCAGAAGTGCATCTACTGCCTCTTCCGGGATTCCGGGGCCATCATCTTCGACGACCATTTGCATCGCACCGGAGTCGGTGTCGTAGCCTTGTATAGGACGAATAGTCAGCTTCACCTGACTTTTGCACCATTTGCAGGCGTTATCGAGCAGGTTGCCACTCAGTTCCAGGAAATCTCCTGATTCGCCACGAAAGCGAATACCTTTGGTCACATCCAACTCGATGTGCGGGTTCTTATCGTTGTATACCTTTCTCAGGCCATCGACCAGTCGCGATAATTCATCGTCGACAGGCACGGCAATCACGCCAAGACTTTGACTGTGTACCGTTGCCGGTTTGCGTAGCTGATAGCGGACGATGTCGTTCATTCGTTCGATTTGTGCTTCCACGCGCGCCGACATTTCACTCGAGCGTTGCTCTGTCAGTATTGTGCGGATCGCTGCAAGTGGTGTTTTGAGGCTGTGCGCAAGATTATCCAGCGTATTTCTGTAACGTTCTGATCGGCCTCGTTCACTGCCGATGAGCAGGTTCATGTTGCGTGCGACGCTGGTTAATTCCGTCGGGTAGTCGTCCGACAGCGACTGGCGTGCACCGTTTTCGACTTCGCTGATTTCATTTTCAATTTGTCGTAGCGGCTTTAACAGTCCGCGCATGAGCACTGAGATCGAAAACAGCATGATCACGGCAACTGCGGCAAACCAGGTGAATAATTGCCGTCGGAAACGCGCGAGTTGCGCGTTGAATGAATCAAGACTTTGCGCAACATTGAATGTATACGGTCGCAATTCACCGCTCACCAGCTCCCACTGCACTGCCAGGCTGAGTGCCATCAACGGTGTTCCGTCGGCGAGTTCCACGCGTGAAAAATGATGCGCACCAGGTTGCGGTGATGGACCATAGGGCACGCTTAGTCCAAGAGAGGATCGCGACGTCCAGACAGGTGATCCGCCCTCGCCAAGCAATGCACCGTAAAGCCCGGACCCAAGATTGCCAAAGCGTGGCTCACGCAGATCCGGTGGCATCTCAAGCTCACCGTTGGCATTCGGTTCGGCTTCCGCAAGGAGTGCCATCAACTGGCCATCAAGAATATCTTCCTGCGCCTGCTCACCCGCTTCGCGAAAGGCAACGTCGAGCACGACAATAGTCGCGCCGAAAAAAACAACAAGGAGCAGACTGACGGAAATTAATAATCGGGCGCTTAGCGAAGAAGTTAAGCCAAACATTTCACGACCACCGGACCGCGACCAACATTCATTCGGCCTGGTTTCGCTCTAACGCAAAGCGGTAGCCACGACCACGCAGAGTTTCGATGGGGTTGATGGTGTTTTCCGGATCCATTTTTTTGCGCAGCCTGCCGATAAACACTTCAATGACGTTACTGTCGCGCTCAAAATCCTGATCGTAAAGGCGGTCGGTGAGTTCGGTCTTGGAGATGACCTTGCCGGCCTGCATCATCAGGTGTTCGATAATGCGGTATTCGTAGCTGGTCAGTTCGATTTCGCTGTCATTGACTTTGAGTTCCTGCCGCATGGTATCCAGCGTTACCGGGCCGGCGCTCAGTAGTGAAGACGCCCAGCCACCACTACGTCGCAGCAGAGCATTGACGCGTGCCGAGACTTCTTCGAAATGAAAAGGTTTGACGACGTAGTCATCGGCGCCAGCGCTAAGACCGTCGACCTTGTCCTGCCAGCGATCCCGGGCGGTGAGTATCAGTATGGGATAGGTCTTGCCTTTTTCCCGCAGTTCGCGAATCACTTCCAGTCCTGATATTTCAGGCAGGCCCAGGTCGATGATAGCCAGATCGATTGGATACTCGAGCGCGAAATACAATCCTTCCCTGCCATCCGCAGCCTGCTCGATACCGTAGCCACCGTCCTTCAACTGACGGCATAACGATTCGCGCAGCGTTGAGTCATCTTCAATTACCAGTAGTCGCATGTTAGTACCCTCGAGCCTCAGCTACGTTGCTGCCCCTGGATGCTCACAGTTTTGACCTTGCCATCGTCGGTAAGGACCTTAATGATGTGAACCTCACAATTGCCCCTAATTTTGGTGACGGCACTGACAATGCGACCCTTGTACTGGCGGCGCACCTGTTCTACTGCCTGGCTCAGGGAGACGCCGCCACACTGCTGTGTCCCGCCATCTGCAATTTCAATGGCAAAAGCAGCGCCATAGTCAGGCCTGTCACTATCGCCAAGCTGAAGCGCCAATACCGGCCCGGCCAGGGTCAGCAGGCTTGTAATCAGCAGTGTTTTCAGCATGGTTTGCATGGTGATTTACCTGGAGTGCTGCATCGAAAGACGCAAGTTTGGTATGTCACCGGACCGATTGCAACGGGGTCTGTCACAACACGGTCCGGTGACCTGTTCCGGTCGGCCTTTATTGCGGCGCAGGCCGGATATCGACACGGATTCTCAGGCGCTTGCCCGGGTCAAATGGCGTCCTGGTCGCATATTTTCGACCGTTATAGGCGTAGATCACGTCGTATCCGTCAATGCGCTCTTCCTCATGCGACTGGTAGTTGGTCTCACAGCGACGCACCGGGTGCGATGTTTGGGTGGTTTCGTAATAAGGCTCGTTTCTGGAGGCGTTATTGGCCGCCGCGGCACCGATCAGTGTGCCGGCGATTGTCGCCGCATCGTTACCGCTACCGCTGCCAAACTGATGCCCGATCACACCACCGAGAATAGCGCCAAATAGTGTCCTGCCAACGCGTGCAGGCCGATAATTGCGCACCGAGGTGTATTCCACATCTTCCCAGCACTCTTTGACCGGTGTCCTAACGGTTACGTAGCGAATGACCGGCTCGACATTCACAACACGGGCGTAGTCATACACAGGCTTGTTGCGGGCCGCGGTATAAGCGTACTCCGAGGCGTTAGCCGGGCTGACAACCAGGACCAGCGACGCTATGACCATTCCCGACACACTCGCAATCCACTGTTTGCGATTCATGTTCCTTCTCCAGTTCTCAATACCTGACGCGGAGTCATTTCCGAGCCTGGGCATAGAATAGACGCACCGCAATGAACCCTGCCTGAACGCTGCAGGCCTTTATTGGAGCCGAAAATGAACAGTTTATGAACGAGCAGACATGGGGACGGAAGAAAGGCGCCCTTCTCCGTGCTCCGTCCCCATGATCGTATTTCAGGCCGTTTAACAAAATCCC
>Ga0209987_10001313_pt1 | contig 13550 bp, 8 predicted proteins | sample N074metaG_FD_182134 | JGI IMG/M metagenome (GOLD analysis project Ga0209987, IMG submission 182134) | Deep subsurface microbial communities from Kermadec Trench to uncover new lineages of life (NeLLi) - N074 metaG (SPAdes) (version 2) | ecosystem: Environmental > Aquatic > Marine > Ocean trench... | reverse complement strand
CGCAGAGGGGCGGGAACTCCCCCCGTTCTCACACCCGTCCCGAGGCCGGTTGGCCGGGAGAGCCCCAATACCCACAGACGGGTATTTCCGCCCCAGCTCCGGCTGGGGCGGAGTCCGTTCCACCGTAAAGCGTTTTCCGTCCTGATCAAATCAGGCCGGACGCTCTATCTTTTTGTTTTTACGCAATTTCCGAGTCGCCGAATGAACCCATTCGGCTCGAAATTTCTCCAACCGGCATTTATTGGCATCAAAGGACCGTCGCACTCGGCGGTGGCAATCTCATGGGTCATCGGATTGATCGATCCAGCCGGCACGCTTGCGGTAGAGCGTGGACGGGCTGACACCCAGCACCCGCGCCGCCTTCGGCAACGAGCCACCGCAGGCACGGATGGTTGCCTCGATAACAAGACGCTCGACCTCGGCCAGGGGCATTCCGACGAAGGCATCGACCGATGTCGCAAGTTCACCCTCAGCCCCGGCGCCAGCGCCCGGCGCCTCGGGCCCCGGGACTCGCGCCGGTTCGGCAAAGCCGGCCACGCGGCCGATGCTGGAATAGGCGTAGACGACATCGCCGCCGCGGGCGCGCAGCGGCGCGACGTCCACCGGCACCACGTGCAGGTGATGGGGAAAATCGGCGCAGGACAAAATCGCCGTGTGAGGGGGCGCGGGAGAACGGGCATCCTCGACCAGGAGAACCGGGGCGGTGGCGGGGGCATCAATACGCATCTATCCGTCGATCTGTTTTTGAACGTATTCGAGCATCCGATCAATCTCGCCGAGCAGCCCTTGCATATCGCGCTCGACCTCTGCGGCATCGCCCCGATGGCCCGCGACATTCATCTGCCTGGCCCCCTCCTGCACCGGCAAGGCGCCAACAGCGCCGGCAACCGAGATCAGGATATGGGTCACTGAACGGACCTCACCCAGATCGACCGGATCGAGTGCCTGCACAAGCCTCGTGCGCGCGGCCTGAATGTCCGAATTGACCTTGCCCAGCAGTTCGGTCATCGCGGCTGGCCCAATCGCTTCAGCCAGGGTGTCATAGATATTCCGGTCGATCACCGGTGGCGTGCAGCCGTTTGCCGATACGGCGCGACCGTTCTCTGCTTCGGTGGCATCGGACCGCCGACGCATGAAGCGCCGGATATCGGCGCCGAACTGCTCGATCGAGAGGATCGGCTTGGCGATCACGCCATCTGCGCCGGCGGCATCTATGGCGGCCCTGTGCTCGCGCATCACATAGGCGGTGAGCGCGATCATCGGCACCTCGGCAATCGGCCCGGAAGATTCGCGCACCGTCCGGATTACCTCGATGCCACTGACCCGAGGCATCTCGATATCGACCAGCATCACATCGAACGGCTCACGGGCGACAATCTCGAGCGCCTCGGCGCCGTCCTCCGCAAGAATGACCGAGGCGCCGAGGCTCTCCAGCATCTGAGCCGCGACCAGCTGATTGGTCGGATTGTCTTCGGCCAAGAGAACCCGCAAGCCCGAAAGCGTCATCTAATCCTCCTGTTGCCGGGCGGACCCGGCCGATACGGGATGGCTACCCCATTGAGTTTTTGACCCCGTGGACGGGAGCGATCCGGGAAAAGCACATGCCCGTTCTGGCAGGCCGGGTGACGGGAGCCGATCACAAAACCTCGAGTTGCGGCTCGGCGCCGGCGCTGATGGCGGCGACCAACGCCTCGGCGGTCACCGGTTGCGGGCAAACCGCATCGAACAGCCCCGCCGTGCGCGGCGCGCCGACTGCGACCAGTCGCGCCGCAGGATGGTCCGAGCGCAGCCGGGCGGCTCGCACGGTCTCTTCTTCGCCGCCGGCTTCCATCAGGATCGCCGTCACTTTCTGATTGGCCGCTCCCGGTTCCCAGACCCCGCGCGCAAGCTTGCGCAACAACGCCGCGAGCACTGTTTGAACGGTCACCGACCCGGCCTCGATCCGGACACAATCGGCGGCACCGTCGATCAGCTCCAGCGGCACGGAAATCGACAGGGTAGCACGGCCCGCGACCGGGCGATGCAGAGTGATGGTTCCTCCCATCAGGCTCACCAGCCCGCGCGCGATCATCGGGCCCAGCGAATCGGAGGCGAAGTCACCGTAATGCGCCGAGCCCCGGCCGAAAATCGCCTCCGGTTGCCAGCCGGGCTGATCGCTGCCCTGCACAGCGACATCAATATCGAAGGCAAGACCGTTCGAACCCCGGGCGATCGCCAGCCGGACATCCTTCGAGCCGACCACATCGACGAGGAAGGTGACGAAATGGCCGAGCACCTGGCGCAGCCGCGTCAGATCACCAACCACCCAGCGCGGCGCTTGCGAATCGATCTCGATCGTGAATTTAACGCCCTCGCGCTGGACGATCGGCCCGAACATCTCCTCCACCGCCCGCGCCAGGCCGCGCAGCTCGAACATGTCGTGCGCCATCACCAGGCTTTCGCTCTGAAGATCGGAGAAGTCGAGGATATCGCCCAGCAGCGCGCTCATTTGCTGCCCGGAGCGGTCCGCCTGGTCAATCAACCTTATCTGGCGTTCGTTCAGCGCGGTCTGGCGGACCAGTGCCAGCAATCCGAGAACCCCGTTCATCGGGGTGCGAAGCTCGTGGCTCATCATCGTCAGGAAGCGTGACTTGGCCCGGCTGGCGGCCTCGGCGCGGGCGGCGAGTTCGGCGCTCTCCTCGGCCATGCGGCGATAGCGCCGGGTCTCGATCAGCATGATGCCGATCAGCAGCAGCGACAGGACCAGCGCCGCCATGCTGAAAATCCAGGTCAGGCGGGCGCTGGAGCGCACGGCGTCGCGGGCGCCGGCCAGTCGCGCCTCCTCGCCCGCGAGCACAAGTACCGAAAGTGCGCGCAGCCGTTTTCCAGCGGCCGTGAAATCGGCGAGAATCTCGCGTTGAAGCTCCGCCGGATCGTCGCGCGAGATATTGAGGATGGCCTTTTCGTGTTTCCCCAGAAGCGCGCGCAGTTCCGCTATGATGCCCAGTTCGCTGTCGTAGCTGCGGATGCGGCGGCCGACATCTCCCTGCCGGAACAACTCGACCCGGCTCCAGAGAATGTCGAACCGCCGATTGACCGTCTTCGCGGTGACATCGGGTTCGCCCAGCGCGAAGCGGCCAAGCACGGCCAGAAACCGTCCCAGCTCGGCCTCGCCCTGCGAGGTGCTCCAGTAGATGATTTCCTGGCCCGATTCCCGCAGGCTCTGCATGTCCTTTTCCTGGGCCCGGAAACCCAGCACCGCCAGCACCATCAGGCCAAGCAGCGCGACGGCCGCGAGGCCGCGCGTTATGCCGATCGAAATCCTCACCGAAGCTCAATGAAGGTGAGTTGCCAGATCAGCCGGTTGTTATACATCGGATCCTGCAGTTCCGCGTGATCGTCCAGCGGATACATGAGCCAGATCGGGCCCTTGTCGCGAATCGTCAGGCGCTCGCCATTGGTCTGCATCGCCAGGATCACGTCATAGTCGGTGAGATCGCTGAACGGGATGTCGATGGCATAATCATTCGCCGCCACCAGATGAATGGTTGTTGCCGAGCCGACATCGATGAAAGCGATGGCATCCCGAGCCAGGGGGCCGACGAATTCGACCACGCCGTCGGTGAACTCGGTCCGGGTCCGGATCGTGACCTGGGGCAGCGCCAGCAGATCCGCCTCACTGAACCGGACCTCGGCCTGGGCCGGGTTGGTCGCATTCCTGATCGCCAGCAAGTCGTCCGCGGCCGCTGGCATCGCGGTTCGGGCAAGGACGAGAATTGTCAGGAGGATGCAGGTGCAGATTCGGGACAGTGCCCTTTGGGTTGTCATCGTCATTGTCTTTCCCTCTCGATCGAGCCTTTCACGTTACCAACGGAAATGCTCGTGAACCGGGGGGGAACGGCCGCTCAGGCTGCCGCCAATGCCGGTGTCACAAACCCCTTAGCATCGTCTCGCTCGATTGTGATACTCACCAGAAGGTTTCCATTTTGCAAACGCTCGTGTCTCTTTTTCGGTTAAATCTTGGTGGTTTGGTGTGGAATCGCCTTTCAGCCGCTTATTCCGAGCGACCGGGGCCGCGATCCAGAGGAGGAGTAATAAGTATGCCGGGCATTCTCGCCCGGTGCGCGCCCCGCTCATGTGGGACGCGGAGACGCTGCAACGGCGCCGGGCCTCAGGCTGAAGCCGGATAGCCGATCCGCGCCAGCGCGTCGGTGATCTCGTCGAGAATTGCCGGGTCATCGATGGTGGCGGGCGTCTTGTAGTCCTCGCCGTCGGCAATCCTGACCATGGTGCCGCGCAGGATCTTGCCCGAGCGGGTCTTCGGCAAGCGGTCGATGACGAGCGCGAGCTTGAAGGCCGCCACCGGGCCGATCTTGTCGCGGACCCGAGCCACGCACTCCTTGACGATCTCCACATGCGGCCGGTTGCAACCCGCATTGAGGCACACGAACCCCAGCGGCAACTGCCCTTTGAGCTGGTCGGCGACCCCGATCACCGCACATTCGGCAACATCCGGATGACCCGCCAGCACCTCCTCCATCGCCCCGGTCGACAGCCGGTGGCCGGCGACATTGATGACATCATCGGTGCGGGCCATGATGTAGACATAGCCATCCTCGTCGATCATGCCGGCGTCCCCGGTCTCGTAGTAACCGGGGAAGGTGTCGAGGTAGCTCTTCCGATAGCGGTCGTCCGCCTGCCACAGCGTCGGCAGTGCGCCGGGCGGCAGCGGCAGCTTTATCGCAATGGCCCCCAGCGTGCCCGCCGGAACCGGGTGTCCGGCATCGTCGAGTATATGAATGTCGTAACCCGGCATCGCCACGGTTGGCGAGCCAAGCTTGACGGGCAGATGCTCGATTCCGATCGGGTTTCCGGCAATCGCCCATCCGGTCTCGGTCTGCCACCAGTGGTCGATCACCGGCACGCCGAGGTGGGCCTCGGCCCATTCGATGGTGGGCGGATCGGCGCGCTCGCCGGCCAGGAACAGGGTCCGGAAGCCGCTGAGGTCGTATTTGCGGATGAAATCGCCCGCCGGATCCTCACGCTTGATGGCGCGGAACGCGGTCGGCGCGGTGAACAGGACCTTGACCCCGTGCTCCGAGATCACCCGCCAGAAGGTGCCCGCGTCGGGCGTGCCGACCGGCTTGCCCTCGAACACGATCGAAGTGCAACCGACCAGCAGCGGGGCGTAGACGATATAGGAATGGCCGACCACCCAGCCGACGTCCGATGCGGCCCAGTAGACCTCGCCCGGCTCGACGCCGTAGAGGTTCTTCATGGTCCAGATCAGCGCCACCATGTGCCCGGCATTGGTCCGGACCACACCCTTGGGCTCGCCGGTGGTGCCGGAGGTATAGAGGATATAGAGCGGATCATCGCCGCCCACGGGCACGCAATCCGCGGGTTCAACGCCTTCCTGGAACGCCTCCCACTCGAAATCGCGCCCCTCGATCAGCGGCGCCGGCTCCTGCGGGCGTTGCAGCAGGACGCAGAAATCCGGCTTGTGGCTTGCCTGGTCGATGGCGGCGTCGAGCAGCGGCTTGTAACCCACCACCCGGCCCGGCTCCAGCCCGCAGGAGGCGGCGATGATCGCCTTCGGCGTGCAGTCGTCGATGCGTACCGCCAGCTCGTGCGCGGCGAACCCGCCGAAGACCACGGAGTGGATGGCGCCAATCCGGGCACAGGCCAGCATCGCTTCGGCCGCTTCGGGCACCATCGGCATGTAGATGATGACCCGGTCGCCCTTGGTCACGCCGCGCGCCGCCAGCGCGCCGGCCAGCCGGGCGACGCGCTGCTGCAACTGGGCATAGGTAATCGTCGTCTTGGTCCCGGTGATCGCGCTGTCGTGGATCAGCGCCGCCTGCTCGCCCCGCCCGGCCGCGACATGCCGGTCGACCGCGTTCCAGCAGGTGTTGCACACGCCGTCGGCGAACCAGCGGTAGAAGGGCGCCGCACTGTCGTCCAGGGCCCGCGAGGGTTTCTTGATCCAGTCGACCGCCTCGGCGGCCTGCATCCAGAACCCTTCGGGGTCGGCCTTCCATCCCTCGTAGACCTCTTTGTAGCTCATCTTTCTCTCCCAGAGCTGGGGACCTCCCCCCGGTTCGAGCGCAAGCGCCCGGCCAGACCGGCGCCCTCCCCCAAGGACGCCGGGCGGCCTGGCCTCACGCGTAATGCTGCACCGGCGTTCCCGCCAGCGCGGAGATATTGAGAAGCCCCCGCGCGGTGACCGAGGGGCTGACGATATGGGCCTTGTTGCCCATGCCCATCAGGATCGGCCCGACTTCCAGGCCGTTGGCGAGCTGCTTCAGAATGTTGCGCGATCCGGACGCGGCATCGACGTTGGCGAAGATCAGGCAGTTCGCCGCGCCCTTGAGCCGCGAATTCGGGAAGACCCGCGCGCGCAATTCCGGGTCGAGCGCGTGATCGGCATGCATCTCGCCCTCGTACTCGAAATCGGCCCCGCCGGTGTCGAGGATCTCCAGCGCCCGGCGCACCTTGCGCGCCGATTCCGATTCCAGGCTGCCGAAGACCGAATGGCTGAGCAGCGCGACCTTCGGTTCGATGCCGAAGCGGCGGATGTGGCGGGCCGCGGCGATCGCGGCCTCGGCAATCTGCTCGGCGGTGGGGGCATGGTTCACCTGGGTGTCGCCGATGAAGATCACGCCCTGGTCGAGGATCACCGGCGAGAGCGCGCCGATCGGGCTAAGTTCGCCCCCGGACACGTCGGGCAGGCCCGCCAGCATCTGGGTGACATAGTTCAAATGCCAGAGATATTGCCCGAAGGTGCCGCAGATCATGCTGTCGGCCTCGCCCCGATGCACCATGACCGCCGCAATCGCCGTGGTGTTGGTGCGCATGATCGTCCGGGCAAGGTCCGGCGTGACTCCCTTGCGTTCGAGCCGCTGGTGATAGGTCTGCCAATACTCGCGGTAGCGTGGATCGTTGTTCGGGTCGCAGATTTCGAAATCCTGCCCCGGCGTCACTGTCAGCCCGGCCCGCTCGATGCGATGCGCGATCACATCCGGGCGGCCGATCAGGATCGGCCGGTCGATGCCCTCCTGCAGCATCGACTGGGCGGTGCGCAGCACCCGCTCGTCCTCGCCCTCGGCGAAGACGATCTTGCGGCCGCCGGAGCGCGCGGCCTCGAACACCGGCTTCATCAGCATCGCCGAGCGGAACACCGAGCCGTCGAGCCGGGCGCGGTACGCGTCGAGATCGGCGATCGGCCGGCGCGCGACCCCGGTTTCCATCGCCACCCGGGCAACGCTGCTGGCGACCTGGCCGAGGAGCCGGAGGTCGAAGGGCTTCGGGATCAGGTAGTCGCGGCCAAACACGATCCGCTCGCCGCGATAGGCCGACGCGACCTCGGGCGAGGAGGTCTCGCGCGCCAGTTCGGCCAGCGCCGTGGCGCAGGCGATCTTCATCGCCTCGTTGATCTCGGTGGCGCCGACATCCAGCGCGCCACGGAAGATGAACGGGAAGCAGAGCACGTTGTTGACCTGGTTGGGATAATCCGACCGGCCGGTGGCGATGATGGCGTCCGGACGGACCTTGGTGGCGGCATCCGGCCAGATCTCGGGGGTCGGATTGGCCAGCGCGAAGATGATCGGATCGGGCGCCATCTTCTCGACCATCTCGGGCGTCAGCACACCGGGACCGGAGAGGCCGAGGAACATGTCGGCGCCCTCGATCAGGTCTTCCAGCGCCCCGTCGTCGGTCTCGCGCGCATAGAGCCCCTTGGTTGCGTCGACCCCGTCGCGGCCCCGGTAGACCAGACCGCTGCGGTCGAAAAGCCAGATGTTCTCGCGCTTCAGCCCCATGTCGCAGAGCAGGTTCAGGCAGGCGATCCCGGCAGCGCCCCCGCCGGTCGTGATCATCTTGACGTCCGCAAGCTTCTTGTCCGCCAGCAACAGCGCGTTGACCGCCGCCGCGCTGACCACGATGGCAGTGCCGTGCTGGTCGTCATGGAACACCGGGATGCCCATGCGCTCCTTGCAGATGCGCTCGACCTCGAAGCACTCCGGCGCCTTGATGTCCTCCAGGTTGATGGCGCCGAAGGTCGGCTCCAGGGCGATGACGATCTCGGCCAGTTTCACCGGGTCGGTCTCGTTCACCTCGATATCGAAACCGTCGATATCGGCGAACTTCTTGAACAGCGCGACCTTGCCTTCCATCACCGGCTTGGACGCGGCGGCGCCGATGTTGCCGAGGCCGAGCACCGCGGTCCCGTTGGTGATCACCGCGACCCGGTTGCCTTTGCCGGTGTAGCGGAAGGCGTCGTCTTCCTGATCGGCGATGCGCAGGCAGGCTTCGGCCACGCCCGGGCTGTAAGCCAGGCTGAGATCGCGTTGGGTCGCCATCGGCTTGGTCACCCGGATCGACAGTTTTCCGGGGGTCGGAAGCTCGTGATACTGTAGCGCGGCCTCTTTCAGCGCGTCGTCCTTTTGCTGGCTCATAGTCTGCACATCTCCGCCTGAATCTTGAGTTGACAGCCGACAGCATAGTCGGCTTCGCCGTGCTGTGACCATGGGTGACTGCAACGTGGCCTGATCGCGCTGGCGCAAACGCCCCTGACGCCCCCCAGGCTGCCCGGGCCGGTCACTTGCCGCCTCCCTCGCGCCACGGCGCGAGCAGTGCCGCCACCGCCGCATGGGATGAGGTCTCGACGCCTGCCTCCCGGCCGAGGCGGGCGACGGCGCCCGAAAGCCAATCGATCTCCAACCGCTTGCCTGCCGCCAGGTCGTGGGCGAGCGAGGCGCGCACCTCCGGTGGCATCTGCTCGCCAATATGGACGGCTTGTTCGACGGCGTTTTCCGCCAATGCGACACCGCGCGCCCTGCCGACCGCCGCAGCCTCCTCCGCAAGCCTCAGAAACAACGCCCAAAGTTCCGGGGTGTCGCGCACCGTGCCGAGATCGGCGCGCCCGCCTGCCGTGGTTCCGCTGAGCGCGGTCAGGAAAACGAACTTCTGCCACAGATCCACGCGCACGTCCCGGCGGTCCGGCGACCCGATCCCCGCCGCCCGGAATTCCCGGATAATGCCGGCAACCCGGGGCGCGCCCTGGCTCCCGTCCTGCCCGCCAATCAGGAAATCGGCCGACGGGGTCGCTTTCCGGATCACTCCCGGCTCCGCAATAAACGCGGAGATGCGGGCAATGCCGATCAACGCTCGATCCTCGCCATAGGCTTCGGCGAGAAACGGCGTCGCTTCGACACCGTTCAGGAACGGCAGCGCCAGCGTCTGCGGTCCGATCGCCGGGCGCGCGGTCTCGATGGCGGTGGCGAGATCCTGCCCCTTGATCGCGAAGACCGCGACATCGGCTATGCCGAGCGCCTCCCCATCATCGGTGGCAACCGCCGGACGGACGGTGACCTCGCCGTCGGTATCGCGCAGCGTCAGGCCCTTGTCGCGGATCGCGGCCAGATGCGCGCCGCGCGCCAGCACCGCCACATCCGCTCCCGCCGCCACCAGCTTGGCGGCGAGGTAGCCGCCAATGCCGCCGGTTCCGATAATTGCATAGCGCATGCTCACACTCACTCCGCCGCTTGCGGCGCGCGGGCCGCCCTGATCAGGTTCATGATGTTCTTCGCCGCCTCGGGGATATTGGTGCCCGGCCCGAAGATCGCCTTGACGCCCTTGGAGTAGAGGAACTCGTAGTCCTGCTGCGGGATCACCCCGCCGCAGATGACGATGATGTCGTCCGCCCCCTGGGTCTTCAGCGCCTCGATCAGTTGCGGCGCCAGGGTCTTGTGGCCCGCCGCCTGGCTGGAGATACCGACGACATGGACATCGTTGTCGATGGCGTCCTGCGCCGCCTCGCCGGGGGTCTGGAACAGCGGCCCGACATCGACGTCGAAACCAATATCGGCAAACGCCGTGGCGATCACCTTGGCGCCGCGGTCGTGGCCGTCCTGGCCCATCTTGACCACCAGCATGCGCGGACGGCGGCCCTCGGCCTCGGCGAAGGTCTCGACCTCGCGCTGGATGGCGGCGAACTCGGCGTCGCCTTCATAGGCAGCACCATAGACGCCCGCCAGCGTCCGCACCTCGGCCCGGTGGCGTCCGAATACTTTCTCCATGGCGTCCGATATCTCCCCGACGGTTGCGCGGGCGCGGGCCGCCTCGACGGCCACGGCCAGTAGGTTTCCTGTTCCCCGCGCGGTCTCTTCCAGCGCCGCCAGCGCGGCATTGCAGGCGGCCTGGTCGCGGGTGGCGCGGATGCGCTCCAGCCGGGCGATCTGGCTGTCGCGCACCTTGACGTTGTCGATATCGCGGATGTCGATAACGTCCTCGCTCTCTGGCCGGAACCTGTTGACCCCGACGATCACTTCGTCGCCCCGGTCGATGGCGGCCTGGCGGCGCGCGGCGGCCTCCTCGATGCGCAGCTTCGGCATGCCAGTGACGATCGCCTTGGTCATGCCGCCCAAGCTCTCGACCTCCTCGATCAGCTTCCATGCCTCGGTGGCAAGCTGGTCGGTCAGCGCCTCGACATAGTAGGAGCCCGCCAGCGGATCGACGACCTTGGTCACCCCGGTCTCGTTTTGCAGGATGAGCTGGGTGTTGCGCGCAATCCGGGCGGAGAAGTCCGTCGGCAGCGCAATGGCTTCGTCGAACGAGTTGGTGTGCAGCGACTGGGTGCCGCCGAGTGCTGCCGACATCGCCTCGAAGGCGGTGCGGACGATGTTGTTGTATGGGTCCTGCGCCTGCAACGAGACACCGGAGGTTTGGCAATGGGTGCGCAGCATCAGGCTCTGCGGCTTCGATGGGTTGAACTCCGACATGATCCGCGACCACAGCAGCCTCGCGGCACGCAGCTTCGCCGCCTCCATGAAGAAGTTCATGCCGATGCAGAAGAAGAACGACAGCCGCCCGGCAAAGCTGTCCACATCCATGCCGCGCGCCAACGCCGCCTTCACGTATTCCCTGCCGTCGGCCAGGGTGAAGGCCAGCTCCTGCACCAGGGTCGCCCCGGCCTCTTGCATGTGGTAGCCGGAGATCGAGATCGAGTTGAAGTTCGGCATTTTTTTCGACATGTATTCAATGATATCGGCGACGATCCTCATGCTCGGCTCGGGCGGGTAGATATAGGTGTTGCGGACCATGAATTCCTTCAGGACGTCGTTCTGGATGGTGCCCGAGAGCTTCTCGCGCGGCACCCCCTGCTCCTCGCCGGCGACGATGAAGTTGGCCAGCACCGGGATCACAGCACCATTCATGGTCATCGAGACCGACATCTGGTCGAGCGGGATGCCGTCGAACAGGATCTTCATGTCCTCGACACTGTCGATGGCGACCCCCGCCTTGCCGACATCGCCGACGACGCGCGGATGGTCGCTGTCATAGCCCCGGTGGGTGGCCAGGTCGAAGGCGACCGAGACCCCCATCTGGCCCGCCGCCAGACCCTTGCGGTAGAAGGCGTTACTCTCCTCGGCGGTCGAGAACCCGGCATATTGCCGGATCGTCCACGGGCGGCCCGGATACATGGTCGCGCGCGGCCCGCGCACAAACGGCACCTCGCCCGGCAGCGAGCCGAGGTGACCGATGCCCGCCAGATCGTCTTGCGTGTAGAGCGGCTTGACGGCGATGCCCTCCGGGGTCTCCCAGGTCAGGTCATCGGGGGTGCGGGTCTTCAACTCGCGCGCGGCCAGCGCCTTCCATTGGTCCAGCTTGGTGTTCGGCGCGTCACTCATGGCGACCTCCTTTTCTCCTGCGTCCGGGGCCCCGCATTCTCACTCGGCAGCTCACTCGAACTCGATGATCACTTCGTCGACCGCCAGCGAGGCGCCAGGGGCGGCGTTGATCTTCTTCACCGTCGCCTTTCTCTCGGCGCGGAGCACGTTCTCCATCTTCATCGCCTCGACGGTGACCAGCGCCTGGCCCTCCTGCACCTCGTCGCCCTCGGCGACCGCGATCGAGACCACCACGCCCGGCATCGGGCACAGCAGCAGCTTCGAGGTGTCGGGCGGCAGCTTTTCCGGCATCAGCCGGGCCAGCTCGGCGGCGCGCGGGCTGCGGACCTTCACATCCAGGTCAGCACCGCGATAGCGGATGCGGAAACCTTCGGTGCGGGATTCCACCTTCAAAGCCATGCGCTCGCCGTCCACGTCGAGGATCGCGAGGCTGTGGCCCGGCGTCCAGTCGGAGGCGACACGGCGCGCCGTCCCATCCTCGAACCTCACCGTCGCCCCCTGCCGATCCGCTGCGATTTCAACCGCATAGCTCTGACCTTGCAAGGTCACCACCCAGTCCGTGCCGACCACACGTTCGTGGTTCGACATCCGGCCCGAGATGCGGGCGCGGCGGATCTCGACCACCCGGTGCATCGCTCCCGCCGCCGCCGCGACCCGGCCCAGCACCGCCTCCGCCAGCACCGCGCCCTCGAAGCCGTCGGGATATTCCTCGGCGATAAAGGCGGTGGTGATGTCACCGGAGATGAACCTGGGGTGGTCCATTACCGCCGAGAGGAACGGCAGGTTGTGGCTGATGCCCTCGACCTCGAACTCGTCGAGCGCGCCCCGCATGACCTCCAGCGCCGCCGCGCGGTCCGGCCCCCAGGAGCACAGCTTGGCGATCATCGGGTCGTAATACCTCGAGATCTCGCCGCCCTCGTAGACGCCGGTGTCGTTGCGCACCGCATGAGTCGCGGTCGCCACCTCCGCGGGCGGGCGATAGCGGGTCAGCCTCCCCGTAGAGGGCAGGAAGTCGCGGTAGGGGTCCTCGGCGTAAAGCCGGCTCTCCAGCGCCCAGCCGTTGAGCTTCACTTCCGTCTGGGTCAGGGCCAGCTTCTCGCCCGCCGCGACCCGGATCATCTGTTCGACCAGATCGATGCCGGTGATCAGCTCGGTCACCGGATGCTCGACCTGCAAACGGGTGTTCATCTCCAGAAAGTAGAAGTTTCTCTGTTGATCGACAATGAACTCCACCGTCCCGGCCGAGCAGTAGTCGACCGCACGCGCCAGCGCCACCGCCTGCTCGCCCATCGCGCGCCGGGTGGCGGCGTCGAGAAACGGCGAGGGCGCCTCCTCGATCACCTTCTGGTTGCGGCGCTGGATCGAGCATTCGCGCTCGCCCAGATAGAGGCAGTTGCCGTGCTTGTCGCCCAGCACCTGGATCTCGATGTGGCGCGGGCTGGTGATGAATTTCTCGATGAAGATGCGGTCGTCGCCGAAGCTGGCCGCCGCCTCGTTTTTCGAGGACTGGAAGCCCTCGCGCGCCTCGCCGTCGTTCCAGGCGATCCGCATGCCCTTGCCGCCGCCACCGGCGCTGGCCTTGATCATCACCGGATAGCCGACCTGATTGGCGATCTTCACCGCCTCGTCGGCGTCCCCGATCAGGCCCATGTAGCCGGGCACGGTGGTGACCCCGGCTTGCGATGCCAGCTTCTTCGAGGTGATCTTGTCGCCCATCGCCTCGATGGCGCCGACCGGCGGGCCGATGAAGACAACATTCGCGGCCGCCAGCGCCTCGGCGAATTTCGCGTTCTCGGAGAGGAATCCATAGCCGGGATGCACCGCCTCAGCCCCGGTCTGGCGGATCGCGTCCATGATCCGCTCGATCACGATATAGGACCG
>Ga0209987_10001311_pt1 | contig 13556 bp, 11 predicted proteins | sample N074metaG_FD_182134 | JGI IMG/M metagenome (GOLD analysis project Ga0209987, IMG submission 182134) | Deep subsurface microbial communities from Kermadec Trench to uncover new lineages of life (NeLLi) - N074 metaG (SPAdes) (version 2) | ecosystem: Environmental > Aquatic > Marine > Ocean trench... | reverse complement strand
ATTCTCCGCAGTTTTTCCCGCGCCGCCATAGCCCAGTTGCAGAATCGTGTTGTTGTCGACGGCGAGCTGCAATGCATTCCGGACCCGCTTGTCGTCATAAGGTTTGTTGTTGATGTTGGTTCGGCAAACGATGGTCGCGGCGGTGACCACCTCGGATTTCACGAGAGTCCCGAGATTGTCGAGAATCTCCACAAAATCCGCCGTCGTCGTATAATTGGTGTGAACCTCCTCGGACTCGAAAGCGGCGACTTCGGCCGCTGGATCGGTGCCGTAATCCGTCCAGACGATGCCATCGAGATAGGCCTCGCCGCGCCACCACTTGCCGTTCTCCCGCCGCTTGACCTCGGCGCGCGAGCCGACCTCGAGAGATACTAGCTCGAAGGCCCCGGTGCCGATTGGATTCTCCGACAACTTGCCGCCATTCTCGTCGAAGTTGCGATGCACGATCAACGCCGGATAGTCGACCATGCCGGGAATGATCGAAATATCGGGCTGCGGCAGCGTGAGCTTTACCGTGTGGCTGTCGACCTTTCGAATTACGCCATCGAGCGCCTTGTTGGTTTTGGCATCGATCAGCGTGGCCATGCGGCCGGCCATCGAGTTACCCTCGACCTCCTTTTCGCACCAGCGCGCGATGTTGAAAACGACGTCGTCGGCGTTGAACTCATCGCCGTTGTTCCAGGTCACGCCTTTGCGAACGTTCAGGACATATTCGGTTGCGTCGTCGTTGACCTCCCAAGACTCGAGTAGCCAGGGCTCGAAGGTGAAATCACGCGTGTAGCGAACCAAGTTTTCGCAGACCTGGCTCCCGACGCATGCCATCTCCGACCAGTCGAATGTGCGCGGGTCGTCGACCCGGCGGACATTCATGGAGACGTTTAGCACGCCACCTTTTACACCCGCCGCGCGCGCGGTATTCGGCGACACGAGCCCGATCATGCTATAGGCCGCCGCCGTCGTGGCGCCGAACGCGGTCGCCAGCGCCAGAAACTCGCGCCGGTCGATCTGGCCTTCGCGATATTCCTTACGCAGTTTCGGGATAAAGGAATGCAGTCGCTTTCCGGCCACGTCTTTGAATTTCTCGGTCATCAATCGTCTCCCTGTTACATGCCCATCCCGATCAGAGCGTCCAGCCGGAACCTGGACCCTCGGGATTCCGAGGTCCGGATGAATCGGCCGGCTGACACCCAGGGCCTACGTGAAACGCCGGCCCGGTGCGAATGTTCTGCCCGGAATATCTGTTCATAGCGTCGAGCCCGCACATCGGACCGCCCGGCGGCACGCGCCACCGACGGCCAGGACCTTTCGATATCGTGGGCTCTTCGAGCCGCCTCCCATTTATCACCCCGCCCGCCCCGTTCTGGGATGGGCGGCGAATTCGGTTTTTGCTTCATGTCCTTGTCCGAAGACTAACAAACCCTAGCGGTCGCCGTCACCAGCTAGTTGCGCGATCCCGACAATCGCTGGGCCGGGAGCGACCCCGGGTCCTGGGCGTGCATCGAACGCTGACGGGCCAATCACACAAGTTCAGTGTTAATCTTGATCTCGCCGGTCAAGGTCCGGTGAACCGGACATTTATCGGCGATTTCCAGAAGCTTCTCACGCTGCGCCGCGTCGAGCGGCCCCTCCAGCTTCAGACGCCGGTCGATCCGGTCGATACGCCCCTCCCGAGTCTCGCAGTCGGCGCAATCCCGGGCGTGAATCTTCTCGTGCGCGAGTCGCACCTCGGCCCGCTCCAGCGGCCAGCCCTTGCGCTCGGCATACATGCGCACCGTCATGGTCGTACAAGCGCCCAGTCCCGCCAGCAAAAGGTCGTAGGGAGTCGGCCCGCTGTCGTCGCCGCCAAAGTCGGCCGGCTCGTCGGCTGCGAAGCGGTGGCGTCCAGCGGCAATCTCCTGGGCCAAGCGCCCGCTGTCCCGTTCCCGGACCGCGACGCCACCAGGATCGGCCACTAGCGCCGGCGCCGGCTTGATCCCTGCCCCTACATCTGCCCCGAGGTAGCGATTGGCCCAGGCCGCCAGGACCTGGGCGACGTAAACCGCGTCTGCCTTGCGGCTTAGCATGTGATCGGCGTCGTCGAGAGAGACGAAACTCTTCGGGTGTTTGGCGGCAGCGAAAATTTTCCCGGCGTTGTCGATGCCGACGGTCTCGTCGCGCGGGGCGTGGAACAGCAGGAGCGCCCTGCGCAAGGTCCCGAGCGCCGGCTCTAGGTTCTGGGCCGCGATATCGTCCAGGAACTGTTTTTTGACACGGAAGCGCCGCCCGCCCAGGTCGACCTCCGCCTCGCCTTTGGCCGCGATTTCGTCCGCGGCGTCCCGGAACAGGTGGGCCACGTGGCCTGGATCGAAGGGCGCGCCGATGGTCGCCACCGCGACCGCCTCGGGAACCCGGGCCGCCGCGGCCAGCACCGCCGCCCCGCCCAGGCTATGCCCGATCAGCAGCTTCGGCGCGGCCCGGTTGGCGCGCAAATACTCGGCCGCGGCGACCAGATCGTCGACATTGGAAGAGAAGTTGGTGTTGGCGAACTCGCCTTCGCTATGACCGAGACCGGTGAAGTCGAACCGGAGCACGGCGATGCCGCCCTCGGCCAGCGCGCCCGCGATGCGCTTCGCGGCGAAAATATCCTTGGAGCAGGTAAAGCAGTGGGCGAAGAGGGCATAGGCTCGAGGCTCTCCCGCGGGCAGGTCGAGCCGCGCCGCCAGGGTATCCCCGCCCGCGCCCTCGAAAGTCAGCTTCTCGGATTTGACGGCCATGACGCCAGGTCCCCAATTGGTTCTCGCGAAGTCACCATGGCAGCACGGGGCGTGACGGGAGACAAGGGTGCCGTGGTCCGCGATCTCGGGTTAGTCTAAGTCCGTTTCAATTGCATCAACCGCCGGAGATTCCCGAGCCATGACCGAGGCCCCCAACCGCGTGCAAGACGTCGAGCTGGTCGAGAAAACCAGGCCCTATGACGGTTATTTCCATATCGACGTTTACCGCCTGCGCCATAGGCGTTTCGGCGGCGGCTGGACCGAGGTCATGTCCCGGGAAATGTTCGAGCGCGGCCACGCCACGGTGGTGCTGCCCTACGACCCGGCGCGCGACGCCGTCGTGCTGATCGAGCAGTTTCGCATCGGCGCCTACGCGGCCGGGATCGAGCCCTGGCTGATCGAACCGGTGGCCGGCATCGTGGAGGCTGGCGAAACACCCGAGGCGGTGGCCCGCCGCGAGGCGATCGAGGAGGCGGGCTGCGAGCTCGCCGAACTCGAGCCTATTGCAACGGTAATGCCGAGCCCGGGCGGTTGCTCCGAAATACTCCACCTGTTTTGTGGCCGGGTCGACAGCGCGGGCGTCGGCGGTATCCATGGGTTGGCGCACGAGCACGAGGACATCCGTGCCTTCGTGCTGCCGCTGGACGATGCCCTGAAGCGCATGGCCATGAGTGAATACAACAATGCCAGTACGGTCATCACCCTGCAGTGGTTGGCGCTGAACCGGCAGCGGCTCAAGAAAATGTGGTCGTAATCCGGGCTCCCGGGAGCTTGCCCGGCCTTGTCGCGGGCCGGGTCCACGGGTAGTCTCGCGGGCCCGTATATGAATGGGTTTTCGCCTGGAACAGCGCCATCTCGGAATTACCTTTCATGGACCTTCGCGACGGCTTTATCGGTGCCATCGGCAACACGCCCTTGATCCGGCTCGACCGGCTCTCGAAGCAGACCGGCTGCGAGATCCTGGGCAAGGCCGAGTTCCTCAACCCCGGAAGCTCGGTCAAGGACCGCGCCGCCTGGTATATCGTCAAAGACGCCGTGGAGAAGGGAACGCTGCGGCCCGGCGGCACGATTGTCGAGGGCACCGCGGGCAACACCGGCATCGGCTTGGCCCTGGTCGGCCGGGCGCGCGGTTACCGCACCATCATCGTAATCCCGGACACTCAATCCCAAGAGAAGAAGGACATGCTGCGCCTGGCCGGCGCTGAGTTGCGCGAGGTCCCGGCCAAGCCCTACCGCGACCCGGAAAACTATATCCACGTCGCCCGGCGCCTGGGCGAAGAACTGGCCGCGAGCGAGCCCAATGGCGCGATCTTCGCCGACCAGTTCGACAACGTCGCCAACCGCCAGGGCCACTTCGAATCGACGGGGCCGGAGATTTGGCGCCAGACCGATGGCAAGGTCGACGCTTTCGTCTCGGCGGTCGGTACCGGTGGCACCCTGGCCGGAGTCGGCATGTACCTCAAGGAACAGAACCCGGACATCATCATCGCGCTCGCCGATCCGCCGGGCGCCGCGCTATACAACTACTACAAACACGGCGAACTCAAGGCCGAGGGCAGCTCGATCACCGAGGGCATCGGTCAGGGCCGGATCACCGGCAACCTGGAAGGCGCGCCCGTGGACGAGGCCTTCCACATCCCCGACGCCGAGACCGTGGCCATGGTGTTCGATGTCCTCGAGCACGAAGGTCTCTGTCTGGGCGCGTCGAGCGGCATCAACCTGGCCGGCACCGTGCGCCTGGCCAACCAGCTCGGCCCCGGGCACACCATCGTGACCCTGCTATGCGATTTCGGCACCCGCTATCAGAGCCGGCTGTTCAACCCGGCCTTCCTGCGCGAGAAGAACCTACCGGTACCGGATTGGTTGGCGCGGGCAGGTATAGGAACGTGAGGCAACCATGGAACTGATCTTTCGCGACGACGCCTACCAGAGGTCTTGCGAAGCCACGGTAACCGCCGTCGACGAGGCCGGCATTCGCCTCGACCGCACGGTGTTCTATCCCACCGGTGGTGGCCAGCCCGGCGACGTTGGGACTCTGCATTTCCATGACGGCGGCGAGCTGTGCATCGTCAACGCGCGCAAAGGCACCGATCACGAGGACGTGGTCCATGTGCCCGAGGAAGGCGCCACTCTGCCCGCAGTGGGCGCCAAGGTCACCGCCGAGATCGACTGGCAGCGCCGCCACCGCATGATGCGTATTCACTCCTGCATGCACGTGCTGTGTTCGATCATCGTGGGCGACGTGACCGGCGGCCAGGTCGGCGACGGCAAGGGCCGGCTTGATTTCAATCTGCCCGACACGCAACTCGACAAGGAAGCGATCACCGCCGAGCTCAACCGAATCATCGCCGAGGACCATCCTCTGGCGGCGCGCTGGATCACCGAGGAGGCGCTTGGCGAAACCCCGGAACTGGTCCGCACCATGTCGGTCAAACCGCCGATGGGGGCCGGCCGGATCCGATTGATGGAAATCGAGGGCGTCGACCTGCAACCCTGCGGCGGCACCCACGTGCGGCGGACGGCTGAGATCGGTCCGGTCAAGGTCACCAAGATCGAGAATAAGGGGCGCCAAAACCGACGCATCAATATCGCCTTCGCGGATTAGCCGCGGGCGGTGACAGACAGGGAGGCAAGACCGATGACCGCCCATGACGATTCGGCGCTGGTCGACACCGAGTGGCTGGCCGCGCATTTGGACGCGCCCGACGTGCGCGTCGTCGACGCCAGCTACTACCTGCCCCACGAGGGGCTGGACCCGCGCGCCGAATACGAGACCCACCACATACCCGGCGCGGTGTTCTTCGACATCGACGACATCGCCGATAGCGACAACCCCCTGCCCCACATGCTGCCGAGCCCGGAGAAATTCTCCTCGAAGGTCCGCCGGTTGGGCCTGGGCGACGGGGTGCGGGTCGTGGTCTACGACCAGCGCGGCATCTGGAGCGCGGCGCGCGCCTGGTGGAGCCTGCGCGTGTTCGGCCATGACGACGTGGCGGTGCTCGACGGCGGCCTGCCCAAGTGGCTGAACGAGGCCCGCCCGGTCGACGAGGGCCCGCCGCAGGCACAGCCACGCCAATTCACGGCACGCGTGAATACCTTTTTGGTGCGCGACAAGGCACAGCTACTGGCCAACCTGAAGACCCGGCGCGAGCAGGTGTTGGACGCGCGCGCCGCCGGCCGCTTCACCGGCGAGGCGCCGGAACCTCGCGCCGGCATGCGCAGCGGCCATATCCCGGGCAGCCGCAGCCTGCCGTTCACGGAGCTGCTCGATCCCGAGACCCAAACCATGCGGCCGGCGGCGGCGCTCAAGGAACGCTTTGCCGCCGCCGGCATCGACTTGAAGCGCCCGGTGGTGACCAGCTGCGGCTCCGGGGTTACCGCCGGCGTCTTGGCGTTCGGCCTGCACTTGCTGGGCCACCGCCAGGTCGCGGTCTACGACGGCTCCTGGTCGGAATGGGGCCTGCCCGACGGCGACACGCCGGTCGAGACCGGGCCGGGCGAACCCGCGGCCACGGGCTGAACCCTTGGCCGCGCGGGACAACCTAACCTCGGAGCTCACCATCCGCGCTTACCGGCCGGGCGACCGCGACACCGTGGTTGCGCTCTGGGAACGCTGTGGGTTGATCGTTTGGTACAACGACCCGGACCGGGACATCGCGCTGTGGCGGGCCTCGCCCAACGCCGAGATTTTCGTCGGCGAGGTCGAGGCAAGGAGCGCCGGCGAGCGCATCGTGGCGACGGTCTGCGTCGGTCACGACGGCCACCGCGGTTATCCCTACTACGTCGCCACCGACCCGGACCTACAGGGACGCGGCCTCGGCCGGCGCATGATGCGCCATGTCGAAAAGTGGCTGGCACGGCTCGGCGTGCCCAAGATGAACCTCATGGTGCGCGACACCAATGCCCAGGTCCGGGATTTCTATCTGTCCATCGGTTACAAGGAGGAGCCGCGCCTGGTATTCAGCCGCTGGCTCACCCTCGACGGCGAACCGCCCAAAGAGGGGCCCCGCGAAGTCGGCACCCTGGCCTGCACGATCACCCGTCTGGAGATGACCGAAAAACCGGGCCGACCGGCCGCGCATCCGCCGCACGGCATCCGGGTCGCCCTGCTCAGGGCCCGCCATCCGACCGTCGCCTTCTACCGCTTCCTCTACAACAACGTCGGCGCGGACTGGCTCTGGTACGAGCGCCGCGCCATGGACGACGACACCCTCGCGGCCATCGTCCAGGACGACGCGGTCGAAGTCTACGTGCTCTACGTCGAGGGCGTTCCGGCCGGTTACGCGGAGCTCGACCGGCGCAAGAAACCCGAGATCGAACTCGTCTACGTTGGCCTGATGCCCGAATTCATCGGGCGCGGCCTCGGCGGTTATCTCCTATCCATGGCGATTGACATCGCCTGGACCTACGAGCCCAGCCGCCTTTGGATCCACACCAACACGCTCGACCACCCGCAGGCCCTGCCGCTCTATCAGCGCCACGGCTTCGTGCCCTACGACCAGGAGCAGCGGATTATCCCCGACCCACGCCTGACCGGACTGATTCCCGCCAAGGGCTAGTACCGGGTCGACGCCAATTACGCCTAGGCGAAGGCGCGGCTGGCGAGGTAGGCGCCGAGCAGCAGGAGCGCGCTGAAAAAGACGCGCCGGAACAGTGCCTCCGAAAGTCGCCGGCGCACTACCTGGCCGAGCACCATGCCGAGGGCCGCCGGCGCCACCGCCACCGCCGACATGAGCCAGAGGTCCGCGGTCATCAGATCCTGCCGCGCAAACGCGGCCGCCAGCGCGACGGTCAGGACGGTGAAGGAAATGCCCAAGGCCTGGACCAAATGGTCGCGCGACAGGCCGAGCGCCTGCAAATAAAGAATTCCGGGAATGAACGAGCCGGTCAGCCCGGCCACGAAACCACCGACTCCGCCCGCGGCGGGTGAGAGCACGGTCTCCCAGCGTCCGGGCGGTGGGATCTGCGGTGCCACCAAGCTGATCCCGGCGTAGCCGCAAATCATGAACCCCAGCAGGCCGGTCAATAGCACCGAATCGGCCTGGGCCAAAATCCCGACGCCGATCCAGGTGCCCAGACAGGCCATCAGAAGAAGCAGCCACAGCCGTCGGAACAAGGACATGAAGGCGCCGCCCGCCAGTCCCTGCCAAACGTTGGTGACCATGGAGGGGACCAGCATCAGGGCGATCGCCTCTTTCAGGCCGACCGTGGCCGCGAGCAGCGCCAGCGCTATCGTCGGCAGGCCGAGCCCGACCACCCCTTTTACCCAGCCGGCGAACAGGAAGGTGACGCAGACGATCGCGACGACTTCGAAGGTCCACATGCGCGAAATCGCGAACTCCGGCGCCGCCTTGACGGCGACCTGCCCTTTCGGCGCTTCCCTATTAATGCAGGATCTGGCTGAGGAACAGCTTGGTGCGGTCGTGCTGCGGGTTGTTGAAGAATTCGTGGGGTTCGTTCTGCTCGATGATCTCGCCGAAATCCATGAAGATGACGCGATTGGCGACCGCCGTCGCGAAACCCATTTCGTGGGTTACGCAGATCATGGTCATGCCGGATTCCGCCAGCTCGACCATGACCTCCAACACCTCCTTGATCATCTCGGGATCGAGCGCCGAAGTCGGCTCGTCGAACAACATGATCCTGGGGCTCATGCACAGCGAGCGCGCGATGGCGACGCGCTGCTGCTGACCGCCCGATAGCTGGCCGGGAAATTTTAAGGCCTGCTCGGGGATTCTGACCCGTTCGAGGTATTTCATGGCAATTTCCTCGGCATCGACCTTGCGCATCTTGCGCACCCAGATCGGCGCCAACGAACAGTTTTCCAGAACGGTGAGGTGAGGAAACAGGTTGAACTGCTGAAACACCATGCCGACTTCCCGGCGGACCAGCTCGATGTTCTTCAGATCTCCGGTCAGCTCATTGCCGTCGACGACGATTTTCCCCTTCTGATGCTCCTCGAGCCGGTTAATGCAGCGGATCAGGGTGGACTTGCCGGATCCCGAGGGGCCGCAGATGACGATGCGCTCGCCGGTATTGACCGTCAGGTTGATGTCCTTGAGCACGTGGAACTCGCCGTACCACTTGTGGACGCCGTCCATTTCGATCGCGATGTCTTCGCCGACGGTCAGCTCTTTCGCCGGCTGCCGGACTTCATCTTGCGCAACGGCATCGGTCATACTTGCCTCCTGGTTATTCTATCCGGCCGGCCCCCGGCGCCCCGACGGCGCTAGTGGCCGGTATGGAGTTTTTTCTCTAAATACAGCGAATATCGCGACATGCTGAAGCAGCAAATGAAGAAGAACAGCGCGACAAAGAGGTAGACCTCGCGCGACAATCCCGACCAGGCGGCATCCGCCAACGACGCGCGTCCGATACCCAGCGGATCGAGCATTCCGATGATCAGAACCAGCGTGGTGTCCTTGAAAAGCCCGATAAACGTGTTGACGATGCCCGGGATCGAGATCTTCAGCGCCTGCGGCAGCACGATCAGCGCTTGCGCCTTCACATAAGTCAGGCCGAGCGAATCGGCCGCCTCGATCTGGCCCCTGGGGATCGCCTGCAAGCCGCCACGAACGACCTCGGCAATGTACGCCGCCGAAAACAGCGTCACCATGATCAGCACTCGCAACAGCAGGTCGAAGGACGTGCCCGGTGGCAGGAAGAAGTTGAGCATCGACGACGCGATGAACAGCAGGGCGATCAGGGGCACGCCGCGGATAAACTCGATGAACAAGACGCAGAGGATCCGCAAGACCGGCATACTCGACCGGCGTCCGAGGGCGAGGAGAACACCGATCGGAAGCGAAAATGAGATGCCGGTGACGCCGATGACCAGGGTCAGCAAGATGCCGCCGAACTGGTCGGTGTCGATAACCTTCAAGCCAAAATAATTCCAATAAGCGCTTGCATCAAAGACAAGATCTCCGAAAATCCCCATCACCAAGCCGATTAAAGTGGCAACGATCCACGCACTTAGAGCAAGTTGCCATGCTCTTCTGATTCCCATTGGTCCGAATTCGGGATGCGAAATCGAAATTCCAAATATAGCAGCGTACAAAAAGAATCCGCTGATGATCGAGATGAACGGGATGATCGCGACGACCATCGCCAACGATATTCCAAATACGCTTTCTACAATCGCCAATATCAAACCAATTACATACGCCAATAAATTTCCAACGACGATGTACGCGATATTACCGATGAGATTCGCCAAGTAGACCGTGCTATAACTCGGTGAAAAACCAAACACCATTTTGCAGACAAGCTGTACCAATACCGCACCGATCAGAGCCTCGACCGCTGCGAGAATGAGGAGGCCGGTTATAGTTTCCATTCCGCCGACCAGGAGCCAGCCGGCGAGGAACGGGAAGGCCATCGCGTACCAGAGCCCGAATTTCCGGCCCGGCATCTTGTCGTAAAGCACCGGCACGATCGCCATGACCAGAAGTACGAACGACAGGTTCACGCGCCAACGGGAGTCGTGGGGATAGAATCCGTAAACGAAAAGTTGAAACCGGCCTTTGATGAAGGCCCAACAGGCGGCGCCTTCCGGTTCCTCCATCTTGGCCCAGCATTCCTTGCGCGAGTCCGCCGTCCAGACCGCATCCAGGAACATCCAATCGATGAGCGGCGGCAACAGCATCCACAGGAACCACACGGCCAGAATGGTCAACGCCGCATTCAATGGCGAGGAAAACAGGTTGTGTTTGACCCATCCGAGGACACCGACTTCGGAACGCGGCGGCGGCAGGTCCGGATGCTGACCAGCTTCGTAGGTTTGCGCGGCGTCAACCATGGTTCATCTCTCCACCAGCGCCATTTTTTTGTTGTACCAATTCATGAACGCCGAAATTATCAGGGAGAAGGTCAGATAGGTCAGGAGGACCACAATCATGGTCTCCATCTCCTTGCCGGTCTGCATCAGGGTGATGCCGCCGACCGTCGCGACCACGTCCATGTAGCCGATCGCGATCGCCAGGGACGAATTCTTGGTAATATTCAGATACTGGCTCGCGAGCGGTGGCACGATCACACGAAGCGCCTGCGGAATAATGATGAGCTGCAACGTCCTGTTCTGACGGAGCCCGAGTGCATGCGCGGCCTCGGTCTGCCCGTAACTGACCGCCAGAATGCCGGCCCGGACGATCTCCGCGATAAAGCAGGAGGTGTAATAGGACAGCGCCAGCCACAGCGCGATGAACTCAGGTCTGATCGCCAACCCGCCCTGGAAATTGAACCCTGTCAGCGCGGGAACAGACCAGGAAAGCGGCATACCCATGACCAGGAATGCGAGCCCGGTCAGCCCCACGATCACCCCGATCGATATCAAGAATACGGGGTAAATCCGGCCCGTCTCCTCCTGGGTTTTTTTCGCCCAGCGCCTGAAGAAGAAAACGAATACGATCGAGAGCACCAAGGCCGTCCCGACGATCTCGGCCCCCGATTCCCAAACCGGTTGGGGAATGAAGAACCCCCGGTTCGTGAGGAAGAATAAATCATTGAAAACCATGGCTTTCTTGGGCACCGGCAACAAAGTCACGATGAGACCGTGAATGAACAGAATGTGCAACAGGACCGGAATATTGCGAGTGAATTCCAGAAAGCAATAAACCAAACGGCTTACCAACCAGTTCGAGGACAGCCTGAGGACTCCCATGGTGAAGCCCATGATCGTCGCCAGAATGATGCCGCATATGGCAACCAGCAGGGTGTTGAGAATGCCGACGGCGGCGGCCCGCAGATGTGTGGAGCGTGAGTTGTATTCGATAAACGGTGAAAACGTAATGTCGTAAGCGGCAGGAGTAAAAAAGAAGCTGAAACTAAATTCTTTTCCGACCCTTTCGAGGTTGATGACGACGTTGCGGAGGAGCATCGCGAGGACGGCGAAGATCAACGTCAGCGTCACGATCTGGATGATGACGGATCGGGCTTCCTTGTTGCTCCAAAGGCGCGCGAGCGCGTTACGTGAATCGGGTCCGGTCTCGGAGATTGCGGCCATAGCGGACGACGTTCCTGTTCAGGGCTTCTCTTTCCAACCCGGTAAGCTAATAATAACCGACGCGGAAATGCAAGAAACAAGAAAGCGTGCCGGAACCCGCGAGGGTGCCGGCACGCTTCCAACTTGGTTGGCGATTCGCCGCTATATCAACGGAACGGAGGTGAATACTGAAGACCGCCGTTCGTCCACAGGGCATTGAGGCCACGCTCAAGCCCAATAGGCGTGTTCACGCCGATATTGCGCTCAAAGATTTCGCCGTAATTGCCGACGGATTTGATGATGTTGTAAGCCCAATCCTTGCTGAGGCCCAACTCTTCACCCTGGTTCCCTTCGACGCCCAAGAGGCGCAGAATCTCGGGATCCTTGGAACTCTTCATCGAATCGACATTGGCGCTGGTGATGCCCTTTTCTTCGGCCGTAACCGTCGCGTTGAGAACCCAAGTGATGATGTCGGACCACTGGTCGTCGCCATGACGGGTGGCCGGGCCGAGGGGCTCCTTCGAAATGATCTCGGGCAGGACTACGTGATTATCCGGATCCGTAAACGTCGAGCGGGTCGCGGCCAAGCCCGAGGCATCGGTCGTGTACACGTCGCATCGCCCGGCTATGTAATTCTGCCGGGCCTCGTCGTTGGTCTCGATCGGCACGGCCTCGTACTTCATGCCATTGGCATGGAAGTAATCGGCCAGGTTGAGCTCGGTCGTCGTGCCGGTCTGGATGCAGATCGAAGCGCCATCGAGTTCGGTGGCGCTTTTGACGCCAAGGTCTTTACTCACCATGAAGCCCTGGCCGTCATAGTAGTTGATGCCGTGGAACCGGAGTTTCACGCCGACATCGCGTGAGAAGGTGACGGTGGTGTTCCGCCACAGCACATCGCCCTCGCCCGAGTTCAACAGGGTGAACCGGGTCTTGCCGGTCGAGGTGACCGTCTTGATCTTACCGGAATCCCCCAGGACCGCCGCCGCGGTCGCGCGGCAGAAATCGATGTCGAAGCCTTTCCAGACGCCGTTTGCGTCCGGGTAAGCGAAGCCGGCGACGCCGGTACTGACAACGCAACGCAGCACGCCGCGCGCCTTGACGTCTTCGAGCGTACCCGCAAAGGCCGCCGTGGACACCACGCTTGCCACGCCCGCGGCAAGCACAATTTTTGTGATTTTCATCGAGAAACCTTCCCTGTTGCTCGTCTTATTAATATTCCACGAGCGCTACCGGAAGAAACTTTCAGGACCTAGAGCCTGATTCCCGAGGCGACGCCCGTTAGGATACCAACATTTGTAGCACCCGGCGGTGAAAAGGCAACAGGGCTCGCGAGTTCCGGTCAATATTTTCGCGTGCCGGATCCCGGATGAGTTGCCGAGATCGTCTGAAATCCGCCGCCAGAAGCGGATTCGGTGTTGTTTCGGGCCGGATTCCGGGTGGCCGGCGCGACCCCGGCGCTCCGGCCCGAACTTGGTCCGAGCGGCGCCCCGGTCTGGCCCTGGGCTCGCCCCGGTCTCGCCCCGGTCTCGCCCCGGTCTCGCCCCGGACTCGCCCCGGACTCGCACGGATGGCTGGCCCGGACCGGAAACAGCGGGTAAACCAAGAGCGGCGGAGGTCGTAACGAGGCGCGGGAGTAAAAAAAATGAAGGCAGAGTCCAAACTAGGGGTGGATACCCTGCTGACCCGCCTGGGCCGCGACCCGGCGCGCCAGAACCGCGCGGTCAACCCACCCGTCTACCATGCCTCCACCCTAGCCTTCGAGACGGTCGCCGAATTCGAGGCCGCGGCGGCGGGCAAGTTCGACAAGGGCACGCTCTATT
>Ga0209987_10001306_pt1 | contig 13577 bp, 16 predicted proteins | sample N074metaG_FD_182134 | JGI IMG/M metagenome (GOLD analysis project Ga0209987, IMG submission 182134) | Deep subsurface microbial communities from Kermadec Trench to uncover new lineages of life (NeLLi) - N074 metaG (SPAdes) (version 2) | ecosystem: Environmental > Aquatic > Marine > Ocean trench... | reverse complement strand
CGCCTTGCAGTTCGTTGACCACCGCCTGCACGCGGCTGCCGCGCATGCCGACACAGGCGCCGACCGGATCGATGCCGCCGTCATGCGACAACACGGCGATCTTGGCGCGGCTGCCGGGGTCGCGCGCCACCGACTTGATCTCGATGATGCCGTCGTAGATTTCCGGCACTTCCTGGGAGAACAGCTTGGCCATGAAATCGGGATGGGCGCGCGACAGGAAGACTTGCGGACCGCGCTGTTCCTCGCGCACGTCGTAGATATACGCGCGCACGCGCTCGCCGTTGCGGAAACTTTCGCGCGGCAGGCTCTCGTCGCGGCGCAGGATCGCCTCGCCGCGCGCCAGATCGACGATCACGTTGCCGTATTCGATGCGCTTGACCAGCCCGTTGACGATTTCGCCGACGCGGTCCTTGAATTCCTCGTATTGCTGCGCGCGCTCGGCCTCGCGCACCTTCTGCACGATGACCTGCTTGGCGGCCTGCGCGGCGACCCGGCCCAGGTCGATCGGCGGCAGCGGTTCGATCAGCTCGTCGCCGATGGCGAGCCCGGGCTGACGGGCCGATGCCTCGGCCGCCGAAATCTGGACCGCCTCGTCCTCGATCTCTTCGTCGGCGGTGACGAAACGCACGCGCGACAGACGGATTTCGCCGCTACGACGGTCGATGACGGCCCGGATCTCGAGTTCCTGGCCGTACTTACGCCGCCCGGCGGTCTGGATCGCCTGCTCCATCGCCTCGATGACGATCTCGCGATCGATGGTCTTGTCCCGAGCCACCGCGTCGGCGACTTGCAACAGTTCCGGCCGCGCGAGGCCTTGGCCCACTTCACCCAGCATGTTTGTTCTACCTACCGTCGTTCATATGTGCCGCAATCAGTTCATCGGTCAGCACCAGCTTGGCCTCGCGTATGTCCTCGTAGGGCAGCGCGGCGACGTTGCCGTCGCCCAGGTCGATGCGCACGCGCCCCGCGTTCACGCCGTCCAGCCGGCCCGAAAAACGTTTCCGCCCGTCGATCGGCCGCGCCGTTTCGATCTTCGCGTCGAACCCGGCGTATCGCGCGAAATCATCGAGCCTGACCAGCGGCCGGTCGATGCCGGGGGACGAGACCTCAAGGTCGTAGGTCCCCTCGATCGGGTCCTCGACATCGAGCAACGCGGACAACGCGCGGCTGATCTCGGCGCAATCCTCGACCTTCATCGTCGCGCCGTCGCTTCGCTCGGCCATCACCTGCAGCGTCCGCCGCCCACCGCCCGAAAGCCGCGCCCGAACCAGCGCGTAGCCCATTCCCGCCAAGGTCGGGGCGATCAATCGATCAATCGCCTTGACCCGGTCCATTGCACCCAAGGTCCATTATACCCTAAGACTCCAGGGCGCGCCCGCGAGGTAGAAACAAAAAAGTGGGCGCGCGGCCCACGGTGGTCACAAGCAGCCCCTATGACCAGGCTCTGTTATTGGTTGCCTCGTATATACCGATTCCCACGCCTTGTTCAAGCGTTTAAGCGGCTTTCGGCGGATAATCGCGCATCCCGCGCCCGCGCGCCCTTTCCGCGGCGTGGCGGCGGATTACCCCGCATCCGGCTCGCAAGTTGCCTGGACGAAGGCGGTGCGCACGAGACCGTCGAGGGAGGGGTGGCTGGTCGGGTCGAAGCGGATGTTGCCGGCGACATAAAGGTGCTTGGAAGTGCGCAGCTTGATCTTGGCGATGCCGTTGATGCGTGGGCCGACGCGGATGAAGGTCTCGCGCATGATCCGTAGCTGTACGCCGGTGCCGCGCAGCGTATAGGGCCATTCGATCTTGAGCTGGCCGCCGACCATGGCGCCCTTGGCGTCGTGCCGGGCGCGCAACCGGCCCTGGAATTGTCGCGCCGGCAGGTCGAGCGGCGGACCGACGCGGTCGACCGCGCCCGTGACCCGGTTGTCCTCGTCCACCTCGAAGCGGAACGTGACCGGCGATTCGAGTTCGCCGTCGCGAAGTTGGTGGAGGATCGTGCCGGTGCATTCGTAGCGGGCGTCGAAAAACGGCGTCGATGGCGGGCGGGCGGCCTTCGGCGCCGCCAGGGCGGCGGTGTCCACGCTGGGCGGTTCCGCCTCCGGGGCGTCCTCGGCGCCGGCCATGGCGGGCAAGCCGATCAGGGCCACGAGGACCCAGGCAAGTTTCATTCGTCGTTATCCCGTTCTTTCTGCCTGGAGCCTTTTTTTTCGGCCCCCGCCGTCGTTGCGGCGGGTGCAAGCTCCTTTGCGCTGGATTATGCTCGGCGTTGGTAAACGAACCGTTGAGGCCGCCAAAGGGAGAGAGATTCATGGCGATTACGCGATACAAGACCGGCCCCCGCATGAGCCAGGCGGTGGCGCATGGCGACACAGTATTCACCGCCGGCCAGGTCGCCGACGATCTTGAGGCGGACGTGGCCGGCCAGACCGCGCAGATCCTGGCCAAGATCGACGACTTGCTGGCCCAGGCCGGCACCGACAAGTCGAAACTGGTCTCGGCCACCATCTGGCTGACCGACATGGCCACGTTCAACGAGATGAACCCGGTGTGGGACGCCTGGGTGAGCCCCGGCGAGACCCCGGCGCGCGCCTGCGTCGAGGCGCGCCTCGCCGCGCCCGGCTACAAGGTCGAGATCGCCGTGATCGCGGGGCGGTAACGCCGTTCAGGCGGGTTTGAGGCGGATCAGCAGGCGGTGGATGTCGCCGCCCGCGCTTTCGGGCTCCAAGGACAGCACCTCGTGGCCCATTTCGCGGGTCGAGCGGGGCACGTTCTCCAGCGGCTCGCCGGCGCGCAGGCGCACTTCCAGCACTTCGCCGCCGGCCATTTTCTCCAAGGTCAGCTTGGTGCGCACGAAGGTCATCGGACACACCTGGTCGGTGATGTCGAGGAACCGGTCGGCGTCGAGCCTGGTGTCGGGAGCTTGTGTCATGGCCCCCACATTGGCCACGCCGCGCGCCGGGTCAAGAGGGAGTGCTTTCGCGGCGCGGCGCTTTGCGCGTAATCTGCGGTCGATCCACCGCCCGAGGGAAGACGCGCCATGATCAAGATTCGGATGCTTTGCGCCGCCGTGGCGGCGGGCCTGTTGTCGGCCTCCACCGCTTTCGCCGAACCCGCCTATCGCGGCGCGATCGACGCGCGCGCGGCGGCGATCGAGGACCAGGTGATCGCGTGGCGGCGCGACATCCACGCCCATCCCGAACTGAGCAACCGCGAGACGCGCACGGCCGCGCTGGTGGCGCGCCACCTCGAGGCACTGGGCTTCGACGAGGTGCGCACCGGTGTCGCCCATACCGGGGTGGTCGGCGTTCTCAAGGGTGGCAAGCCGGGCCCCGTGGTGGCGCTGCGCGCCGACATGGACGCGCTGCCGGTGACCGAACAGACCGGACTTTCCTTCGCGTCCACGGCGCGCGCTACTTATAAGGGCCAGGAGGTCGGCGTGATGCACGCCTGCGGCCACGACGCCCATACCGCCATGTTGATGGGCGTGGCCGATGTGCTGGCCGGCTTGCGCGACGAGATTCCGGGCACGGTCACGTTCATCTTCCAGCCCGCCGAGGAAGGCCCGCCCGAGGGCGAGGACGGCGGCGCGCGCATGATGGTGGCCGAGGGCGCGCTGGCCAACCCGGCGCCGGACGCGATCTTCGGCCTGCACGTGGGATCGCGCGAACCGGGCACCTTGCATTACGCCAAGGGGCCCATGCTGGCCAGCGCCGACATCATCCGCATCCACGTCAAGGGCAAGCAGACCCATGGCGCCTCGCCCTGGAACGGCGTCGATCCGATCGTCACCGCGTCGCAGATCGTGCTCGCCTTGCAAACCATCCATTCGCGCCAGATCGACACCCGCAAACCGTCGGTGATTTCCATCGGCAGCTTCCACGGCGGCGTGCGCAACAACATCATCCCCGAAGAGGTGCATCTGGTCGGCACCATGCGCACCCACGACGAGCAGACCCGCGCCAAGATCAAGCGACTGATCCGGCGCACCGTCAGCCATATCGCGCAAAGCGCCGGCGCCACGGCCACGGTGCGCTTCGATCAGGAAATCCCGGTCGCCTATAACGAGCCGGACCTGGTCGCGCGCATGGTGCCGACCCTGGAGCGCATGGTCGGCGCGGCCAACACTATCGAGACGCCGCCGGTGATGGGCTACGAGGATTTCGCCTATTTCCAGCAAGAGGTGCCGGGCATGTTCGTCTTCCTCGGCGCCCGCCCGCCCGGCGTGCCGCGAGAGGCGGCCGCGCCCAACCACAGCCCGCGCTTCACGATCGACGAGGCGGTGCTCAAGACCGGCGTGCGAACGCTCGCCAACCTGGCGCTGGATTACCTGCACGGCAATTAGGATTTTTCGCTTAGCGGGGGAACGCGGCGCGCGTGATGTCGGCGATGGCGGCGTCGATGCGTTGCCAGCCGGCCTCGCTGGCGAGATCGAGACCGAGCCAGTCGTCGAAGGTCGCGCCGCGCAGCAATAAATGTTCGAGAGCGGCCGACAGCACGGCCACGATGGGCCCCGCGCGCGCCCCGCCCGGCCCGGCCCGCGTCACCACCGCCGCCATCACCGCGAAGCTACGTTCCGCGCGCAGCCGCGCCACGGCCTCGGTCAGCGGGTTGCGCGCGACCGCTTCCCAGGCGATGACGGCGCGGGCCAGCGGGCGGTCGCTGAGTTCCGCGACATGGCGGCGCAATATCAGCGCGATCCAGCCGGCGAAGCTGTCGTCGTCGGGTGGCGGCAGATGATCGCCCACCAGGTCGTCCACCGACCACCACAGATCGGCGTGGCGCGCGAAGGCCGCCAGCAGGCCATCGAGGCCGCCGAAATAGCGATAGATCAGCACCTTGTCGACGCCGGCGCGCGCCGCCACGGCGTTGATGCCGATCGCGCCGAAACCGTCGTCGAGGAGGATGACGCCGAGCGCGTCGAGGATGCGCGCTTCCGTGCGCGGCCGGTCGCGGATTCGCTTAGGAGAAGCCATGGCGAGGACCATTATAAGTCACTAAGGGGTGACGAGACAATGTTCCTTTTGGGCGACGGTTGCCGCCATCGTCGCCGCGTGCCAATATCGCGCCGCCCGAACCGGACCGCAACGAGCAGGTGAGACATGCGCGCGATTCCTTCCGTCCTTTTCGTTTTCGCCTTGGTTTTCATGTCCCAACTGGCCCCCGCCCACGCCGGCGTGCTTGAGTTCGAGGACCTCACGGTCGGCGACGGCACCGAGGCGGTGCGCGGCGACATGGTGGCGGTCCATTACACCGGTTGGCTGATCGACGGCACCAAGTTCGACAGCTCCGAGGACCGTAACCGCCCGTTCACCTTCCAGCTTGGCGTGGGCCAGGTGATCAAGGGCTGGGATCAGGGCGTGCGGGGCATGCGCGTGGGCGGCGTGCGCAAGCTGACGATTCCGCCCGAGCTCGCCTATGGTCCGCGTAGCGCCGGCGGCGGCGTGATCCCGCCCAATTCGGCGCTGATTTTCGAGATCGAACTGCTCGGCGTCGCCGACCGCTGAGCCCGCGCCATGGCCGAAGATATGGTCGATGTGATCGGGGTGATCGGCGGCAGCGGGCTTTACGAGCTCGACGGCCTGACCGAGACGGCGTGGCAAAGCGTCGAGTCGCCGTTCGGCGACCCGTCGGACGATATTTTCACCGGCACCTTGGGCGGCCAGCGGCTCGCCTTCCTGCCACGCCACGGGCGCGGCCACCGCATCCCGCCGTCGCAAATCAACTTCCGCGCCAATATCGACGCCCTGAAGCGCCTCGGCTGCCGTCAGATTCTATCGATCAGCGCCGTCGGTTCGCTGCGCGAGCAACTGACGCCGGGTACCTTCGTGCTGATCGACCAGTTCATCGACCGCACCTTCGCGCGCGAAAAGAGTTTCTTCGGCGCCGGGATGGTCGGCCATGTTTCGATGGCGCGACCGGTCTGCGCGCGCCTCGGCGATCATTTGATCGCGGCGGCCGAGACGGCCGGGGTCACGATGACGCGCGGCGGCACCTACCTGGTGATGGAGGGCCCGCAGTTCTCCACGCTGGCCGAGTCGGAGTTGTACCGAAGTTGGGGCTGCGACGTGATCGGCATGACCAACATGCCGGAAGCAAAACTGGCCCGCGAGGCCGAGATTTGCTACGCGACCATCGCCATGGTCACCGACTATGACTGCTGGCACCCGCACCACGACGACGTCACGGTGGACGCCATCCTGACCGTGCTGTTCGCCAATGCCGACAAGGCGCGCGAGTTGGTCAGGTGCGCGGCCCCCTTGCTCGGCGGCGACGCAAGCCCGTGCCGCGAGGGATGCAACACGGCGTTGAACAGCGCCCTGATAACCGCGCCCGAGGCGCGCGACGCGGCGTTGGTCGCCAAGCTCGACGCGGTGGCCGGGCGCGTGCTGAACCGCTGAGCGCCGTGCCGGAAGCATCCACCGAGACCGACGCCGCGCCGAAGACACTGGCGCTGAACCGAGGCTTCCACCGCGTCTTCCGGCCCGGGCGCATGACCCTGGGGCTGATGTTCCCGATTGAGGCCTACGGCCTGACAAGCTGGGACATGCCGACCATGGAAGGCCAGGTGGAACTGGCCAAGCGCGCCGAGGAACTGGGTTTCGCCGCGCTGTGGTGCCGCGACGTGCCGTTGCGCGATCCCAATTTCGGCGATGTCGGACAGATTTACGATCCCTGGGTATGGCTCGGCTACATCACCGCCCATACCAGCGACATCGCGCTGGGAACGGGCAGCATCATCCTGCCGTTGCGCCATCCGCTGCATGTCGCCAAGGCCGCCGCCTCGGTCGACCAGCTCAGCGGCGGACGGCTGATCCTCGGCATCGCCAGCGGCGACCGGCCCATCGAATTCCCCGCCTTCGGCCAGGACCACGCGACGCGCGGCGCGCGCTTCCGCGACGGCTACACCTATTTCCGCCGCGCGCTGGAGGAAGAATTCCCGGTGATCGTCTCGGATCAAGGGCGTCTGCAAGGCGCCGATCTGGTGCCCAAGCCCTTCGCCGGGCGCATTCCGACCCTGATCACCGGCGGCAGCCAACAGAGCGAAGACTGGATCGCGGCCCATGGCGACGGCTGGCTGACCTATTCGCGCCACCCGGCCCACCAGCGCCCGGTGGTGGAAAACATGCGCCGCCTTACCGACGCGCACGCGCCGGGCGTCTTCAGGCCGATCGGCCAGGGCCTCCATATCGACCTCGACGACGATCCGGAAGCGCCGCCCATGGACATCCACAACGGCTGCCGCTTGGGCGCCAAGCGCCTGATCGAGCTGTTCGAGGCGCTGCGCGCCATCGGCGTCAACCACACCTTCCTGAATTTCAAGTTCGGCCGCCGCCCGGCGGGCGAGGTGATGGAGGAAATCGCCGCCGAGGCGCTACCTTTGTTTCCGACGCAAACGGATTGAGACGCGCCCGCGTTGTCCGGGCCGCGCGGCGGCAATAGGAAGAGAACGCGCCATGGAACAAGCGAGCCGGGTCGGCATCATTTATTTTTCGGACCTGCTGTGCATTTGGGCCTATGCGGCACAGGCGCGGGTCGACGAGGTCAAGGCGCGGTTCGGCGACGATGTCACGTTCGACTACCGGTTCTGCGGCATCTTCGGCGACACCGCCGAGCGCATTGGCGAAGGCTGGAAAGCCAAGGGCGGCTACGCGGGCTTCAACGCCCATATCCGCGACGTCGCGGACCGGTTCGACCATATCGAGGTTGACCCCGATATTTGGCTCTCGGTCCGTCCGGCCTCGTCGATGAGCGCGCATTTTTTCCTCAAGGCTGTCGCGTTGGCCGACGCGGAAACGGCCACGTCGGCCGAGAACGCGGTCGAGCGGGCGGCCTGGGCGCTGCGCCTGGCGTTCTTTCGCGACGGCCGCGACATCGCCACCCGCGCGGTGCAGACCGACGTGGCGGTCGAGCTCGGTCTGCCGGTGGACGCGATCCAGCAAAGCATCGATAGCGGCGCCGCCCACGCCGCGTTGTGCGGCGACGTGGCGCTCGAGCAGAAGCTCAGTATCGAGGGCAGCCCCACCTTCGTGCTCAACGAAGGCCGCCAGAAACTGTACGGCAATGTCGGCTACCGCGTGATCGAGGCCAACCTGCAGGAACTGCTGCGCGCGCCCGACCTGTCGGAAGCAAGCTGGTGCTGAACCCTCACCCCGCCATCGTTAACCCGCCGGAAACGCTGATGGTCTGGCCGGTGATGTAGGCGGCGTCGTCGCTGACCAGAAAAGCGACCATGCCGGGGTAGTCCTCGGGCTGGGCGAGGCGGCGCATGGGGATGGCGCGTTCCAGGGCGGCGGCGAGCTTGCCGGACTCGTCGACGTTGCGCAGCAACTGGGTGTCGGTGGGGCCCGGGCAGACCGTGTTGATGGTGATGCCCGACCGCGATAACTCGCGCGCAAGGGTCTTGCCGAAAGCGATGATGCCGCCCTTGCAGGCGGAATAGACGGCCTCGCCGGACGAGCCGACGCGCCCGGCGTCGGACGAGATGTTGACCACGCGGCCCGATCCGCGCTCGGCCATGCCCTTGAGCACGACGTGGCACAGGTTGAGCGGCCCGTACAGGTTGATGGCGATGACCTTGTCCCAGAACGGGCGATCGGTGTCGAGAAAGCGGTACGCCTTGTCCCAGCCCGCGTTGTTGACCAGGATATCGATCGGCCCATCGGCCGCCTCGAATTCCGCCACGGCCGCCGCCACCACGTCGTAATCGCTAATATCCACCGTATAGGCCCGCGCCGCGCCGCCGGCGTCCGCGATCAGGCGCGCGGTTTCCGCCGCGCCGTCCGCGTCGATGTCGAAGATCGCCACCACGCAGCCTTCCTCGCCGAGGCGCCGGCAGATCGCCCGGCCGATCCCCGCGCCGCCGCCCGTCACCACCGCCCGCTTGCCGTCCAGTCCGCGCATCGCGCCCTCCCCGTTCGTTGAGCCTGGAGGAGTTTACCGCCCGGCGGCGAAATTCCGCAATCGGCGCAAAAGAAAACCGCCGTCCGGAGACGGCGGTCTTCGACAGGATTCGGGTGCGTCCCGGCTAATGCAGGTTGCGCCACACCTTGCGCTTGGTGGCGTAGAGCAACACCGTGAGCACGAGCATGAACAGGATCACCTTGAGGCCGAGCTGCTTGCGGGCCTCAAGCTCGGGCTCCGCCGCCCAGGTCAGGAACGCGCTCACGTCGCGCGCCTCCTGTTCGATGGTGGCCGCCGTGCCGTCGGCGTAGGCCACGTCGTCGCCGTAGAGCGGCGGCGGCATGCCGATGGCGCCGCCCGGGAAGTAGGGGTTGTAGGACAGGCCTTCCGGAATTTCGTGCTCGCCCGTGTCGTCGGTGTAGCCGGTCAGCAGCGCGTAGATATAGTCGGCGCCGCCGGCGCGCGCCTTGGTGATCAGCGACAGGTCGGGCGGCGCCTTGCCGCCATTCATGGCGGCGGCCGCCTTGAGGTTGGCGTAGGGCGGCGCAAAATAGTCCGACGGCTTGGCCGGCCGCTGGAACATTTCGCCGTCGTCGTCGGGGCCATCCGTGACCTCGTATTCGGCCGCGATATCCTTGATCTGGTCCTCGTTGTAGCCGATCTCCGCCAAGTTGCGGTAAGCGACGAGGTCCAGCGAGTGACAGGTGGCGCAGACGGCGAGATAGACCTGTAGGCCGCGCTGGACCTCGGCCCGGTCGAAGGAACCGAACACACCGTGGAACGACCACTGCTGCGCCTCGACGGGGGCGGTGCCGCCGGCCGCCAGGGCGGGAGCCGTCCAGAGCGCGCCGAGCGCCACGCCCAGGGCGGCGTATTTGCCAAGATTCCGCATCACGACCTCCCTTGCGCCGGTTGCGCCGCCGCCGCGCCGCCACCCTTCAACACCGGTTCGCTGATACTGGCCGGCAAGGGTTTCGGCCGCTCGATCTTGCCGATGAACGGCAGCAGGATCAGCATGTGGAAGAAATAATAGGCGGTGGCGATTCGCCCGATGATCAGCCACGTGCCCTCGGCCGGCTGCGAGCCCGCGTAACCCAATACGAACACGTCCAGCACCAGGACCCAATAGATCTGTTTGTAGATCGGCCGGAAGGTGGCGCTGCGGACTTTCGAGGTGTCCAGCCAGGGTACGATGAACAACACAAGGATCGACGCGAACATGGCGATCACGCCGGCCAGTTTGGCGTCGATGAACCAGAGGTCGGGCACCGCGCGCAGGATCGCGTAATAGGGCAGGAAGTACCATTCCGGAACGATATGCGCCGGCGTGAGCATCGGGTTGGCCGGAATGTAATTGTCCGGGTGGCCCAGGAAGTTCGGCGCGTAGAACACGAAGGCCAGGAAAATGACCATGAACACGCCCAACCCGAACAGGTCCTTGACCGTGTAATAGGGATGGAACGGGACCTCGTCCTGCGGTCCCTTGACGTCGATGCCCAGCGGGTTGTTGGATTTGAACACGTGCAGCGCCCACAGATGCAGGAACACCATGGCGACGATCACGAAGGGCAACAGGTAATGCAGGCTGAAGAATCGGTTCAGGGTCGGGTTGCCCACCCCGAAACCGCCCCACAGCCAGTTGACGATGCTCTCGCCGACAAACGGAAACGCGGTAAACAGATTTGTGATCACCGTCGCTGCCCAGAAGCTCATCTGGCCCCACGGTAGGACGTAACCCATGAAGGCGGTGGCCATCATCAGAAACAGCAGGATGATGCCGAGCCACCACAGCACTTCGCGCGGGTTCTTGTAGGAGCCGTAATAGAGTCCGCGGAGGATATGGATATAAACCACGACAAAGAAGGCGGAGCTTCCGTTGGCGTGCAGATAGCGCATCAGCCAGCCATAGTTCACGTCGCGCATGATGTGCTCGACGCTGTTGAAGGCGTAATCCACGTGCGGCGTGTAATGCATGGCCAGCACGACGCCGGTGATGATCTGGAGAACCAGAATGATCCCGGCCAGCGAACCGAAGTTCCACCAATAATTCAGGTTACGCGGCGTCGGATACTCGACCAGCGCGTGATTCGTGAACGTGAGGATGGGCAGGCGGTGGTCGAACCACTGCACCATCTTCATTCCGACCGACGGTTTGCTCATGGCGCTGGTGCCCCTACCCGATGAGGATGGTGGTGTCGTCGCGAAACTCGTATCGCGGCACGACCAGGTTCGTCGGCGCCGGGCCCTTGCGAATCCGCCCCGAGGTGTCGTAATGCGAGCCGTGGCACGGACAGAACCAGCCGTCGTAGTCGCCCTGCTGGCCCAGCGGGATGCAGCCGAAATGGGTGCACACGCCGACCAGGATCAGCCACTGCGGCCGCTGCGCGCGTTCGGAATCAGGCTGCGGGTCCTTGAGGTCGGCCATGGCCGCGCCCTCGGCGGCCGAAATTTCCGCCGCCGTGCGGTGGCGGACGAAAACCGGCTTGCCACGCCACACCACGGTGATCGACTGCCCCTCCTCGATTCCGGACAGATCGACCTCGGTGGTAGACAGCGCCAGAACATCGGCGGACGGATTCATTTGGTGGACCAGGGGCCACGCGGCAGCGAGCACGCCGACCGTCCCGACCGCGCCCGTGGCGAGGTAAAGGAAGTCACGTCGTGTCTCTTCTTCCGGGACGGCCCCGCCAGCAGTGGATGCGGGCGACTCGGCCATGAGGGAGTTCCTTTTCGGCTCCAAGAAAAGTGGGGTTGTTGTGCCTCAACTGCCGTAGAATGTCTAGCCGTAGAATATTTGGGGCCGCGGCGCGGGTTTGCCGACGGCCCACGCCCCACCATCCGATCTCGGACCCGTGCGCCTCGCCCTATATCAACCGGACATCGCGCCCAACGCCGGCACCATGCTGCGGCTTGCCGCCGCGCTGGCGGTTCCGGTCGATTTGATCGAGCCGGCGGGGTTCGTTTTGACCGACCGCCGTTTGCGACGCGCCGCGATGGATTATCTGGATAAGGTGACGCTGATGCGCCATGCCTCGTGGGACGCGTACCGGAAATGGCGCGATTCGCAAGCGCGCGGGCGGCTGGTGCTGCTGACCACGCGGGCCGAGACGCCCTATACCGCCTTCGCCTTTCGCGCCGACGACACCTTGATGGTCGGGCGCGAAAGCGCCGGGGTGCCCGAGGCGGTACACGACGCCTGCGACGCGCGGGTGCGGATTCCCCTGGCGGACGGACTGCGATCGCTCAACGTCGCGCTCGCCGCCGCCATGGCGCTGGGCGAGGCGCTGCGACAGACCGACATGTTTCCCAGTGGATAGAATCTAACATATGGCACCCCTACGACGGCTTCCCGAGTTCACCGGCCAGGCGCTCGACGCGCCGCGATGCGGGTCCATCGCAAGCGTCGCGCAACGCCGCCGGCGAACTCGGGAAGCCGCCCCGTGGGTCCCCAAGCCCGGCTTCTCGGTGCTCGAACACCCTTGACGATGCGAAGGCATCGTCGGCGGGCGCTCTCCTACCGAGAGGTCGGGATTGGGGATCGTAGGGGTGCCATATGTTAGATTCTATCCACTAGAGGCCAGCCATGTTGAACGACACCATCAGCCAGGACCACAAGAAAGACGCCATCGCGTGGTTCGCCGAGCTGCGCGATGAGATTTGCGCGGTTTTCGAGGCCATCGAGGACGACCTCGAGAGCGGCCCCAACGCCGACCGTCCGCCCGGCCGATTCGAAAAGCAAACCTGGAAACGGGTGGGCGGCGGCGGCGGCGAGATGTCGATCATGCACGGGCGCGTGTTCGAAAAAGTCGGCGTCAACGTGTCCACCGTGCACGGGGAATTCTCCAAGGAATTTCGCGGCCAGGTGCCGGGCGCCGAGGCCGAGCCGCAGTATTGGGCTTCCGGCATTTCGCTGGTCGCCCACATGTGCTCGCCGCTGGTGCCGGCGGCGCATATGAACACGCGCTACATCACCACCACCAAGCAATGGTTCGGCGGCGGCGCCGACCTGACCCCCGTGGTCGCCGACGACGACGACACCGCCGCCTTCCACAAGGCGCTCAAGCGCGCCTGCGACGGCCACGACAAGGGCTTCTATCCGCGCTTCAAGACCTGGTGCGACGAATATTTCTATCTGCCGCACCGCGACGAGCCGCGCGGCGTCGGCGGCATCTTCTACGACTACCTCGAGGACGGTTGGGAGAAGTCTTTCCCGTTTACCCGCGACGTCGGCGCGGCGTTCCGCGACGTCTATGCCAAGATCGTCCGCCGCCACTTCAACAAGCCATGGACCGCCGAGCAGCGCGAGCAACAACTGATCAAGCGCGGCCGCTACGTCGAATTCAACCTGCTGTACGACCGCGGCACCCAGTTCGGCCTCAAGACCGGCGGCAACCCCGAAGCCATCTTGATGTCGCTGCCACCCGTGGTGAAGTGGCCGTGAGGGCGCGGATCGCCGTCGTGTTATTAAGGGGACACTATACTTAATTAATCTAGTGTTGCGCTCGAAACAAAGGATTCCCAACAGGGGGATTTGATGCGACTCTGTCGGTATGGGCAAGAAAGTGAGGATCCAGCTCGCGCCCGGGGATCGGGATCGGCTGGAGGCGTTGATCGCCAATGGCAACACGCGGCAGAAGCATGTCCGGCGCGCCCGGATCGTGCTGCTGGCCGGCGACGGTATCGGA
>Ga0209987_10001302_pt1 | contig 13588 bp, 11 predicted proteins | sample N074metaG_FD_182134 | JGI IMG/M metagenome (GOLD analysis project Ga0209987, IMG submission 182134) | Deep subsurface microbial communities from Kermadec Trench to uncover new lineages of life (NeLLi) - N074 metaG (SPAdes) (version 2) | ecosystem: Environmental > Aquatic > Marine > Ocean trench... | reverse complement strand
AACCGCCTGCACGGCGGCAATAACGCCCATTTGCCCGAAGCGCGGTACGTCAACAGGGTCAATGTGCTGGGCATGCTCGACGCGCCAGCGCAATTCCTTGCCATCGACGCCCGCTCGCTCAAAGACCCGCTGGTAAATATCAAGGGTTTCTCGAACGGCACGATCACCAATCGCGTGCGTATTGACCTGGAAACCATGCTCTATAGCAATTTCTGCGGTCCGCTCAATGTCTTCAACGGATTCGAGCACCAGGCCGGAGGTGTCCGGGAGATCCACATACGGTTCAAGAAGCCACGCTCCGTGAGCACCAAGCGCGCCGTCAATTTGGCGTTTGATGGATCGTACTGTCAGAAAGTCATTGCCCTCGGCAATCATCTTGTAGGCAGGCAACGCCTCCGCCATCAACTCATTATCTTCCCTGCGCACCATGACATACAGCCGGACATCGAGATTGCCCTCTTCCTCAAGTTTCTTGAAGAAATCGATGGTTTCGAAGCTCGCCCCGGCATCATGAAACGACGTCACGCCGTGCCTCAGCGCCTCGTCCGCCGCCAATTGCGCTTGTTCGCGATTCAATTGCTCTGTTTGTTCCGGTGTCAGTCGGCCATCGTACTCATCTCTCGCGGGATTGATCAGTCGCTGCGCGGTCTCTCGCATCAGGCCCGTCGCCTTACCCTCCGGTGTCCGAACGATCGTGCCCCCGGCGGGGTCTGAGGTGTCGTCACCGACGCCGGCTTTTTGCATCGCAGCGTCGTTCCAAAACGCCGCATGGCCACTGGCATGCCCGAGAATAACGGGATTATCCGGCGATACCTCGTTCAAAGTGTCATTTCGCGGCACTCCATCCACCGCATCTTCAGGCACTCTGTCCCACTTGTCCTGATGCCAGCCACGACCGAATATCCACTCACCCGGTCGAGCCTTGTCAACCGCGACCGACACCATGGTCACCACTTCACCCCAGTTTTTTACATCCTGGAGATCAAGAATTTGCTTCGAGCGACCCAAACTCAGGTAGTGGCCGTGGCCCTCTATAAAACCCGGCATGACGAATCGCCCGTTGAGCTCGACCACTTCGGTCTCCGGACCGATGTATGCCGAAATATCGTCATTGCTGCCAACCGCCGTCACCTGGTAGCCGGTCACCGCTATCGCCTCGGCGTTACCTAACGCCGGATCCGCGGTTGCCACTTTGCCACCGCGAAGCACCAGGTCCGCGGGCAGCACCTGGGCGCCCGGCTGGGCCGGCATCTCTCCCGCCTGTTGCGATTCATTGCTGCAAGCGGCGAGTAGCATCGTTGCCACTGCAACAGCAAGAAGTTCGATTTTTGATCTTCGCATCGTCGGTTCCCGTCAGAATTGAGTGTCTGACACTGTGTCACCGTCATCCGGGGAAATCAATGCAGCCATTCGCTGTACGTAACTACTGGCAGGAAACGCCTGTCCCGGCATGGTCAGCTATACGCCGGTAGTGGTACATTACCGCCCCGCATTCGACCACGTGACCGAAGAGACTCCATATGAGATATGTTTACCTGACCTTGTCCGCGCTCATCCTGTTCAGCGGCAACGCCTGGGGCGACGCCATTCGGCAGACCAAGGGTGATTTTTACGATGCGTTCCGCCAGTTGGACGTTGACCTGCCCACGCCCAATGTCTATCGCACCGCATCCGGCGCCCCTGGCCCGCAATACTGGCAACAACGCGCCGATATGAAGATCAAGGTCACGCTTGACGAAGTGAAGCGACGTATCACGGGGTCGGAGACAATCACCTATACGAACCGCTCGCCGGACACACTGCGTTACATCTGGCTGCAACTCGATCAAAACCGTTTTACAGACGAGTCGCTCGAACGGCGCTCCGAAACAGCAATGGCCGCTGCCGGGCGGAGCACCTGGGCGGCAGAAGGCAAGGACGTCCTGACCTACGGAACCATTGCACGTCACCAACTCGCCAAGGACATTGACTACGGTTACGAAATCGAGAGTGTCACGGACGGGCGCGGAAGGGCCATTCCACATACGATCGTCGACACGATGATGCGTGTCGATTTGGCCAGCCCTCTGGCCCCCGGTCAACGCAGCACGATTTCGATCGACTGGTCTTTCAACATCGTGCTTGAAGATCGCGTCAACAGTCGTGGTGGCTACGAAATTTTCCGTGACAGCGACACTTATATTTATTTCCTCGCGCAGTGGTTCCCGAGACTGGCTGCCTACACGGACTATGCCGGGTGGCAACACAAGGCGTTCCTGGGTAGCGGCGAATTTACCCTGGAGTTCGGTGACTACGACGTCGAAATCACAGTGCCTGACGACCACATCGTGTCTTCCACCGGTGCATTGCAAAACGCCAGCCAGGTCATGACCGCCGAGCAGCGTCGCAGGATGAGCGCGGCCCGCAAGTCCGATAAGCCGATATTCATCGTGACGCCGGAAGAGGCTCTTGAAAATGAACAGGCTAAATCGAGTGGTACGAAAACCTGGAAGTTCAAAGCAGAAAATGTTCGCGACTTTGCCTGGGCCAGTTCACGCAAGTTCATCTGGGACGCGATGATTCACCGCCAGGAAGACGCGAAGCATCCAGAGGTCCTGGCGATGTCTTTTTATCCCAACGAGGCCGAACCGATCTGGTCGAAGTATTCGACTCACGTAGTAGCGCATACGATGGAGGTCTATTCGCGCTTCTCGTTCCCGTATCCCTATCCGACGGCACAATCCGTCAATACGTGGAAAAGTGGCGGCATGGAGTATCCAATGATCACGTTCAACGGATACCGTCCCGAACCGTTTGAACAGGACGAAGACGAACCCATCGCCGACGCGCCGGACAACACTTATTCGAGACGAACCAAGTACGGGCTGATTGGCGTCATTATTCACGAGATCGGCCACATCTACTTCCCGATGACCGTGAATTCCGACGAACGCCAATGGACCTGGATGGATGAGGGCATCAACAGTTTCCTCGAGTACCTGGCCGAGTTCGAGTGGGAAGAGGAGTTTCCGGCGTATCGTCCCAACCATGTGAATGTGCTGGACTACATTACCGAGTACATGGTCAGCGAGAATCAGGCGCCGATAATGACGAATTCCGATTCGATACTGCAGTTCAGCCCGAACGCTTACTCCAAGCCGACCGCTGCACTCATCGTGCTGCGGGAAACGGTCATGGGTCGCGAGTTGTTTGATTTTGCCTTCAAGGAATACGCGCGCCGCTGGATGTTCAAACGTCCGACGCCCTCCGATCTCTTTCGCACGATGGAAGATGCTTCAGGCATTGATCTGGATTGGTTCTGGCGCGGCTGGTTTTATTCCACCGATCATGTCGACGTGGCGATAACAGACGTGCGCGAATACAAGGTATCGACGTCAAACCCGGATGTGGAATCCGAATTAGACCGCGCAGAACATGCGGCGGAAGTCCCGGAGGCGCTGCCACAGATCCGCAATCGGGAAGAAGGCCGAAAGACCTATCTTGAGCGTCACCCCGAACTCGCCGACTTCTACAACGAAAATGACCAGTTCACACCCAGCGCCGCTGACCGCAACGACTTTACCGAAATGCTCGATGATCTCGAAGACTGGGAATATGACGCGTTGGCACGAGCGGTCAGTGAAAAAGACTTCGTCTATTTCATGGATTTTGAAAACATTGGCGGATTGCCGACACCGTTGCCGTTATTGATTACGAATGCAGACGGAAGCGAAGACTTCATCATGTTACCTGCGGAAATCTGGCGGCGCGACCACAAAAATATTACGAAGTTACTGATCCGTGACCAGGAAATGCGCTCTGTTTCTCTTGATCCACGTCATGAAACCGCAGACGCTGATTTTTCAAACAATCATTTTCCCCGACGAATTGACAAGTCGCGTATCGAACTCTACAAATCCGAGTCGACCACGCGAGATCTGATGGCAGACACGCTTGAGGCCCTGCGAACGCGTAAGGGTGGCGAAGGCGGTGTCATCCGATCTGTGCCCCTGGAACCGACTAACTGAGACGATTCATGCGGGTGAGAAGCAGACACTGCTGGCAGCTCGTCTTCGTGGCGGCAGCACTTGGCTGGGCATTGACCTCGTTCGCTCACCGGGAGCCCGGCAGCCTGACAACGATTGAATGGAATCCGGCGACCGGCCAGACAGAAATTATTCACCGGCTGCATTCTCACGATGCTGAACTGGGCGTCGGGGCTATCCTCGACATGCCGAACCTATCGGTGCTGGATCTCGAGGGCCGAGCCTATATCGCGCTTTATGTGGAAGAGAGATTCCGCATCGCCGGCGATGATGGCGATCTCAGCCTCGCTTTGATCGGCGCGGAGCTCGCCGGAGACCACATCCTCGTCTTCCAGGAGTTGTCCGGGCGGCTGCCGCGCACCATTCGAGTGCTTGACCACATACTGCGGGATGTCTATCCAACCCAGGTCAACCTGGTGAATATCAAAGACGGTGAATCAGTGTACAGCCTCGAATTCTCCGCCGGCGCTGACTGGCATGTCTACGAATTCAGGCATTAGTGGCCGGAACTGCCATCAAGTGCCGGATTACATGAATTTTTTCATTCGCGATCAGGGTAGCGCCGCCTGCTCTCACACCGATATTTCTACCGCGCAGACTCCCGGTCTTGATATATACTTGACGGCCAAAATACGCTGCGGAGCAACGCTTTGAATCGCGATCAGAAATCTTTCGACATGTACAAAGTAGGACTCGGTGTTCTCGCTGTTGTCATGCTGGCCATCCTTTTTAATGCCATAAGAAACTCTGGCCAGTCGGGGGATGTCTTTACGTCGGGGAGCGATGAGTATCTGGCGTCGGTAGGTGACAGGATCAGGCCATTCGGTGGAGTCTATTTGCCTGGCGAGGAAAAGGCGGCCAACAGACCGCAGATCGCCGAAGTTCCTCAGCCGGTACCGGTGGAAGCGGCCCAAACCGGACCTCAGGTTTTCAATGCCGCGTGTATTGCCTGCCATGCCAGTGGGATAGGCGGTGCGCCTACACTGGCTGATGCTGAAAACTGGGCGCCGCGTATCGCACAGGGACTCGATACACTTCGTACCCATGCCATCGAGGGTTACACGGGTTCCGCTGGATACATGCCGCCCAAGGGCGCGCGACTCGATCTGTCGGACCAGGAAATCAACGATGCAGTCGACTACATGCTGGAACAGATTCCGCAGTAGATTCGGCCTAAGTCCGACAGGCTCCTAGCCCGGACTATTCACGGGTTCAGCCCGCGCAGTCCCAGCGCCTCACCAATGTGGTCGGCAGAAATATTCTTTTCACCGGCAAGGTCTGCGATTGTACGCGCGACGCGCCTTACGCGACGGTGGGCACGCGCTGACATGACGAACCGGTCCATCGCCTGGTCCAGCAGTTCCCACGCGGACCCGCTCAAGATGCAACAGGCCTCCATCCTATCGCCGTCCAACTCGGCATTGCAGACCCCGCTGCGTAGCATTTGTGCGTTCCGCACTGCGAGCACCCGCCGGGCCACTACGCTGGTGGCCTCTCCTGGTGGCGCGTCAGCCCGTAAGCATTCCTTCGCCGGCCGTTGCATGCTCAATTGAATATCGATGCGATCCAGGAGCGGCCCCGATATCTTCGCGCGATACGCTTTGACCCGCTCCGCGCTGCAGGTGCAATCACTCTTTGGGTCACCAAGATAGCCACACGGACAAGGGTTCATGGCACCGACGAGTTGAAAACGAGCCGGGAAGTCAGCCTGCCGCTCAACCCGCGATATCGTAATCTCGCCGGTCTCCAGTGGTTCACGCAACACGTTGAGAACGTGCCGCGAAAACTCAGGCAACTCATCGAGAAACAAGACGCCATTGTGTGCCCGTGAAATCTCGCCAGGCCTCGGATCTGAACCGCCACCCACCAATGCTGCGGCTGATGCCGTATGGTGTGGCGCCCGAAACGACCGTTGCCGCCAGCGGGAGGAATCGAAGGGAATTCCAAGCACCGAATTGACCGCTGCTGTCTCTATCGCTTCGTCGTAGTTCAAGGGCGGCAGGATGCCCGGCAAGCGGCGTGCAAGCATGCTCTTGCCCGCGCCCGGCGGGCCGGATAGCAAAATGTTGTGGCCTCCTGCTGCCGCTATCTCAAGTGCACGCCGTGCCTGCGCCTGCCCGCGCACGTCGCGCAAATCTTCGACCCCGACATCAGATTGAGGGTTTTCCACGAACTCGGCCTGCCGGAGTTTCTGCTTGCCCGCCAAATGCGCCGTCACTTCCAGTAGCGAACCTGCGGCGTAGACCCTGGTGCTTGAGAGCGCAGCTTCACCCGCGTTTTCTTCGGCCACGATCATTGACCGATCACACTTTGAAGCTTGAATTGCCGCCGGCAATATCCCGGGAACCGGTCGCAAGTCGCCGCTCAAAGACAGCTCGCCATAAAACTCTGACAAAGACAGCAACTCCCCCGGCACTTGCCCGCTAGCAACCAGGATGCCGAGGGCGATCCCCAGGTCATATCGCCCGCCGGATTTTCGCATATCCGCCGGGCCCAGGTTGACGGTGATTCGTTGCTGCGGGAACTTGAAATTGGAACTCATGATTGCACCGCGAACACGGTCCTTGCTCTCGCGGACCGCCGTTTCGGCGAGCCCCACAATAGCGAATGTGGGCAGGCCACCGGAAAGGAAAACTTCAATGGTGACCGATGGCGCCGCTACACCGAGCTGCGCACGGCACGTAAGAATGGCAAGGCTCATGGCAAGTGCTTGCGCCGACACAAACCGTGACTAGCAGCCTGTTGAAATACTCTGTTTTTCGACAGGCTGCTAGTAGTTGCCGGGCCGAAATTGGGGCCACTGTGTCCGTACATCGCCGCTCCCTGGCAATTAGATGAAGACTGTCGATCTCTCGCTATTTTCCGACGGTTTTTTTCCTGGCCGCCTTTTTCCCAGCTGCCTTTTTCTTGCTGGATTTTTTCGCTGGCGCCTTTTTGGTGGCCGGTGCCTTTTCCAGCGATTCGAGACGTTCCTCCAAGCCCTTGAGTTTCGCACGCGTTCGGGCGAGAACCGCTTCTTGCACCTCGAACTCTTCGCGGGTCACGAGATCCATCTTGCCGAGTCCGGCCTTTAGCACCCCGCGGAAGTTTTTCTCCAGGTCCTCACGGACTGAGCGTAGACCCGGCGGGACCGATTCGGCCAGCTTCCGGGCAAGCATTGCGACAGTTTCATTGATCATAGCGAATAAATACTCCAGTCAGACACAAAAGACCAGTCTCGAAACAGCCGACAACAGGCAATTTCGAGCGCTTTTCAACTCGCTCGATGGTGCCTGGACTTGAGTCAGATGTGGAATTTGATGCGGTCAGATTGGTGACTGGCAAGGGTTTCCAGGCACTATGTAGATGTATGACACAAGTTTACCTGTGATGAATATCACAACAAATCCGAAATTGTCGTGCTTTAATACAATACGATTCAATGCCATGCTGTGGACGAGTGGCCGAAAGGCCAACGAATGACCACTAGTGTATGGGGCAGGGGCCACGGCACCAACCGTGTATCCCATTGGCAGCAGGAGTTGTCGCTATGAGAACATCGACCGCAATTTTGATCCTTATGCTCGGATTTGCTGCAGCGAGTGGCGCTGCCGCCGGCGAGATATATATGTGGACCGATGAGAACGGAAACACACAGTACGGCGATCGCCCTGGCGAGGGTTCCGTTAGGCTCACCGCAATTGAATCGCGAAACACAGATAATAATCGGGTGCGAGCCAACACCCAGGCGCGGCTGGATAAGAAAGCGGCAGACGCAGAAGAAGCCGCAAATCGACCTCAAGGGCCAACCCCGGAGGAATTGAGGGCCGAGGCGGCAGAACGCGCTGGCAAATGCCAGACCTACCGGGGCCGCCTGGAAAAACTCATTACCTCACGAAAACTCTATCGCGAGGACTCGAGTGGTGAGCGCGTTTATCTTGCTGAAGATGAAATGACAGCAGCACGCGCACAAGCACAGAGCCAGGTTGAGGAATACTGTTCCTCGTAACCCGCAGGGAGTCAATCGCGTTACAATGCATCCACTAACTGTGACGATGTGCTGTCTTGTCCAATCCTGCTGAAACCCCGAGCCGAGACTCCCAGGTATTCCTTCCTGATTTTTGTGCCGCCGGCACCATTCTCGTTGTTCTTCTGGTCGCAGAGTTGGTAGCGATACTACTGACACTGGCTGCGCATACGTTGGCCGGTACGTTTCTGACCGAGCTGGCCAAAATGTCGATGTATGTTTTGTGGCTTGCACTGCTCGGCAGTGCTGTCTTGTGTCGCGCACGACCGTACATCGAACACCTGGAACCGGCACGCGCTTTTGTCGTCGTCTTCCTGATTCTGGAACTCATGTGTCTGGTTTTCGCAGAGATTACTTTCCAGGTTACGGCAGTCTTCGGGGCGGGTGCGATTATCGACGACAGTCACACCACTTTCATTCTTCGTAGCAGCGCCATCAGCTCTATCATCATCGCGCTTGCCTTGCGCTATCTGTATATCTCCAGCGAGTGGCGGCGCAGCATATTGCTGGAGGCGCAGGCTCGAATCAGTGCGCTGCAAGCTCTCATCAGGCCCCACTTCCTGTTTAACAGCATGAATACAATCGCATCCCTGACACGCAGTGATCCGGCACGTGCCGAAGAGGCCGTCGAGGACCTGGCCGACCTGCTGCGCGCTAATTTGGGTGGGCCAAAGGACCACACGACGCTTAAAGAAGAACTGGAGGTCGTTGCGATCTATCAAAGGATAGAGAAACTTCGCCTCGGTGACCGCTTAAAGGTTCGGTGGAACATAGAAGAGCTACCGATGCGGGCATTGATCCCGAGCCTCACCATTCAACCTTTGCTTGAGAACGCCATCTACCATGGTATTGAGTTATTGCCAGAGGGCGGCGAGGTTATCGTCAGCGGACGCAGAACAGGGGATCAGCTGCACATTGAAATGTCCAATCCCGTATCCAAAACTTCAGCGGGCAAGAAATCGGGCAACAAGATGGCGCTTTCAAATATTCGGCAGCGATTCGAACTTGCCTATGGCAACAAAGCATCGATCAGTGTCGTGGAAACAGACGATCTCTATACGGTCAAGATCGTATTTCCCTACGGCGAAAACCTGTCGTGAAGATTCTGATTGTTGACGATGAGGCGCCTGCCAGGGACAGACTTCGACAACTTATTGAAGAAAGCGATGAACACGTGGTCGTAGGTGATGCCGGTAACGGACTTGAAGCGCTGGAAATGACGGCTGAACTCGACCCGGACATTGTGCTGCTGGACATTCGCATGCCCGGCCTCAACGGACTGGAAACAGCACGCCACTTCAACGCCCTTGAGAAGCCACCCGCTGTCGTTTTCACAACCGCCTATGATGAATACGCAGTGGACGCGTTCGATGCCCAGGCCGTCGGCTACATCCTGAAACCGGTCCGACGCGAACGCCTGGCAAAGGCGCTGGCAAGAGCTCAAAAGCTGAGCGCCGCAACTCTCAGTGCGGTTGCGGATGGCGCGGGAATGCAAAACCGGCGACAACACATTTGCGCTCGCGTACACGGCGAATTGAGACTCATACAGGTTGAAGATATCCGTTATTTTCAAGCCGACCAAAAATATACGCGCGTTTGCTTCGTTGGTGGGGAACACCTGATCGACGATTCAATCAAGCAACTTGAAGCCGAATTCGCCGACAGTTTTGTGCGCATTCATCGTAGTGCACTGGTCGCCGTATCCCGAATTCATTCACTGGAGAAAACGAGCGATGGTCATGTATCGGTTCGACTCCGCGACGGCGATGCCCTCGAGGGCGATCAACTGGGCATTAGCAGGCGCCATCTCGCGGAAGTTCGACGCAGACTGAAGGGCAGGGCGGATTGATTATTCGTATCGCAACAAGAAAAAGTGCGCTAGCTCTTTGGCAGGCTGAGCATGTTGCAGGGAAGTTGCGCGAACTTCCTGAGGTAAGCACTGTCGAGTTATTGCCTTTGAGCACCCGAGGGGACGAAATTCTCGACAGGAGTCTGCAGGCAATCGGTGGCAAGGGACTATTCATCAAAGAGCTGGAAATCGCCATGGCTGAAGGGCGGGCTGACATTGCAGTGCACTCAATGAAAGACGTGCCAGCAGAAATTCCGGATGGATTTTGCATTGCCTCGGTACTGGAACGAGCCAATCCTTTCGACGCCCTCGTTTCCCGCGGCAGCATCAGCCTGGACACATTACCCGAGGGTGCATTGGTTGGTTCGTCGAGTCTTCGCCGGCAATCACAGATGCTGGCCAGGCGACCCGACCTCAAAATCGAACCCGTTCGCGGCAACGTAAATACGCGCCTGAAAAAACTCGATGACGGAGTTTATGATGCCATTTTGCTGGCATGCGCCGGACTGGAACGCCTTGGCCTGGCATCTCGAATCAGCGCGCAACTTGATCCCCGGGATATGCTGCCGGCCGCAGCACAGGGCGTTATTGGCATAGAGTGCCGGAACGAACGGCAAGACCTTCGCGACCTTTTGATTCAGGTCGAGCATGAGCAGACGAAACTCACGACCCTGGCTGAACGTGCAGTAGCCGCAAGACTTGAAGCAACCTGCCACTCCCCCCTGGCCAGCTTCGCGACAATAGACAAAGACACGCTGTCATTGCAGAGCCTTGCAGCACGACCCGACGGCAGCGCTATTATCCGCGAGCAAATTTCCGGCAGCCCGCTCAATGCCGAGGCGCTCGGACTCGAACTCGCTAACCGCATGCTTGATCTCGGCGCCGCCAATCTGCTCGGTATCGCTGCACAATGACTGATCGCCCCCTGACGGGTGTCGGCGTCCTCGTTACCCGCCCTGATCACCAGTCCAGCGAACTGATCGATGCGATTGTCGCGGCTGGCGGGCAATCCATCGAATTTCCAGTCATCGATATTGTTCCCCGGGATACAAACCGAATCGAAGCCGATCTCGCGGATATGCAAAGCCCGGACGTCATCATATTCGTCAGCGCGAATGCAGTAGCGCATGGTGTTCGCTGGATCGCCAGCCGCAATTCAATCATCGGCGCCATTGGATCGGCAACGAAGAAAGCGCTGCAAACTGCGGGGATTCGAGTCGATATATGCCCCGATGCTGGCTCGGACAGCGAGCATTTGCTCGCCGAAGATGCCCTTTCGAATGTTGCCGGTAAGACAATATTGATTGTGCGGGGAACCTCCGGGCGAGAGGTTCTCGCAGAAACATTGCGAAACCGGGGCGCAGCCGTGAACTATCTGTCTGTCTACCAAAGCTGTACCCATACACCCGCGGCGGATGCGATGAAATCCCTCGAACAGATATGGCGCGACGGGCGGGTTGGTGCTGTTATGATCATGAGTGTTGCTGCCCTTGGCAGCATGCTCGAGATTTTGCCGCCCTACTGCCGTAAGCAACTGCAGAAAACCCGACTAGTCGCACCCAGTACGCGTGTGATACAAACAGCGCTTGAGCGCATTCCCGGTGTGACCGGCATCCTGTCCGCAGGGCCGGGCGCCGGTGAAATGACGGACGCGCTGGTTGCAAGCCTTAAGGGCAATTCGGACACGACCAATGGCTAAGAAATCCAAAGATGAATCTGCAGACGACACTCATTCCGTGAGTGCGGGAAATGTTGACGACGAAGCGGCGACCGATGCTGTCTTCGCCGAGGGGGAGTTCACGGCCGCACCCGATACCGCCATTAAGCCCTCTCGATTGCCCACCTTGATCGCGCTTGGCGCGTTGATCATTTCTGCATTTTCTGCGGCGGGCTTTCTCTATCTTGCATCGATCAGCGGTGGAGATCAGGGCAGGCAAGCTGCAGCGGACGCAAATCTGGCGGCGCTGTCCGCGTCAATAGCCCGGACAGAAGCATCGCTCGATGAGTTGCAGGGAGACATGTCGGATTTTGCCACCAGAAGCAGCACGCCGGACGCTGAGATTGCCGCGCTTGAGCAACGCCTGGAAAGGCGCTTGCGCGCGATTGAGCCCGTCCCGGAGCGCATTTTGCGGCTCGAGCGGTCCTTTTCAGCTCTGCAGGGAATTTCAACGGGCGTGCAGGACACCTGGCTGCTCGCAGAAACCGAGTACTACATGCAGATTGCCAACGCGCAATTGCAGCTCGCCGGAAATCCACACCTCGCAATATTGGCGCTCAGGCTTGCCGACGAGCGATTGTTACAACTCGCAGATCCTGCGTTAACGGAAGTACGCCGTGTGCTCTCCATTGAACTGCAAACACTCGCCAGTACCGAGAAGCCCGATATCGAAGGCGCCACATTGACGCTTGCCAGCCTGGCCAGCCTTGTTGATTCGCTACCGTTACGACAGGAGGTGCAGTCTTACCGGACGGAAAATGAAACACCCGATGAGGAATTGAGCGGCGTCGATCGTGCACTCGCTTCGTTGAAAGGTGCCATTGGCGATGTCGTCTCCGTTCGCAGGACCGACGAGACAACCCGGCCATTGATTGCGCCGGAAGCCATTTATTTTTTGCGGACCAACCTGGCGTTGCAACTGCAGGCGGCACGACTTTCGCTGCTACGCGGAGAGCAGGCAGTATTCCAGCAAAGCCTGGACGATGCCACTGCCTGGATCGAGGAATATTACGACCGGGAAAGTACGCCGGTACTAAGCGCGTTGCTGACCATTCGGGAAATACGTGACACTTCCTTTGTGACGTCGGTACCCGATATATCGGAATCACTGCGCCTGTTAAGACAGCACATGTCATTCAATGAGGCGACCGACCGCGACTCCGCTCCTGCTGATGCGACCCCGAGCGGATCGGGCAATGGCGCAACATCCATGGCACCCGCTACGAATTTGGATACAGAGCCCGCACAATGAAATTCGGCCTGCTCGTCGTAGTTGCCCTACTTGCCAGCGCACTTGCCGCGCACGCGATATTGCAGGATCCGGGCTATGTCGTCATCAGTATTCGAAACTACGTTATTGAGATGTCTGTGCCGGTTCTGATCGGCCTGTTTTTCATCGGTGTAATTGCGGTACGGCTGATTATTGATTTGTTCCGAGCGCCCCGGAAACTGGGACAGGCCGCGGGTCGCTACAAGAGTGGGCGAGCCGGACAGCGACTCACGCAAGGGATGATCCAGATTGCGGAAGGTAATTTCGCAAAAGGAGAGAAACTGCTGGCCCGCGCAGCACGCGGCAGCGACGCGCCTTTATTGAATTATTTGCAGGCCGCAAGAGCTGCACATCTCCTCGGGCAAAATGAGCGGCGCGACAACTGGCTGAAACAGGCTTACGAACAATTGCCCGAAGCAGCCAATGCGATACTGCTCACGCAGGCAGAATTCCAGCTCGACGAAGGTGAATATGAGCAGGCCCTGGCAACACTGCGACGACTTGAAGAAGACTCACCCAATCACGGGCGTGCCCTCTTACTGCTTGGACGGGTCTACTACCGGCTTGAAGACTGGCGTCAGCTTGCAGATTTACTGCCCCGATTGCGGAAATTCGGGCGCATCGATCCGGAAACGCTCGAAAACTGGACACTGCGTGTCCACCGCGAACAGCTCTTGACAGCCGCCGACGCCGATACTCTGCGGGTGCTGTGGGGAAAAGT
>Ga0209987_10001300_pt1 | contig 13605 bp, 13 predicted proteins | sample N074metaG_FD_182134 | JGI IMG/M metagenome (GOLD analysis project Ga0209987, IMG submission 182134) | Deep subsurface microbial communities from Kermadec Trench to uncover new lineages of life (NeLLi) - N074 metaG (SPAdes) (version 2) | ecosystem: Environmental > Aquatic > Marine > Ocean trench... | reverse complement strand
TGGAGAGTCACCACGCCTGTGATGGATGAGAACAAGCAGGCCATGATCGAGGCCGACGAGTTCGACATGGACACCATGTTGGTCATGTTCCGCGAACTCCAGACCAAGCAGATCAAGGCGGCAGCCGAGGGTGTCGACGGCTTGACTCCCGAGATGCGCAAATTCATCGAGGAGGCCAAGGCCAGCGGCGTGACCCGCTGCCCGATTCGGGACGTGGCCGAGGCCACCGAGAACTGCCCGGTGGACTTCAAAACCGTCTCACCAAAGGACGCCAAGGCCGCGATCGAGCAATTCATGAGCAAGGAACCCAGCGAAGCGTGAGCAGCGCAGCCGATCTCAGGTCCTCCTCCCCGGCAACTCTGGCGCCTCCCGCCCCGGGAGTGTTTGAGACGGTCTCACCGAGCCGTGAGCGTGGACCCTACATCCCGCATATCGTGGCGTGGAACCTCACGAAACGATGCAACCTGGCGTGCGCGCACTGTTATATCTCGGCGGGTTCCTGGCACACCGCCGACGATGAGCTCCCCACGGATCAATGCCTGCGGATCCTGGATGAGATTCTCGACGTGAACCCCAACCCCATGCTGATCCTTACGGGGGGGGAGCCCCTCCTGCGAGACGACCTGGAAACGCTCGCGGAGCGAGCCTCGGCGGGGGGCGCCACGGTCGTGGTCGGCACCAACGGCACGCGGCTGACCGATGAGCGCATCGACTCTCTGATGGCGGCCGGCGTCAAAGGCGTCGCCGTCAGTATCGACTCGCTCCGTCCCGAGTATCATGACCGCTTCCGCCACGGGGGGGGCGCACTCAAGGACACGATGGCTGCGGTCGAGCGGTGCTCTGCCCATGAGCTCGATTTCGTCATTCAGACCACCGTCACAACCGGTAACCGTCACGAAATCGCAGATTTGGCCCGCTGGTCGGCCGAGGCGGGGGCTGTATCCTTCAACGTCTACTTTGTGGTCCCGACTGGGCGCGCAGAGCATATGCAGGGCATGAGTCCCGCAGAGAACGACGACGTCCTGCGGGAACTCGTCGAGCTGGAGGGCACGTATCGCGGCCGCATGATGGTCCGATCGAAGTGCCAACCCCAAATCATGCGGCACGTGGTCCAGGGCGACCCGGAGTCTCCCCTCCTGAACTATGAGACTCGCTGCCCTTGCGGTGTCCACTACGTGCGCATCACCCCCGAGGGAAAGGTCACCCCGTGTCCTTACATGCCTGTGGTTGCGGGGGATTTGTTGACACAGAGCTTCCAAGAAATCTGGGAGTCGTCCCCCGTTTTGGCTCAGCTCAGGTCGGGGGAGCTCGGTGGACGGTGCGGACGGTGCGAGTATCGGGAAGTGTGCGGAGGCTGCCGCGCCCGCGCCTATGCCGACAGTGGCGACTTCATGGGTCCGGATGACTCCTGCGCATACGAGCCATCCGGAGAGATACCGCTCATCGCTTCTCGCCGGTCGGTCTCCTACGGGCAAGCCGAATCGGTCGCGCTCGAATGGTCCCCGGAGGCCCTCGCCCGGATCGACGGTGTCCCGAGCTTTGTACGAGGCGTCGTCATGGGAAGGGTCGAGAAGTTCGCCCGCGACCGAGGTTATGAGCATGTAGATGTGGGAGTCATGGAGGAGGTTCGTCGGAGCCTTCCCGTCGACTTTTCCAAGAAACTCCCGTTTTTCCTGGGAAGAGGGGGACGGGCATGAAACAGCGCGGAGCGAAAGGCTTGAGGCTCTTCGCGGTTATGAGCCTCTCCGCGCTGGCCTTTCACCTGTTCGCCGAGGTGGCCTGGGCGCAGGAAATTGCTGGTGGCCGAACCTACGGAGATTTCCCCATAGTCGGAGGGCGTGTCGCCGTCTGGGTTGCGGCGCAGGTCCATCTTCTCTTCGCCGCCTTCGTGCTCGGCGTTCCCATGTTCGCAGTCGTCGCCGAGGGCTGGGGCATGTTCGGGGGGGAACCGAAGTACGATAGGCTCGCGAAGGAGTTCACGCGGCTGTTGCTCGTGGCGTACTCCGCCACGGCGATCTGGGGGGCGATCCTCTCCTTCCTCCTCATCACGATTTACCCGAACCTCTGGATCTACCTTGCGGAGATCTTCGAGGTCTCCATGTGGATCTACGTAGCGCTGTTCTTTTTCGAGTCCTTCACCCTCTACCTGTACTACTACGGTTGGGATCGCTGGAACCGGGGACGGGCCAAGCTGGGCCACTTGACGTTGGGGATCCTGCTGAACGTCTTTGGCACGGCGGTGATGCTCATCGCCAACTCGTGGCTCACCTACATGATGAGCCCGCCAGCGGACGTGGGCCCCGACACCGCGCCGGGCATGGTCCAAGCGTGGAGCGCCTTCGCGAACGCGACCTGGATGCCCATCAACATCCACCGGGCTATCGCCAACGTCGTCTTCGGCGGAGCGATCGTGGGAGCTTACGCGGCCTACCGCTTCCTGCTAGCCAAAACCGACGAAGAGCGCGCCCACTACGACTGGATGGGCTACGTCGGCAACCTGATCGCGATCTTCGCGCTCCTCGTCTTGCCCTTCGCCGGCTATTACCTCGGCCGGGAGATCTACGAGTACAACCAGCAGATGGGCATCACCATGATGGGTGGTTTCATGAGCTGGCTCTGGATCATTCAGGCCTTTCTGATCGGAGTGCTGTTCCTCACGGGCAACTATTACCTGTGGATCGGTATGGGACGGATTCCCGGAGCCGAGCGGTTCGCACCCTACACGAAGTACATGCTGGTCGTGCTCATCGTGGGCGTCATTGTGTGGGCGACGCCTCACACCATGATCGCGAACCGGGAAGAAATCGCGGCGATGGGAGGTAATCTCCACCCGTTCCTCGGTGTGCTCGGGGTCATGAGCGCCAAGAACACCGCTGTGAACATCATGATCCTGACCACCTTCCTCTCGTTCCTGCTCTACTGGCGCGCGAACAACGAACCGACCGTGAGGTGGGCCAGGACCGGCACCATTGTGCAGGGGGCCATGTTCGTGATCGCGGCGCTCATCGTGGTGTTCTACGGGGTGTACGGCTACTTCGTCAGCGCGATCGTCCGGATCGGTTTTTCGGTCTATCAGGTGGGAGCGGTGATCGCGACCATCGTCGGCGTAGTCGTCATCAATGTGTTCATGATGCGGGGCGCGAAGTCGCGGGGCGCGATCCGGTGGGGTCAGATGCCCCCCCGGTCCCAGTACGCGCTTTTCATCTTGGCCGTCACCTTCACATGGCTCATGGGTCTCATGGGTTTCGCCCGAAGCGGCATCCGCCAGCACTGGCATGTGTGGGAAGTCGTGCGGGATACGAGTGAATGGGCGGCGACGCCGGCGCTCGGGTACGCGGCCGTCGTGATCTCCGCCTGCGTGCTGATCTTCTTCGTCCTGGTAGCGTTCATTTTCTGGCTCGGTGGGTTGGCCGAAAAACCGTTCGAAGCCGGGGCTGGCGCGGACGCCTCCTCGTCACCTGGAGGGCCGGAGCTCGCTCCAGCCGCAGGCGACTGATGAGCCGCACCGTGGGCCTCCTGGCGTCGTTCGATTACGTAGACTCTGCCGTGAACGCCATCGGGGAGTTGCGGGCGGCCGGCCTCAAGAAGATCACCGCCTATATGCCCTATCCGGACCATCACATCGAGGAGGCGCTCGGATACGATCAGAGTCCCGTCCGGGTTTGGGCGTTGGTGGGTGGGCTCTTGGGCGCCGGCGGCGGATTCGCTCTCACGTCGTTTACCTCGATGGACTGGCCGTTGGTCACCGGCGGCAAGCCGATCCTCTCGATTCCCGCATACGTGATCATCTCGTTCGAGATGATGGTCTTGTTCGGTGTGTTGTCCGCCGTGATTGGGTTTTTCATCAACAGCCGCCTTCCCTATATCAAACCGATGGTCGTCTACGATCCGGAGTTCAGTGCGGGGAAGTTCGGGATCTACGTGACGGTGGCGCCGGATCGCCTCGACCAGGCCCGGAGCATTCTGAGGGGTCAGGACCCCTCGGAACTTCGGGAAGATCCGGCCGGGGTGGGTCATGCACCGGCAGAAGTCGATTCGGGGTTTGGCGGCCCCGGAGATCCGGTGGGGATAGCTCGTGCGTCGTCAGAATTCGACCCGGAATCTGAAACCCGGGAAGATCTCGTGGGGGTGGCCCAGGGGCCCTCAGGACTCGACTCGACATCCGAACGTCGAACGATGCTGTTTGAAAATCTCAAGATCTTCGGGGTCGTGATCGGTACACTCGCCCTTTTCACTCTCGTTGCGAATTCCATTCCCCAGGTACAGTCGGAGGTGCCCTTGGCACTCAGCTTCGGGGCCGACGTGAGCGCTGACGAACTGATGGCGTCCGGAGAAATTCTCTATAACGGTGCCGGCGGATGCCTCGCATGTCACGGAACCGGCACGCGGGCCCCCAACCTCCTCACCGACCACAGCGGTACGGGCGTCATCGGCGTCCGATGCACGAATCGCGTGGGGGGCGAGGACTGCAAGGCATATATCTACAGCTCCATGGTGGAGCCGAACGCCTACGTTGTGGAAGGCTTCGACCCCATCATGCCCGACATGCGTCGCTCCCTCTCGAACGAACAGATCTGGGCGCTCGTGGCCTATTTGCAGTCCCTGGGTGGTGAGGTAACCGTAACGGGGGCGGACATCGGTGCGAGCGACGACGGTTCGAGCACGACGGCAACCGCCGCGGCGGCAGGCGCCCCGGGACCCGCGAGTGCCTCTTCGGATCCTCTCGAGATCATGACCGCCAACGGATGCCTCAGCTGCCACGAACTGGACGGCGGGGGTTTGCCGATGGGTCCCTCGTTCGATGGGATCGGTGCTCGAGTCGATGCCGACTATATCCGGGAATCGATCCTGGATCCGACCGCCGGTGCATCAGAAGGTTACGAGGACATGTCGATGTTGATGCCTGCCTTATTCGGTAGCCAACTCACCGCGGGTCAGTTGGAAGCCGTCGTACAGTTCCTCGTAAGCCAACGCTGAGGGGAGACGAGAATAGCGATGGGCAAGTACCTGAAGCATCCCCTCGGACAGGCCGGCGTGGTCCTCTTCTTGGCCTACCTTCTTTTCGATTTTGGAATCGTTTACATCCCGCCTCTGTTCGGAATCGCAAGCGCTCCCATCCCGAATTCCGTGCTCCTTCAGTATCTCATCACCGTGAGCGTGGGGATCCTCATCTGGGTGAGCGACAACGAAGCCCGCTGGGCGGAGTTCAAGGAGCCGATGCATCGCGTGATGGTGGATCCGGACCTGAAGACAGCTCGGAACTCACTCATGGTGCTGATACCTATTCTCGTTGCCCTTATGACCTTCAGTCAGGTGAGACCCACCGTGGCGGCGCCGACGACCCTCCGCTCGATTCACCCGGCGCCTCCGGGCCGGATCGACTTCCAAGGAACCACTTTAGAGCTCGGCAGCCTTCAGAATCCGTTGCGCTCGCGGGGCTCCATGGAGGAGCACTACGAAGAGGGGAAGCGCGTCTACTATGAGAACTGTATCGCCTGTCATGGTGACGGACTCGACGGCCAGGGGCATTACGCGCACGCATTCAGTCCTGTCCCCGTGAGCTTCCAGGATATCGGCACCATCGCGCAGCTCACCGAGAGCTACGTCTTCTGGCGGGTCGCGAAAGGGGGCCCCGGCCTACCTAACGAGGGGGCTCCGTGGAACTCGGCCATGCCGGCGTGGGAGGACTTCCTCACCCAAGATGAAATTTGGTCCGTAATCATCTTTTTATATGAACAGGCCGGCCACGAACCGCGCACGTTTGAAGAAGAAGGCGGGGAGGGGGAAGTAGAATGATGGCCGTAATGACGAGGTGGTGGGCCGTGGCCGTGTGGTTCGCAGCGGCGTCAGCCGCCCTGGCCTCGGGCAGCCTGAGCGCCCAGGACGGCGACGCTCTCGGCCAGGTCACCTATGAGCGCTGGTGTGCGGGCTGCCACGGCCTGGATGGGACCGGCGATGGACCCGGTGCCGGCTACATGCTTCCGCGACCCCGAGACTTCACCCAGGCGCTGTACCAGATTCGCACGACCGCCAGCGGCGATCTCCCGACGGATGACGATATTCTCGCCATCATCGATCGGGGTATGCCGGGGACGACCATGCCGGGGTGGGAGGCGCTTCTCTCGAACGACGAGAGGGAAGCACTGGTCCAGTATCTCAAGACGTTTTCGCGCTTCTTCTCTGCCGACGAGATCCCGCAGCCGCTCGAGTTCAGTCGCGCCACCCGGTCGAATGCCGACGTGCTCGCTGAAGGTGAGAGGCTGTTCCGGGAAGTAGCGGATTGCGCGGCGTGCCACGGGGACGGCGGCCGAGGCGACGGAGAGTCCTCGCCGGCGCTGGTCGATGACGGGGACTTTCCGATTCCCGCGGCTGATCTGACCGAGAACTGGCTGTTCAACGGCGGCGGAGAGGCCGAGGACATCTACCGTCGACTGTTGACGGGTCTGGACGGCACACCCATGCCGAGCTTGGCCGACGTCATCACCGCGGGTGTCATCACCGACGAACAGCTCTGGGCTATCGCGCACTACGTTCGCAGTCTTTCTCCGGACGACCCGCCCGGAATCACCGAGGTGGTTCGAGGCGTTCTCTTCGAGGACGCTCCGCTTCCGTCGTCGGTCGACGACGAGGCGTGGGATGAAATCGAGGGCGCCTACCTCCCGCTGGCCGGACAGATCATTGTGATGCCGCGCTGGTTCCACCCCCGGGTGGACGGCGTTTGGGTGCAGGCCGCGCACGACGGCGAAACCGTCGCCGTGCGCGTTTCCTGGAGCGACCCCAACAACAGCCCCGATCCCGAGTGGGCCGACTGGAAGTCCCAGGTAATTGCGCTCATGCAGCCCAAGGAGGGAGACCCGCCGGACGAGGGGCCGACGCCGGATCAGCTCGTGGTTCAGTTCCCGATGCAGATGCCGGAGGGTATGGAGCGGCCGTTTTTTCTGAGGGGAGACAACCGGCGTCCGGTCTATATCTGGCAGTGGCAGAGTGACCGTGATGGCGCCCTCGAGGGCGAGGCCCGCGGCATCGGCACCGAGGCCTTCCTATCGGGGGGGCAAGACCTTACCGTAGACGCCTCGCATGCTGACGGCCAGTGGCAGGTCATGTTCACGAGACCACTCGTCACGGAAGACGAAAACGACCTCGATTTCGTGATCGGCGAGGCCATTCCGATGGCCTTGTTCGCCTGGGATGGAGACAACGGAGAATCCGGCACCAGGGGTGCGGTCAGTTCCTGGTACTTCTTGTTCCTCGAGGAGGCCACTCCCGTTACTGTATTCGTAGCCCCAGCTTTGGCCATGATGTTGACGGCCGCGTTGGGATTTTTGGTAGTAGGCCGCGCCCAGAAGAGGGAGCGGCAAAGCGGTAAAATAAAAAGCGAGACACCGAATAGTTGAACCATTTTTTCATATTGGAGGCATAATGTCGGATCGTTTTGAGTTGCGCGGAGTCGTTGCGCCCACGCTCATGCTGCTGGTCATGGCCGGCTGCGGTGGCGGAGATGGAGGCGGCGCATCCAGTGGAGGTGGTGGTGGTGCGGCCATGGAAAACCCGGTCAATGCGGCCACGGCCGGCAACATCGCGGGCTCCATCATGTTCGAGGGAGACGCACCCAGCATGGACGTCATCGACATGAGCAGCGAAACCGTGTGTGCGGATAAACACGCGTCGCCGCAAATGATCCAGGAAGTTGTCGTAAACAGCAACGGTGCTCTGGCCAACGTGTTCGTCTATGTGAAAGAAGGGCTGGAGAGCCTCCAGTTCCCGACGCCCGCTGCGGCTCTGCTGGATCAGAACGGATGTGTCTACCTCCCGCATGTTTTGGGCGTGATGGTAGGCCAGGACATTACGATCAGGAACAGCGACGGGCTACTGCACAACATCAACGCGTCGCCCACCATCAACCGGGGCTTCAACAGCAGCCAGCCGGTTTCCATGGAGACCACGCGCAGCTTCAGGGCGGCAGAGGTCATGGTTCCGCTGCGTTGCGACGTTCATGGCTGGATGACCTCCTATATCGGCGTGCTCGATCATCCGTTTCACTCCGTGTCGAGCGGTAGTGGCGCGTTCAGTCTGTCCACGCTGCCCCCGGGCGAGTACGTGATCGAAGCGTGGCACGAGCGCTACGGAACCCAGACCCAGACCGTGACGGTCACCACAGGTGAGACCGCCGAGGTCAACTTCACCTTCAGTGCATCCATGGCCCAGAACGCCGTGGTGCCGCTCGGTGCTCCGGTCGAGCTTCACGCGATCGCTGAAGCATCCTAAGTGGTTACGGCGCCCACCGGTCCCCTCCTTGAACGGACCGGTGGGCGTCTTTCCATTACAACTTCAGGACTCACACTCAAGCTCGGGAGACGAGTGGGATGAATTTTTTCTGGCGGATGGGGTTGTTGCTGGCCGGCATGCTTGCCGTGGTCATCGGGTTGTCGGTCATAACCGGCATCTCGTGGCTCGACCTTTCCTGGGTGATGCCGGACAACGTCGTGTCGACGTTCGGGCCGACTCTAGACAACCTGTGGCTCGTGATCCTTTGGATCACGGGTATCATATTCGTCGTCACGGAGATCACCTTGTTGGTGTTCATGGTGAAGTACCGCCACAAGGAGGATCGCAAGGCGGATTACATCCACGGCAGCAATAAGGCCGAGGTTGTCTGGACGACGATTACGTTCGTCATCGTCATGGCTTTGGCCTTCTACACCAAGGGCATCTGGGACGAGATCCGTGATCCCAATCTCATCCCGGCCGACGCATATCCGATCCACATGATGGCCAAGCAGTTCGAGTGGAACGCCACCTATGCGGGGGCCGACGGACAGTTCGGCACGGCGGACGACTTTCTTTCCCTAAACGTACTGCACATCCCGGTCGATCGGCCCGTTGTAGTCCAGCTGGAAGCCGAAGACGTGATCCACTCGTTCTTTCTACCCGAATTCCGGGTGAAGCAGGACGCGGTGCCCGGGATGAGCACCCCGGTCTGGTTCGAGGCGACACGGACCGGTGAGTTTACCCTGGCTTGTGCCGAACTCTGCGGGCTCGGGCACTATACGATGGGGGGGACGGTCATCGTCCACTCGCAGGCTGATTTTCAAGACTGGCTCGCGCAGCAGCAAGCCGCCGCGGAGGACGACTGATGAGCACGACCACTGCGATGGAAACACACACCGGAACCGCTGAACATCACGAGCTCAGCTTTATCCGGAAATACATCTTCTCGACCGATCACAAGATGATCGCGAAGCAGTTCCTCTTCGGCGGGCTGATGTTCCTGGCGCTGGGCGGAGCGCTCGCGGTCATGATTCGCTGGCAACTCGGTTTCCCGGGCCGACCCCTGCCCATGCCCTTGAGGATTCTCTTTCCGGACACCATGGCCCCGGGCGGCATCATTCTACCGGAGTTCTACAACTCTCTGGTCACGATGCACGCCACCTTCATGGTGTTCTTCGCGCTCATGCCGCTCATGGCGGGGGTCTTCGGCAATCTCCTGATCCCGCTCCAGATCGGAGCGGAGGACATGGCGTTCCCCCGCATCAACATGGCGTCCTTCTGGATCATGCCAGTTGCCGGCTTCATCATGCTGGCGAGCTTCTTCGTCGAGGGAGGCGCCGCGGGAGCCGGTTGGACCTCCTATGCGCCGCTCAGCACTTCGGGTGAGTGGACGGGCGTCTACATGGGCCAGATCCTCTGGTTGGTCTCTCTGATCATCCTGGGATTCTCCTCGATCCTGGGCGCTTTGAACTACGTCTCGACCGTGATCAACATGCGTGCGCCGGGAATGACGTGGTTCCGGATCCCGCTGGCCACATGGTCGATATTCATCACCGCGTGGCTGCTTCTGTTGGCGATCCCGATTCTTACGGGCGGCCTGCTTCTGCTCCTCTTCGATCAGACGATCGGAACCGCCTTCTTCCGCCCGGAAGGCAGCGGCGAGCCCCTTCTCTGGCAGCACATTTTCTGGTTCTTCGGTCACCCCGAGGTGTACATCCTGATCGTTCCCGCGATGGGATTCGTGTCCGAGGTCATCGCATGCCGCTCCCGGAAGCCGATCTTCGGCTACCACTCCATGGTAGTCGCCATGGTGAGTATCGGTTTCTTGGGATGGGTCGTCTGGGGCCACCACATGTTCCAGAGCGGCATGAACCCGCTCCTCGGCATGACCTTCGTGGTGACGACGGTCGTGATCGCGGTCCCCTCGGCAATCAAGACCTTCAACTGGATGGGCACGCTCTGGCGTGGGAACATCCACTTCGATACGCCGCTGCTCCACGCGGTCGCATTCGTGGCACTCTTCATCATCGGAGGGCTATCGGGGATCTTCATGGCCTCGGCTCCCGTCGACATCTACATCCACGATACCTACTTCATCGTGGCGCACCTTCACTACGTTCTCGTGGGTGGAAGCCTCTTCGGAATTTTCGCAGGGATCACGTTCTGGTATCCGAAGATGTTCGGCCGAATGATGAACGAGGGGCTCGGCAAAGTGCACTTCGCGCTCTCGTTCCTCTTCTACAACATGGCGTTCTTCCCGATGCACAACTTGGGTGTGCAGGGGATGATGCGTCGGATCTACGATCCCAACCAGTACGAGTTCCTGCAGGGCCTTCAACCTCTGAATACGTTCATCTCGATAAGTATATTCTGCTTCGCGGCCACGCAGATCCTCTTCGCGTTCAACTTCCTGTGGAGCCTGCGCGCGGGAAAGGTGGCCGGCAACAACCCCTGGAAGTCCAACACGCTGTTGTGGACCACTCCATCTCCCCCACCGCACGGCAACTTCCCGGAGATGCCCACCGTGTACCGTGGCCCTTACGAGTACAGCCATCCTGATCGAGAAGAGGACTACTGGCCTCAGGACGAGCCCCCCGCGACCACCGGGTCGGGCGGAGAGACGGTTACAACTCCGACCCCCGAACTCGTTCCTGGAGGCTGACGGATGAGCGACGCAGCAGTTACGACCATGGACCGGAAGCCCATGCCAGGGATGATGGTCTACAACAAGAAGTTGGGCATGTGGGTGTTTCTGCTCAGCGAGGTGATGTTCTTCACGTCGTTGATCGGGACCTACGTCATCCTGCGTTTCGCCCACCCGGACCATTGGACCGATCCGGGAGTCGTTCTGAATGTACCCCTGACCGCGGTGAACACCTTCCTTCTGATCTGCTCATCCGTGACGATGGTCAAGGCCTTCGCTTCCATCCAACAGGGGAACCAGAAGGGCCTCCAGATGTGGCTGCTCGCTACGATCCTGATCGGAGCGACCTTCGTGGGCGTCCAGGCCATCGAGTATAACGCACTGTTGGGGGAGGGCTTCGGGCCGGTGCTGGACCTCTACCATGCCGTGGGCCGTGGAAATCCCCACGAGGGTCCCTCCCTCGGCGGCCCGCTCTACGGAGCCACGTTTTACGCCATGACCGGGTTTCACGGGGCCCACGTTACGATCGGCGTTCTTTGTTTGATTTTCGTTTACATCAGGTCGCTCCGGGGCGCTTACACGCAAGACAGCCTCGAGGGCGTAGAGGTGATCGGCCTCTACTGGCACTTCGTCGATCTCGTTTGGATTCTCCTGTTCACCATCGTTTACCTAATTTGAAGGCGGGAGCAATCATGGAAGAGCAAGAAGAACACGCGGACCCGCCCTATATCCTGATTTGGATCGTCCTCCTCGTGCTCACGCTGGCCGAGGTAGGGATGTCTCTTTACATGAACGTGCCAAAGTTCTGGTTGGGGTTGGGACTGATCCTCATGGCGGTTTGGAAGGCGGTCTTGGTCGCGATGTATTACATGCATCTACGGTATGAGCCGGCCCGCTTGTGGATTCTGGCGATCTCGCCGCTCCCTTTGGCATTCATCCTCGTATTGGCCGTCATCAGCGAGTTCTAGAGTTACCCCCTACAGGGTCGCCGAGGCCCGGACGGGAACCCCCGGTTTCGGTCCGGGCTTCTGCTTGTTACCCTAGCTGGTGCTGTCACGGCGGCCGAAAGCCCGTCATCCCGTTGATTCTCGTGTGAGGTCAAAACCGTGGATAATGAAGGCCTGAGGATGGGATTGTTCCTTGGCGGCCTTATCATGGCCGCCGTCCCCGTGACCTTTGGCATCGCGGCAATGATCTTCCTCTTCAAGAAGTACCGCGAGGAGCGCTAGCTAGCCGACCAGAAGACCGAGCAAGGGGGTGCATCATGAGCACACGGTTTCGTGGCCTCGTTTCCCGCGGCGTAATCGCCGGGGTGATCGGCGCCACTGCACTCGCTTTCTGGTTCTTGGTGATCGACGGCTCCCGGGGTGAACCCTTCCGTACGCCGGGTTTCCTGGGAGGCGCCCTCTTGGGCATCGACGCCCTCGAGCCGACGTTCGGGCCGGTCATACTGTACTCGTTCTTTCACTACGCCACCTTCATCGGCGTCGGCGTCGGGGTATCTTGGCTCCTCTCCAAGATGCACGCGACACCGAATATTTTTTCGGGACTCGCCCTCGGTTTCGGGCTCTTCGATCTGGTCTTTTACACGAGCCTCACGGTGACCGGGGTCGACGTCATCGGCGAGTTCGGTTGGGCCCCCGTTCTGATGGGCAATCTGATCGCCGGTATATCTCTGGTGAGCTATCTCCACTTCACGGGTGCCAGGCCGCCCATATCGTGGTGGGCCACCCTCGGCCAGAACAGAGTGTTCAAGGAAGGTTTGGTCGCGGGGCTCGTCGGGGCGTGGACCATCGCGCTGTGGTTCTTCATGGTCGACATGGGACGAGGACAGCCCTTCTTCACACCGGGTGCGCTCGGCTCGGCGCTCTTCCTCGGCTCGACGGATCCGACTTCAGTGAGCGTCTCGATCGCGACGGTGGCCGGCTACACGATCTTCCACCTCGGCACCTTCCTCGCCCTGGGTTTTGTCGCTGCCGCCATCGCCGGCTACGCCGAAGACACACCTCCGCTCATCATCGCTGCGGTGATGCTCTTTATGGCCTTCGAGGCATTCTTCATGGGACTCATGGCGCTTTCGGCTGAGTTTTTGCTCAGCTCCTTGGCGTGGTGGGCCATTGTGGTCGGTAACCTTCTAGCCACCCTGACCATGGGAGCCTACCTCTGGGCCAAGCACCCCAAGCTACGGGAGGCGCTCGCGGCCAATCCGATGGACAAGACCACCTGAGGCCGAGACTCCGTCGAATTCGTGGAGTCGACCCCTCGACGTCCTCTACTCCTCGACGCCAAGGAAACGCTTGAGCCGCCAGAGGTAGTAGCTCAGAGCAACCGCGAAAACGAAGAACAGTCCCGAGATCATCAGGGACCCGTTTCCCCCGTCTCTGGTGAACGCCAAGAGTTCATAGCCCCCATATCCTGCACAAAACAAGATCGCAGCGGCGATGAGGATCCGATGGAAGCTGATGAGGGACAAGTGATGTGTCTCCGTGTGACGCGTCGCCTGGAAATCGCTCCCGGGGCTGGGGGCCCCGGGGCGGATATCAAGATAGCGTCGATCGCCTCAGGCGGGGACCTCCTCGGCAAGCACGTGGCGAATCACCCTTCCAACGGCCTTTTTTTCCTTCAAGAAGGCGTCGTGCCCGAAGTTGGACGCGACCCGAATGGTCCGCCCCGTTCCGGGTAACCGGCGCACC
>Ga0209987_10001297_pt1 | contig 13615 bp, 15 predicted proteins | sample N074metaG_FD_182134 | JGI IMG/M metagenome (GOLD analysis project Ga0209987, IMG submission 182134) | Deep subsurface microbial communities from Kermadec Trench to uncover new lineages of life (NeLLi) - N074 metaG (SPAdes) (version 2) | ecosystem: Environmental > Aquatic > Marine > Ocean trench... | reverse complement strand
ATTTAGATACAAAGATTACATGAAATCTAAAAATTCCAAAAGGCTGGATTCCATAAAAGCTGCTCATCAATCAGAGAAAGCCCAATCAAGTACAAAGATGGAGGATTATTTGGAAATAATATCAGAACTAGTTGAATTGAAAGGATATGCCACTACATTAGACATTTCAAGATACATGGATGTAAGTGCACCAAGTGTTACTAAGATGCTTCAAAGACTAGATGAAAATGGGTTTTTAGAATATGAAAAATATCATGGAATTAATCTTACAGATAAAGGAACAGAAATAGCTAATGGGATTAGGCAAAAACATGGAATCTTGTTAGAATTTTTTGAAATTTTAGGAGTAGGATATGATACTGCAAATCAAGATACTGAAGGAATTGAACATCATCTAAATCCAAAAACAATAAAGCAATTAAGAAAATTCGTCACATTTCTTAAAGCAAACCCCAAAGTAATTCAAAGTTTTAAAAATCTTTGATAAGTATTTGAATATCGTTTTGTGATGATGCAAAATTCATAAGATCTCTTGCAGCATCTGAACGTTTTGGAATTTTTATCTGTCCTTTCTTACCGATTCTTACGGATGTTACATATTCATTATTAACAGAGATATCAGCATGCATTGAAGTGTATTCTCTACTAACAGTTAGAAGTAATGCAGTTTTTGATTCAGAATAAGTAAAAGGTAGATTATGCATCATTGTAGATGAATGATTAGAATCTTTTTGAACTACATCAATATGGACTTTGAGAAATTTTTCAATTTCACTAATGTTTGAGCCTCCTTTTCCGATAATTGATGCAATGCATTGTTCATCTACTAGTACTTTTACTCTATTAGCAGACAAAATTTCAACTTCTACATTAGGGTCATATCTTTTGAAAGTTTCTCTTACCTTATCTTCTGCAAGCTTTTCAATTCCAACTTTTTGAACTCTTTTTGCAATAGGAACAATAACATTTTCTTCTCCAAATGTATAGATTTCATGCTCTAAAACATTATCTGCAAAATTTCTGATTTCAATTACAGGTCTTGCTAGATCAGATTCAGTCATTCCAGAAGGTACTTTTACTTTTAATTCCAAATCAAGGACTTTTTCAATTGCACCATCTTTTACAAAGACTACAGTATCTATGACACTTGGAATGATACCAAGTTCAATCTTTCCAATAAAACGCTGAATTGCATCTATTGGAGAATTTCCGTGAACTACTCCGACCATTCCCACACCAGTTAACCGCAAATCAGCAAAGGTTCTAAAATCTTCTTGTCTTCTTATTTCATCAAAAATAGTATAATCAGGACGAACAAGTAACAAAATATCAGCGCTGTTATCAAAACTTCCATCCAATTTACTATACTGAGTAACCCCAGAATCAACTTGCAAATCACGTGGAGATTCAAATGTTTTAACAATTTTTCCTTTCTTGTGATAAAAATTTGCTAGTCCAGATGCAAGAGTGCTTTTACCAGAACCAGGAGAACCAGAAATCAGAATTCCTTCTGCCCCATCAGAGAAACGTTGCATTAACTCATCAGAAATATGATAATCTTCAAGGGATAATTTTACGATAGGATGAACAATTGTTATTTCAAAAGATTCAGAAAAAGGAGGATAAGTGATTGCTATTCTGTAATCACCGTGCTGAATTACAGATGCACCAGTCTTTGAGATTTCAATATTACTTGAATCAGACGCATGTGCAGCAGCCAAGATTTGTGATGAAATTAACTCCAAGTAGTCTTTAGTGAGAATTTCATCATTAAGCGTAGTTAATAAAAAATTTCCAGGTTTTCCTTTTTTTGCTAAAGGATGTTGATTTTCTTTAAGATGAACACTCATTGTTTCAGAATCAAAAAATTTCAGAAATTCTAATGTTTCATTTTTAATTACAAATTTGAGATAAACTGTTTCGACATCTTCAGCTTGAGCAACTAGATGTTGAACATGGTCTGATGTGTAAAGAATAGCATCATTCTGTTTTGCCATATCAGTGATCAAGGCATCAATTCTACCGCTGTCTGCAAGTCGAATATCATCGTTGGAAGGATGTGATCCCTTCAAAACTATATTCAACCCATAACTGCCAGATAATTCTTTAAGTTTTTGAATTTTTTCTAATCCTACAAAACCTTGTTCCTTTTTACTTGACGCTTGCGATTGTAATTCATCAAAAACAGCTTGAGGGATAATAATTTCAGTATTTTTAATTGAACCTGCTTCTATCTGCGCAATTAGTTGACCATTAATTATAACACTAGTATCAGCAACAATTTTTGACAAATTTTCTATCTATTTTGTGATAAATTTATTCCCTAAATTACTTTGCTAAAATATCAGTAATTGCTTTTAAGACGCCCTTAAAATCAAATGGTTTTGAAATATAAGATATTGCACCAGAATCTAAACATTCTTGGATTATTTTTTGATCATCACTTGCAGTAATTAGAATAATTTTTGCAGTAGGATCAAAGTGTATTATTTCTTTGACTACAGTCAATCCATCTTTTTTTGGCATTGCCAAATCTAACAAAAGTAAATCAGGAACATTATTTCGGTAAAAATCAACTGCTTCTGCACCATCAGTTGCTTCTGAAACTATTTCATGCTCACCAATAGACAAAATATCCTTTAGTACTAATCGGATTGCATCAGAATCATCTGCAATCATTATTTTTCCCATTCTCAAATATAAGAAAAGGTGATTAAAAATATTAGCTATTTGAGGTTGTTCAGGATTTGGGAAATTCTGTTTTTAATTTCTGCCAAATCACATTCAGGCTCAGACATAGATTTTTCCATTAAAGAAATAGAATCAGTCATGTCATTAAAAATGCCATCAATTGTAACACCATCAATCATTTTTTTAAAAATTGAATCTAATATTGCAGAAAAACTACCAAGTTCCTCTTTACCCGTCATTGGTGCTAATCCCTTTATTTTGTGAGTGTTTTTTTGAAATTTACCAGCACTAGCAAAAACATCAGCATCATTTTGACACGCAGACAGTAATTGACCCATCCCAGATAATTCTTCGTTAATTTCCGTTGTAGCAACTTCAATAAATTCATCAGACATGATGTATGTATAAACAAAATTCACCTATTATTTTTATACCCTGCTCTAAGTGAGTTTTATTGTGAAACTAATCAGTAAGACATACTTATTGGTAGCAATTTTGATTTCAGCTGCTGTAATTAATTTATTCTTATTATATCAAGATAGTAATTCACAAACCACACAATCATACTCAATCATAAGAGTGGGAGATGTTAAAGTTACTGCAGAATCCATTTCAGCATTAGCTACATCAGTAGCAAGCGGTAACAAAGAAGACAAAGAACAATTGGATAAACAAATTCTAGAAGTTGAAAACATAGTAGATGTAATAAAAAATGGAGGAAACATTAAAGGTCAATCATTAGAAAAAATTCCATCATCGTTAAGTTCGGATTATAATAAAGTAGCAGCATCATGGGAGTCTTACAAATCTAAAGCACAACATGCAGAAAATACATCAGTTTTTGATCCAGAAGCAATTAAAGCTGTGAACTATATTTTAAAGAAAAACAATGAGTTAGTTTTACTTAGTAATAACATGGTTAATGAATTTGAAAATCTAGGAAGAGATTACAACAAACATAAACAAATTGCCAAAGATTTAACAGATAATGTCAATGTCATAGGACAGCAAACTTTGCTTATATCAATTGGGGAAGAGGAAGACACTCAAAATAAATTAAAAGAAAATAGATTAAAATTTGAAATAGGAATTAGAAAATTACTTCAGATCTCAACTGTAGGGTTAGATGTTGAAAGTGTAGAAAAAGAACATGAGGAATTAATCCCAGTGCCTAGAGAGAATTCCAATGCATTACGTCAATTAGATCCATTATGGGAATCAATGCAAGTGAGAATTTCAATTCTTGAAGAAAGAGCACTATTATCACCCGAGTTTAATGTTGCAAAAAATGAGATGAATGCACAAAAAGAATTACTTTACAATGACATTGACAAACTTTTACAAAATTGGAATTTAATTATTACAGCTCAGGGTTCTGAAGAAGAAACAATAATTCAGGTAATTTTAGTGGTAGATATCGCAGTATTCTTTTTGGTATTATTCATCATTAGAAAATCACTGTCCCCTCTTGCAACAATTACACAGGCTCTATCTAGAGTAAAAGAAGGAGAATATGGTGAAAAAATTGAATATTCAGGAACTGACGAGATAGGACAATTAGTTCAAACTTTCAACATGATGTCAAATACCATCAAAGAAAAAGAAGAAGAGGCAAAGAAAACAGATATTGCAAAAGATGAATTTCTTGCAATGATCACTCACGAATTAAAAACACCTCTAGTACCAATTCAAGGGTATTCAGATATTTTACTCGGGGAACATTTAGGAAAACTAAATGATAAACAAAAAGAGAGAATACAAATTATCAAATCCAGTTCTGAAACACTGTTAGCAATTATTTCAGATTTACTTGATGCACAAAAATTAGAATTAGGTCAACTAAGTATGAAACAAGAAAACATTAACATCAAAGAAACGATTGACAAAGCAATTGAGTCATTAAAGCCAGAAGCAGAAGAAAAGAATATTAAAATTAATTCCAGTATAGTGGATTTGAAAATAAACCATGATCAAGAAAGAATAGGACAAGTCATGACAAATCTAATCAAAAACAGTTTAGCTGCAACACAACCCAATACAGGTAAAATTGAAATTATAATGGAAGAAATGCCCACTGAGATAAAAATTAGTATAAAAGATAATGGAATAGGAATTCCGCTAGATAAACAAAAAGAATTATTCAAAAAATTCTATCAAGTTGATGCTACCCTTACAAGAGAAAGAGGTGGAAGTGGACTAGGTCTTGCAATTTGTAAAGGAATCATCCAAAGTCACAAGGGAGAGATATCTATGGAGAGTATTCCAAATCAGGGATCTACATTTTCATTTACAATTCCAAAAGCATCTTAGCAAGAAACTCTACCAGTAAATTCTGCTTAAAGAAAACAAACTCTCAGAACTAAAATTACTCACTCTCTTGAAAAAATGTATATTTAGAGAATGAAATCATGGCACAAATACATAGTAAAAATAGCGTATTTTACAAAAATTGCACAGAATATTTTGAATTTCTGCGTAAAAAAGGTACATCAGACTATGAATTTGAAGACGAATATTACTTTACAATGCCTGCAATTTCAAATCAGTAAATACAGAAGATTTAGGAACCCCCTCTAAATTTCATCAATCATGGATTCGCACCTACAAGATCTGGCTGATGAAGCAATCAGATATGCAATGAATAGTGGAGCACAATATTGTGACGTAAGGGCAGAACTGCAAGAAAGAAAATCAGTACTCATAGAAAACGGAGAAATAGAATATGTTAGGACCAATAAAGATGAAGGAATAGGAATTAGACTAGTAAAAGAAGGAGTTTGGAGTTTTTGCTCAATAACAAATCCAAAATCCATAGAACAGATAAAAGAGATAGTAAATGATGCTCTAAGAAATTCAATACATTATGCAGAAAATAAAAAGGATAAAATTGATTTATATCCAAATTCAATTAACAAAACCAAGATAGATTATCCAGTTTTAAAAAAACCTGAACTTGAAGAATTAATGAAGATTGGTTTTGAATGTGATAAAATTATTTCAAACACACCAAGAATAATCAGATCAGTTGTCAACCCATGGTATGCAATTAATTCAAAATATTTTGTAAACAGTGAAGGCTCAGAAATTATACAAAATTTTACAGATGTAGTAATAGACATGATAGCTACTGCTCACGAATCAGGGCTTACACAGTCAATTAACATCACAGAAGGAGGAAGAGGAGGTATGGAGCAAATTACCAATAATAACATGATTCAGCAAAGTGCAGAAGAGATTGCACTTAAAGCATCACAGTTAATTGATGCAAAACCTGCAAAGGAAGAAAAAACAACAGTTGTTATGAATCCAGATTTTGTATCATTACTGACACATGAAATATTAGGTCATCCATCAGAAGCTGATAGAGTTTTGGGAAAAGAGATGGCATGGGCTGGAGGTGCATGGTGGAAAGGAAAGATTGGAGAGAAAATTGGTTCAGAGAAATTAAATGTGTTTGATGATCCTACTATCAAAGAAAGTTTAGGATGGTATTATTTTGATGATGAAGGAGTAAAAACCAAAAAAACAACTCTAGTTGAGAATGGAGTTTTAAAAAATCATATGCAAAATAGAGAAACTGCAAAAATTTTTGGTACACCCTCAACTGGAAACATGAGGGCAACAAACTACAGATTCATGCCTCTAATTCGTATGGCATGCACATGTATTGGAAATGGAGACTGGGATGTAAATGAGATGATAAAAGGAGTCAAAAATGGCTATTTTATATCTAATATGAAAATTCCATCAATTGACATGAAACGATACAACTGGAGTATTTCATGCCAATATGCACAAAAAATTGAGAATGGTGAAATTACGGATTTACTAAGAGACGTAATTGTATTGGGTACAGCCCCAGAATTTTTTGAATCAATTGATGCCTGTGGAAATGATTTTACCATACGACCAATAACTAATTGTGGGAAAGGGGATCCTATGCAATCAATGATAATGGGTAATGGTGGACCGTCAATTAGAGGAATTGCAACAGTAAAGAGTGTAAATTAAAAAATGAACCAAGAATTACAGACTGTAAAAGAAAATGTCATAAAATGTACAAAATGTGATTTGTGCAAAACACGAATCAATGCAGTCCCAGGTAAAGGAAATTTTCAATCAGATGTGATCTTTGTTGGGGAAGCACCAGGAAAAAATGAGGATCAAAATGGAGAACCATTCATTGGAGTTGCAGGAAAAAAACTCTCAGTTGCACTTGAAGAGGCAGGAATTTCAAGAGATGATGTGTACATTACAAATATTGTAAAGTGTAGACCGCCAAATAATAGAGTTCCAACTACAAATGAGCGAGACACATGTAAAGAATATCTAAAACAAGAAATTGCCATAATCAAACCAAAACTTATTTGTATTTTAGGAAATACTGCATTTAATTCAATTTTAGGTGGTTCAGAGATTACAAAATTTAGAGGTAAGGTAGTACGAAAAGACAATTTATTGTATTTTTTAACTATTCATCCAGCAGCTACAATATACAATCAAAAATTAATTGATGTACTAAAAAATGATATTGTAAAACTATTTGATTTGATTAGAGATTTGAAAAATAACAAAGAGGTTATGATAGATATTGAATATACTTCCTAGGAAATTTTATTTAAAAAATACAGTTACTGTTGCAAAAAATCTTCTAGGTAAGAAAATTGTGAGAAAAATAGGCAGGCATGAAATATCAGGAATAATTATAGAGACTGAAGCATACAGGCACAAAGATGATCCTGCAAGTCATGCATTTAGAAAAATTACTGAAAGAAATAAAGTGATGTTTGGAGATGTAGGAATTGCATACGTCTATTTTACTTATGGAATGCATTATTGTTTCAATGTTGTTGCAAAAAATCCAAAAATCAAAGCAGGTGCGGTTCTTATTCGTGCAATCCAACCCGAAAAAGGAATTAAAATAATTCAAGAAAACAGGGAAGGAGTAAATTTTGTAAATCTCACAAATGGGCCTGCCAAACTAACACAAGCCTTGAAAATAACTAAAGAGCATTATGGTGTAGATTTAACAAAACATTCAAAATTATTCATCACAGATGGAATAAAAAAGCCAACAAAGATTTTTGCATCACCAAGAATAGGAATTAAAGAAGCTACAGACAAGTTATGGAATTTTAAAATAAAAATTTAATCTTCTTCAGGATTATTTTCATCCAATGTCCATGGAGCAAATTTTCCCATAATTCTTTGCCAATCTAGTTTTAAAAGTAGAACTATAATTGCAGTCATTATTGCTCCAAAAACAATAATTCCAATGTAAACAGGTGTAGCATCATCAATGTTTTCCAAGAAAGGTTCTATGAAAGACAATCCAACATAGTGAGAAATTAAAACAATGATGTAACTTAGAACAATTTTTCCAGTAAGGGTTGCAACAAAAAATCTTTTTGGATTATACTTTGCCAGTCCTAATGGAATAAATATTATATCATCAGGCATCGGGGTTGCTGCAGCAACAAATGCAGCAGCTGCACCATATTTTTTTACTAGTCTTTCAAATGGACGCATTCTTTTTCGAGTTTTTTCATTCATGATTTTCCTACCACTAAAACTAACAAAAAAGATCATTTGTTTTGCAGCAGTAGCAGTAATTGCAGACACCAATGCTAAAATATGTAAATCATATTCATTGCCAACAGACATTGTAGCAAGCAACAAAAACCCAGGTAATGGGACAAATGGGATAAGAGAGCCAAAGAAATTGACTAAAGCTAAAATTAGATAACCATCACCTGCAGCAAATGGAAATAGATCAGAAAAATTCAATATTCAAACTATTTTTAGGCATTATTTATTGAAAACGAATATTTTTCAAGGCTTTAAACAATTGAAAATGAGTAATATCAGAGATGGTTTTATTTTGACTCTTAGAAAACGAGGTAGTAATCATGAGTTATGAGTTAATTTTGGAATATTATCAAATGGCTCAGGACATTTTAGCCAATAATGCATTTCAGGATTATGGAATAATCGGGCTATTTCTTAATTCATTATTATCAGCTACAGCAATACCATTACCAACTGAAATTCTGACATCTGCTTTATTGATTGGAGGTGAAAATGTTTTCCTTGTTGGTTTTGTGTTAGGTTTAGGATCTATTATTGGGGGCGTACTGAATTATTTTATTGGATTTGGGGGAAATAAACTAGTCAATAAACTCCGAAAAAATAAAAATGGAAAAGAGGTTACTAGTGAAAAGAAAGGCAACAAACTACTTAACAAATTTGGGTGGGGTGCAATATTTTTTGCATCATGGCTTCCAGTGATTGGAGATTTCATTTTAATTTCAGCTGGTGCAAAGAAAATGAAATTTACCAAGTTCATGGCATTTATGGTCTCAGGTAAAATGGTAAAGACAATTGCGGTAGTATCAGGATTTGCGTTAGTCTTTTGATGAGTTAAAAAGATTGAACGATTATCTACAATATCAAAGATTGTTTTAAAAAATAGTTCACGCAATCGTTGAAACAATCATTAAAATATCATATTTTTGCAACTAAATTAAATGTCGAACAATGACTTTGAAAAAATTTGTGGAAATATAACAGCCATTAGCCCATTTATCAGATTTGTAGGCGTGATTGGCCAGAGTGGAGAATTGTTAGCATATAGAAGAAGAGATGACCTAGAACCTCTTTTGGATGCCAAAAATACAAAGTACCAGTTCTCACACATTGCAATGAAAACTGATCTTGAAGGGTTTTTTGATAAGAACCTAGGTGAGATTGAATTTGTTTGGGAAGAGCGAACTAAAGTACAGACTATTTCATTTGCAATAAAACAAATTAGAGTATGGATATCAATTGATAAAAAAGTTCTAAGATCTGAAGTGTTAAGAATTGTAGATTCATGTTTGCCAATTGTAAAAATACATTCTTAAATAATTAATTGTGAATAATTTAGAATTATTTTTCGTCTTCATATAACCAACATCGAACATATCCAGTTTTGGTTTTAAATTTTGGAGGAACTTGTTTGCACTTCTCAATTACCAAAGGACATCTATCTATAAATCGACATTGAGTTGGTGCATCAAGTAAGCTTGGAGGAATGCCTTTGATGTATTTTGGAGTACCACCTTTCAGTGTCGGAATTGATTCTAAGAGTCCTTGAGTGTATGGGTGCTTTGGATTTTTGTAAATTTCATATGATGAACCAAACTCCACCATATGCCCACCATACATGATACCAATCTTATCTGCAATTTCAGATAATACTGCCAAATCATGTGTGATTAGCATAAATGACATGCCATCTTTTTTTAGATTTTTTAATAAATTTACAATCTGGGCTTGAATTAGAACATCAAGTGCAGTAGTTGGTTCATCTGCAATTACAAATTTTGGTTTGAGAAGTAACGCCATTGCAATAACTACTCTTTGTTTCATTCCTCCACTAAGCTCATGAGGATATTTTTTCAAAATGTGTTCATCAAGACTGACTGAATGAATAGCATCAGAGATTAATTTTTTAGTATCACCACCAAAGTTGTGTTGTTTTAGAATTTCAAGGAATTGCTCATTAATTGTAAAAACAGGATCTAGGGAATTCATTGCACCCTGAAATACCATAGAGATTTTTTTCCATCTATATTTCTCATCAAAATCAGATTCTTTCATTTCTAAGATGGATTCGCCATCAAAGTCAATGTCGCCATCAATTTTACCACCTGAAAGCATTCGAATTAGAGATAATCCCAATGTGCTTTTCCCGCATGCGCTCTCACCTGCAATTCCTATTGATTCACCATCTTCTAATTGGAAATCTACATCATCAACTGCGTAAACTGGACCGTTCGATGAATTGTATTTTGCAGATAATCCCTTTACTGAAAGAAAAGTCATGATATCTTTGATCCAAACTAGAATTTGAATTTATTATATCAAAAACTAATTTTGCACACATACTTGGTTGTTATAACCTGTAATTCTAAACGTTTCATTTTCTGCATTGACTCCTTCTCCAGTAAACACATCAATGTGTTTTCCATTAATTGAAGGGCCTTCATCTAATCCTGAAAAAATCATATCATTCCAGGGTTCAGGTAATGTAGGAATAGTTAATGATGAACCATGTTCAATTACTAAATCATCTACTGCGACCATCCCAACTATTAGATCATTACCATGAGAATCAAAATATGTTTCAGATATTGCAAAAGCACCATGATACCACCCAAGGTAATTACCAGAATTTGTTCTTCCCCATCCTTCAGTTTTTACAACTTTTAAGAAATCTTCCAAATAGAATTGCTTGCTACTACCTACAGAAATTTCAACTGCATTTCCAGAATAATCAGATTCTATTGGTAAAAAATATCCAGTAACATACCAATTAGAAGTACATGAAGGAGAATTTGTTTTTGTAACCATCATGTCACTCAGCATAGAATCATCACTATCCATCATTGAATCATCTGAGAATTTCATTTTTTCCATGTGCTCCATCATTGCTTGTTCTAGTTGGGGATCATTTTGCATTCTTTGCATCATATCTGCCATCATATCTTCCATCAATTTCATTTGATCAGAATCTTTCATGGTTGACATGATCATCTCTTTATCAATCAAATTAATCATCTGTTTCATTGCTTCTGGATTTTCTGCCATGTGACCTATCATTTGTAATTGTAAGGCAGGGTCTTCAAGCATTACAAACATCATTTCCATAGTAAAATCATGATTTGCGTTCATCATAACGGCCATTTCTTGTGCATGTTGAGCGTTTTCCATCATGTTGAAATTGGCATTTACATCAGAGTTTCCAGTATGAAAAATTAGATACGTGCCACCCATCCCTGCAAAGAATGCTGCAATTACAATTCCAATTAATATTACTTGACGGGTCATACTCAAAATCACCTAAGTAGTTCCATGTCCATAATCTTTTTCTCATTGCTGTTCTAAAATACTATTGTATCTCCAAACACCCGAAACATTGACATGTAGATTAAATTTGAGGATAAAAGATAATGAATATGGTTTTTGGAAAAACTCACGACATTTCAGAATTAACTACAGAATTAATTGGGAAACAAGTGATTTTAGGAGGTTGGATTGAAGACCTTCGAAAATTAGGAAAGATGACATTCATCACCATACGTGATGTGTCAGGAATTTCACAAGTTATTGTCAAAGGAGAACTAAATGATACACTAGGTGAGATTAATCGCCAAAGTGTAGTTAGAGTAAAAGGAATAGTACAAGAAACTAAAGCTCGAGATTTCTCCTTTGAGGTAAAAGCAGAAGAGATTGAAGTATTAGGCAAAGCAATCCACCCGTTACCAATTGATCCAATTGGTAGACTAGAAAGCAACATTGACACAAGACTAAACCATCGAGCACTAGACATGCGAAACCAAAAAACTGCATCAATTTTCAAATTACGACATCACGTATTGCAATCATTACGTAAAACACTATCAGAGAAAAAATTCTTGGAAATTACTACACCAAAAATTATTGGTAGTGCAAGTGAAGGGGGTGCAGACTTATTCTCACTGGATTATTTTGGAAAAACAGCATATCTTGCACAAAGTCCTCAACTATACAAAGAACAAATGACAATTGGATTAGAGCGAGTATTTGAGATTTCAAACTTTTATCGCGCAGAGAATTCTCATACAGGACGCCACTTGACGGAATTTACCAGTATCGACATTGAAGCAGCATTTATGGACTATGAGGATGTAATGGGTGTTTTAGAATATTTAGTACTTGAAGTTTACAAGTTTGTCTCAGAGAACTGTAAGAAAGAGCAAAAAGTAATTGGCCACACAATCGAGGTTCCTTCAACCCCATTTGAGAGAATAACCTACAAAGACTGTATTGAGGAATTAAAAAAAGAAGGTGAAAAAATAGAATTTGGTGATGACTTGCTTGATGCGCATCTAAGAATTATAGGCAAAAATCATCCAGGATTTTACTTTTTGATTGACTGGCCAATGAAACTAAAGCCATTTTACATTAGAGAAAAAGATGAAGATCCAACCTTATCTCGTTCATTTGATTTGCAGTATGGATTTTTAGAATTATCTTCTGGTGGAACTCGTTTACATGATTCAGAGTTGTTAAAGTCAAGACTAGTAGAACAAGGTCTGGATCCTGCACAGTTTACTGACCATCTAAAAACATTTGATTGGGGAATGCCACCACACTCTGGTTGGGGAATGGGATTAGATAGACTAATGATTACTTTAATTGGTATGGATAATGTTCGTGAAGTGGTATTGTATCCTCGAGATCCTGATAGGTTGAGTCCATGATTGAAGCTAGTGATGCCAAAAAAGTAGTCGAAGTAATTGGAAATAATCTGATTGGAGTATCACATGATTCAAATAATTTTATAAAACTGCCAGACTCTTTTTGGGGATACTTCGCACGAGGACATGACACTAAAGGAAAATTTGGGGTCATTGTAACTTATTCAGAAGATGGAAAAGATGTTGATGAGTTAATCAAAATGTACGAAGACTGGGCTACAAAAAATAAAACTAAAGAATAATCTATTTAGTTTCTTGTAATAATTTACGATAACCTTCACATTCTTTGCAAATTGGTTTTCCCTTGTATTTTAGATTACCATCTTTAATTTTGAGAGTCCCTGGGACAACCTTGCAAATGCAGCAAACTACCATAAATGACGATAAAAAATGAGATTAATAAAAATTGGCAATTTTATCTCAGAAGATCATGCCCATATTATGGCAAGAGAATGATCGATATATCAAAATAACATTCATGGAATTGATCTTTGGTAACACTGGAGTGTTTTTGTCCTATTTGTGAAAAAATAATAATCTTTTTCAATTTACACTGAGTGATTTTATGGCAATCATGGGTTTTACTTATTCAGTCAAACCAAAAAATCTAAATTTTTCACAAAAAGAATTCTTCAAAATTG
>Ga0209987_10001293_pt1 | contig 13628 bp, 15 predicted proteins | sample N074metaG_FD_182134 | JGI IMG/M metagenome (GOLD analysis project Ga0209987, IMG submission 182134) | Deep subsurface microbial communities from Kermadec Trench to uncover new lineages of life (NeLLi) - N074 metaG (SPAdes) (version 2) | ecosystem: Environmental > Aquatic > Marine > Ocean trench... | reverse complement strand
TAATCTTCAATAAAATGACTGGCGGAAATGCTTGGCTAGAATTACAAAATGAGGATGAAATCTTTGACTCAGGCATTTCATATTTAATCCAATTTAAAAATAAACCAAAAAGAGAATCTACCTCAATTAGCGGAGGTGAAAAAACATTAGCTGCAATAGTTTTTGTGCTGGCCTTACAAAAATTAAAACCATCTCCATTTTATTTATTTGATGAAGTTGACGCCCATCTTGATGCTCCAAACGCTGAAAAACTTGGAAAAATTTTGGAGGAAAGATCAAAAGATAGCCAATTCATAATGGTTTCATTAAAAGACTCTGTAGTCAACAAGGCAAAACTCATCTATGGTGTTTATCCAAAAAATGGTGTGTCACATGTGGTTACTTACAAAGATAAGAGAATGCCCTCGTTAAAGACATCTTAATTTATATCGACATAACAAGCAAAGTAATGATCCTTGTTTATTGTTTCTAAATCTGGTTCAACTTTGCATTTATCAATTACATAAGGACAACGTGCTCTGAACCTACACCCTTCATAAACATCAATCTCTATCGGGTCATTAATTCGGATTTTCTTTTCTTTGTTAAGATTTTCAGGGTCTGGTTCTGAAATTGCATCAATTAGAGCTTGGGTGTATGGGTGTTTAGGTTTAAACAATACGTCGTCTATTTGTCCCATCTCTACAATCTTTCCGAGATACAAAATTCCTATCCGTTGACCGAAATATCTGGCCGTAGCCAAGTCATGTGTAATGTAAATAAACGAAATTTCATATTTTTTTTGTAATTCATGCATTAATTCTAGTATTTCTGCCCTAATTGATACATCCAACATCGATACAGGCTCATCCGCCACAATTATTTTCGGTTTTATGGAAAGAGCTCTTGCTAGAACCACTCTCTGTCTCTGACCTCCAGAGAGCATATGTGGATATTTTTTAATTATTTCCTCTGCAGGTTCAAGTTTTACTTCGTGTAGAACTTCTATCACTCTTTTTTTTCTTAAATCAGAGTTTCCAATTTTATGAATCTCAAGAGGTTCAGATACAATGTCAAGTATCTTCATGCGTGGATTTATAGAATCATAAGGATCCTGATGAATCATTTGACAATTCATGCGAATTTTCTCTAAACTTTTTTTATCATTTCTAATTTCATGATTCTCAAAAATAATTTTTCCTGAATCTGCTTCAAGTGATTTGAGTATTAATTTGGCAATTGTTGATTTTCCAGAACCTGATTCGCCGGCCAAAACAAACACTTCTCCTTTATTTAGAGAAAAAGACACATCATCTACTGCTCTTATTGTTTCAATTTTGGAACTGAATAGGCTTTTTTTAATAAAATATTTTTTTAAATGCTCAATTCTCAAAATTTCATCCAACAAGTATTCTAAAACCAAGAAGTATATCAAGAAATAGGAATTTGGCCTAGAAATTTGGAATAAAGAATTTATGTCAAATAAAGACTGGTTTAATACTTGAATGAAACAATACAAAAAAATCTGAAGTATAAAAAATACGTAGTAGATTCTAATCTTCAATATTTTAAACCTTATTCAACCAAAATTGAAAAAACATTTGCTGATGAAATATCTTTCAGTCTCAATAGAAATTCCAAATTTATCAATCCCAAGTATTTTTATGATAAAAAGGGGTCAGAACTATTTGAAAAAATTTGCAGTCTTCCAGAATATTATCTTACTCGTACAGAAATTGATATTTTAAAAAACCTTCATTCAAATTTATCTGAATATCTAGATGATTCTTTTAGGTTGGTTGAACTGGGAAGCGGTTCTTCGGTAAAAACACGACTAATTTTAGATGTTTTGGGTGAAATTCAAAATAAAATTGAATATTTTCCAATTGACATCTCCGAAATTTTAACTGAAAGTTCAGAACTACTACAAAGAGATTATGACGACCTCCATATTACAGGAATAATAGACACGTATGAAGGTGGTCTTGAATTTATTGAAAAATATGACGATAAAAAAAATTTGATAATTTTTTTGGGTTCTAGTTTTGGAAATTTTACAACAGATGAGGGTAAAATTTTTCTGCAAAAAATAAATTCAATCATGAAAAAAGAAGATCTTTTTTTAATTGGTTTAGATTTGGTAAAAGAAAAAAAAATTTTAGAAAACGCATATAATGATTCTCAAGGAATAACTGCGAAATTTAATCTCAATGTTTTATCAAGAATTAATGATGAATTAGATGCAGATTTTATTTTAAATAATTTTAAACATGTTGCAAAATATAACGAGAAAGAACAAAGAATTGAAATGTATTTACAATCACTTGTACACCAATCTGTAATAATTTCAAAGGCAAATCTTTCATTGAAATTAAAACAAGGGGAGCTAATTCACACAGAACACTCTCATAAATACACAATACCTCAAATCCAAGAATTAATGAAAATTACGGGATTTGAAATTAAACAAAAATGGCTAGATATACACAAACATTATTCTTTGACATTGGCATCTAAAAAGTGATTCTATGAATTTTCGGTGCATCTAAATCCAGAAAATAACCACCTTTCATCTAGTCTAAAGAAGTTTCTATAACTTCCTCTAATAGACATTTTTGGTGTACCGAATGAACCTCCTCGTAAAACCTTTTGATTGGTAAACCACTTGTCATTATATTCATCAAAACTAGATTTGAAGCCAGAATATCCAGTAAACTCTGATGCAGTCCATTCCCATATATCGCCAATCATTTGGTGACAACCATAGTGACTACGACCCTCCGGATATGAGCCTATATCTGTACAACTCCAGATATGGGATTCAAACAGATTGGCATGTTGCTGGGTTGGCAGATCATTTCCCCAAGGAAAAATTGTTTTTTGTTTTTTGGTTTCATTCCAACAGGCCGCTTTTTCCCATTCAGCCTCTGTAGGCAATCTCTTTCCAGCCCATTTGCAATAAGCTTCTGCCTCATAGTAGCTTACATGACAAACTGGTTCTTTTGGGCTTACATTTCTCAATCCATGAAAGTTTTGTATCATCCAATTTCCATCTATCTTCTCCCAATACATCGGTGCGTTCCATTCATTTGTTTTTACTTTTTCCCATCCATCTGAAAGCCAGTATTTGTAGGTCTCATATCCTCCATCTTCAATAAATTCTAGATATTGCTGGTTCGTGATTGGGAAAATATCTATTTTGTAATCATTAAGGTATACTTTGTGTTCGGGTAACTCTATATCGTAACAATAGTCTTCTCCATTGTAACCCATATTGTAAATACCGCCATTGATATTCAATGACTCTTGTTCAATTTCCACTGGTATTGGTTTTTCACTTTTTTTAACTGGCTTGTATAGTTCTGCTAGTAGATTTTGTAAATCATAAACCAACAATTCTTGATGTTGACATTCATGATGAATTCCAATGGTGATTAATCTTAAATCTTCAACGCTGAGAGTTTTTGATTTTATGAAAAGCTCTACTCTTTGATTGATATTGTTAAAGTATTGAAAAATTTGATCAACCGTAGGTCTTGATACAATTCCTCTTGATCCTTTATCATGTGGAATGCCAAATTGTTGATAATAAGAGTTAAGATATTCTGAGAACTCTTTAGAGTAAAATTCATAATTTCTATCTAATTTACTCATAATTGCTTCGTAAATCCAGCTTACGTGACCTATATGCCATTTTGGAGGACTCGTGTAGAATGCTGTTTGAACTACAAAATCATCTTTTTCTAATGTTTTTACAATCTCTAAAGTTCTATTTCGTGTTTCCTTGAATTGCTCTAACAACAATTTTTTTTGCTCTTGCTCAAAAATCGCGGTCATTATTTTGAATTTTATTTAATTCATTATTATATTTGTCCAAAATATCAGTACGTAGTTGTCCACATGCCGCTGATATCTCTGTCCCTTTTTCTACTCGCACTGTGCAATTTATTCCTCCATTGTAAAGAATTCTCTCAAATTCAATCACATTTTTTCTTGTAGGTCTCTCAAAATCTCCAGCGGTTGGATTTAATGGAATAAGATTTACGTGAGATCCATTATTTCTCAAAAGGCGAACAAGATCTTCTGCAATTTCAGGTGAATCATTAACACCTTCAATCAAAGCATACTCAAATGTGACACGCCTTCCGGTTTTCACAAAATATCTTTTTCCTGCATTAATCAAATCTTTTACTGAACTCGATCCTGCAGTGGGAACCAACCTTTGTCGTAGTTTGTCATTTGGGGCATGGAGCGAAATCGCCAGTCCTATCTGCAATTTTTCATCAGCTAAGCGATCAATTCCGGAAATGATTCCAATGGTTGAAATTGTTATGTTTCTCTGACCTATTCCAAAACCTCGCGGATGTGTAAGTAATTGAACGGCTCTTATTGTTTCAGAATAATTTGCCAGTGGTTCACCCATTCCCATAAAAACAATGTTAGTGACATGATGTCCCCTTTCATAAAGAATTCTTGCAAAATGAATAACTTGACCAACAATTTCTTCTGCTTTCATGTTACGCTCAAAACCCATTTGACCCGTAGCGCAAAACACACATCCCATTGCACAACCCACTTGTGTTGAAACGCATATAGTCGACCTTGGATGTCCAAATAATTTTTTTGGCTGGTATTGCATTAACACTGATTCAATAGGTACTTTATCATTAAGACTAAGTAGTAATTTCATTGTATCTCCATCTTTGCTTTTTACACGATGAAGTTCTTTTGTTGATCCGATGGTGAACCCTTTCGCCAAAAGTATCTCTCTGAAAGTTGCAGGAAGTTGTTTTATTTCTGAAATACTTTTTGGAAATTTATAATACAACGCATAGAGGATTTGATCTGCTCTAAAACGAGGTTGGCCTAGTTCTACTACCATTCGCTCCATTTCTTCTGGAAGTAAGCGATAAAGATCTGTCATTGTAAATTCATCTCTGTTTTTATTAAAATTAAAATTTTATGAATATTATTGCTAGTATCCTCTTGCAAATATGGGAATTGAAGTGCTCTGATCATTGCAATAAATACACTTGCCGCTTTTATCTTCTTTATTAAAAGGAATAACACGTATTTCCGCACCTGTTTCTTCTTTAATTTTATCTTCGCATTCTTGTCTTCCGCACCAATATGCATTAAAAAAGCCTCCTTTGCCAATTTTTTCTTTGAACTCTGAATAATCTGAAATGTCTATTGTGTTTAGCTTCGCCTCTTCTCTTGAGTTCTCTAACATTTTTGTTTGAATTTCATCTAAAATTAAATCAATTTTTTCTATTTCATCAAAACGTAAATTTAGTTTTTCTTTATTGTATCTTTTAACTACTACAACCTTTTGTTTTTCAATGTCCTTTGGACCTATTTCTATTCGTAACGGAACTCCCCTCATCTCCCAGTCATTAAACTTGAATCCCGGCGATAATTCATTTCTGTCATCAATATGGGTTCTTATTTGTTTTGACTCTAATAGTTTTTGAATTTCATTAGATTTTTCTAATATTCTTTTTTTATCTTCCTCCAAGTTGTATATTGGAACAATTACTACCTGTGTTGGGGCAACTTTGGGGGGTAGCACAAGCCCTTGGTCATCTCCATGCACCATAATCATGGCACCAATTAATCTCCATGAAATTCCCCATGAAGTTTGCCATGCAAAGTGTTCTACATTGTCCTTATCTGCAAACTTTACTTCAAAAGGTTTTGAAAAGTTCTGCCCAAGAAAATGTGAAGTTCCCATTTGCAATGCCTTACCATCAGGCATTATGGATTCCATTGTTGTACTGTAAACTGCCCCAACAAATTTTTCTTTCTCACTTTTCTTTCCAGTTACCACAGGAATGGCTAACTCTTCTTCTACAGTATTTTTGTAGATCTCCAAAATTTTTGTTACTTCTTCTTTGGCTTCTTCTTCAGTAGTGTGGACTGTATGTCCTTCTTGCCATAAGAATTCTGAAGTCCTTATGAATGGCTTTGTAGCTTTTATTTCTGCTCGTAGTGCTGTATTCCAAAAATTAATTTTTAATGGTAAATCTCTCCAACTCTTAATCCATTTTGAATAAAGTGTATATGCTAATGTCTCAGAAGTTGGTCTAAGCGCAAGTCTTTCACCAACTTCGTTTTCTCCCGAGTGTGTTACCCAAAATACCTCTGGCTTAAAACCTGCAAAGTGTTTTTTTTCTTTTCCTAAGAGTGATTCAGGAATTAAAACGGGAAGAAAACCATTTCTTATACCATTCTTAGCAAATTTTTTATCAAAAGTGTTCCTTAATGATTCCCAAATTGAATATCCATCAGGCCTTAAAACAATTAATCCTTTAACTGGTGCATAATCCGCTAATTCTGCCTTTAGTACTACTTGAGTATACCACTCACTAAAATCATCTTTTTTGGATACGGATATTCCTATGCTTTCTTTACCCAAATCAAATTTTCAAAATATATTTTTACTAATGAGCCTTTCGTGACCACTGGTTTTTATCTATAAAGGCGTTAGTGTCTCTTTTATCTTAAATTAATCTAAAGGGTCGCCTTTGCAAAATACTTGGCCCATTACTCTGCTTTGGAAATTAGGACAAACAAAGCATTGAATAAATTGTATTTTTTCTTTAAACACTGGGCAATCGACATATTCTTGCTTCATTCTTTTGAGCATTTTTGGACTGACTCCTTTGAGTTTTAGTTTTCCTTTTTCATCTATTATTCCTGAATCTTGAAGTTTTGCCTTGAGTTCTTTAGACATTTTTTGTTTTTCTTCTGTTTTTAGTATGTCAACCTCATATTTTCGCTCTAGTTCACCGCTCATGTATTATCCAATTTACTCCTCGATTTATTACTAGCGCTTTTTTTATTTAAAAACAATTTAAAACTTTAAAGTAATCCAAAGAGTAGTAACTGCTATATCAGTGGAAGACCCTAAAATTCTATGGCAAGGGTAATGATTGTGGAAAACCCTGAAAAACCTCTCTGGTTAGCAAAAAAATTACTATTTGCCCTTAACCATGAAATTGTGTTTGAAACAGGTAACGGATATGAGGCAATTGAAAAATACAATATAATAAAACCCGATCTTCTAATATTGGATCTAATACTTTCAAAGAATGATGGATTATGTGTGCTCAAAGAAATCAAAAAAAGTCATCCAGAATCTAGAATCATAATTGTCACATTACTGGCTGACCCAAAACTTCTTGAAGATTGTATTAAATTTGGTGCTCACACATGTGTGACAATCCCCTTCAAGATGAAAGACTTTGTAACTCTTGTTACTGATGTTTGTAATTCACCTTACGAGAAATTAAAGGCAGCGCCGGTAATTATCGATTAAATGTTTTGACAGTTGGTCACTTGTAAGCCAATGAAAATTTCTTAAGGTCTCTTATTCTATTTCTTATCGTAACTTCTGTAATATTTGCAGCTTGAGCAATATCCTTTTGGCTAAACGTTTCACCATTAACTATAGATGCAAGATAAAGAGCGGTAGCAGCTATCGACATTGGATTTTTACCCTCCGAAATTTTTTCTGAATTTGCTTTTCTTATAATACCAATTCCCATACGCTTTGTTTTTTCAGACATTCCAATCCTGCTGGAAATTCTTGGAACACATTGCACTGAATCAACTACGGGAATCTTTAACCCAAGCTCATTTACGAGTTTTCTATAACATACGGCAAGATCTCCTTTTTTGATGTTCATTACCTCAGAAAAATCTTTGAGGGTACGAGTGGTGCCAGCCTCACGACATGCTGCATAAAGGGCAGCACCAAGCATTGCCGAAATTGATCTGCCCCTTATTAGTTTTTTTTCCAATGCCTTTCTGTACAAATAGGCAGTTTCTTCAACTAGCGCATCTGAGATACCAATCTTGTCTTTTAATTTGTGTAGTTCACTAAAGGCAATTTTTGCACTTCTATCAGCTGGCTTGCTTTGACTTCGACTATCCCAAATTCTTAGACGAGCAATTGTAATTTTCATTGGAGTTGAAAGAGCTTTACCTGTTACATCTTTGTTTGAGGGATCGATTTTGGTTGAAAGACCCATATCATGTCTAGAAAGAGAAATTCTATCCCCAGTTCTTCCCTTACTGCCAGAATCATCGGCAAACGAACGCCACTCAGGGCCAGAATTTTCAATCTTTTCAGACATCACAAACCCACATTTACTGCAAAACAATTCACCAGTTTCAGGATCCGTAACCGTTGTGCCTTTGCCACATCTTTGACATCTTTCTTTGAGATTCTTTTTTTTCTGTACCATTAGATTTCCCTGATTGCAATTTTTTTAAAAATATCAATCATTTTCAAGCAAAAAATTACCCTGAGAAACTATATACCTTGAAATTGGGTCTCTTTTTGCTATAATTTATCATCTTCTTACAAGTAATAACCATTTGTTAATAGAAGAATATCTACCTCTTTACTAAAAACCCAAAACCTGAATATTATTGATCCCTTTTATTTCAAATTGTCTAAAAACTTCAGAAACCTTCGTTTCAAAATTACCTTGATCATTGTTTAGAATTTGTATGGTCCGAGATGAGGATTTCCACAATAATGGCTTTAGAATTACTTTTTGGGAGGGAGCTGAAAATTCTTTAAATAATTTACAAAAAAATCGAATTACCTGGCAGAAGCAGATATGGTAACATTTGGTTTCACAGAAGGGATTGCAATTGCTTTTGCAGTTGTTTGTTTTACATTACGTTGTAAGGGATATGTAGAGGGTACACATAATGATTATTATAATAAAGTTACAACAGATGATTCACATATTCATGTTGATTAATAAAGGTACAAAATGGAAACCAAAAGAGTTTAGAATTTAACAAAAATTCTGGGTAATGTACACCTTATCATCTGTTGCTATTTCAACACCAATTCCTTCTCTGTCAAATGTTTTAGTTAAAATATTTTTGCGATGTCCAGTAGAATCCATCCAACCATCTACAGTAGTTTTAGCAATTTCATCTTGAGAATTCCATTCATAAGATGTTGGAATGTCATCTGTATACCAAACCCTAAAGGCCAAGTTATTTTGGAAAATATTTTCTGCAATACCAAGATACAGTATATTCCCAATAATTTTTTCACATTTGTATCCCTGTGATGTTCCTCTACCTGTGGGATTTGTACCTTCAGGGGTTTCGTGTGAAAAATAGTTTCGTGATGCCATGTCTTGACTGTGACTTTTTGCGACATTTGACAATTCATTGTCCCACAATAACGGACTAAGGCCATTTTCTGTACGATATTGATTTGTTAATTGATGAACTAATCTTTCCAGTTCAGTTTTGTCAATTATTGGTTTTTGATTTATTAGATTTTTTTCCTGGGTTTTCTTTGGAATTTCCGAAATGTCTTCAATTGTGGCCTCTAAAGGACCTAACTGAACTTTTTCAAGTTGTTCACTGATGGTTTCTCTTAATACTGTAGTAGTATCCGTGGCAAAATCTTTTGCAGTTTTACCGACATCCTTAATACTTTGAGGGATTTTTTTGAGAGAATCATCAAGTTTTTCTTGATTTAACTCTAATGTTCCATTAACAAAGAAAAATACAATTATTCCAGATATGACAAATGTTATTGCGATAATAGCTCCTGTTTTCATTTTCTAAACTTCTTGATCACTACAAGTGGTGCGACCAAATACATTCCAATATTCAAAAGAATCAGACTAATACCATATCCCAAAACTTTAGCTTCTGAATCCATATCCACATAATTCAGAATTGAAAGACTGAAAATCATTGGAGTAATTGCAAGCCTGACAACTTCCCTGAATATTGGGTTTTCACGCTCATAATCTGCTATTGTGGGACTAAATGAATAATAGAAATCATTGAATGTATTCATGAATGAAGTTCCTGATTCTGTTTGCAGTAATTTGCTGTCTCTGATTTCTCTAAGCTGTTGAACTTGTGGAGCTAGTTCTGAGCCAAAAGTTGCAGTAGCTATTAGACAACCCCCTCCATCAGTAGATTTTGATTCGGATGTAGATTTAGTGATTTGTTCTTCTAAATCTGAAGCTTCTACAGGCAAGATTCTGTAAATTGTTCTATCGCTATGGGATATAAGATATAGAAAACCATCAGGTCCCCTCTCAATATCTGTAATGCATCCAAAACCAGTACCAACTATTATTTCCTCCATTGACTCATTTTCGTTAACTACATTGTCCTGCAATTCAGAACTGGAAAATTCAAATCCATCTCGATTTTGATTTAATTCAAATTTGTAAAGATTTCCATTATTACAATCTCCTACAAAAAGCGAATTATCATAATTGCTAGTTTCTTTAAATTTTCCAAAATTTAATCCTACGGGGGAAACAACCTTTTCCCAACTAAATTTTGGATCACCATAAATATAATTTTCATAACTTGGAAGGCTAGCTAGTTCAGATTCTGTTGCAGGGCCCATAATTTTATTCCATCCACTGTTAAATTTGTCGGGAACCAAATTAATTTCATCAAAATCATCATCTCCATTTTCAGTCGCCCACAAATTTCCAGTAACAGGATCTATGGCAAGCCCAAAACTGTTCCGAACTCCAATAGCATAGTAGGGTCCCTCAGGTTCTACTCGTAAAATTACACTAGTGTCCATGTAATCAGGTGTGCCTGGAGGATGAAGATTTTCAAGTAATTTATTTTGAAGAGGACCATATTTCCCAGTATCTCCAATCACGGCATACACTTGATTATCTAAACCTGTAACCATAGCTCCACCATTATGATATTCATTTGAAGGAAGTTCTTTGAGTAAAACTGGATTAATTAGCTTATCTCCATCCCAATGATACTTGTATATTCTGTTTCCTAATTGATCTCCATCTTTATCAACCGCAGTGAAATAAATGTAAACAGTAGAGCCAACACTCGTTACTCCCAACAAACCACTTTCTCTGATTGGATTTACCGGAATTTCAAGAACAGGTTTTTCTTGTATGACTCCATCTCGAATTAAACTAACAAAACCCGTTTTTTGTAGAATTAAGATATCATCACCTACAAAAGTCATGGTAGTATATCCCCAACCAACCTCTTGGGAATATTTTTCAAGAATTAGACCGTCATCATATAATGTTGGTTCTCCTAACGTAATGGGAAAAGCATTCATAAAAATAAACCCAATCGACAAAATAGCAATAATCACAATAGATTTCACAGTTTTTCTATGGATTCAACACACTTAATTTTTTCACAAAGCATCATCCTTTGGACTCATATTCCCTTCGGATTCAATTTTCTTATTCCAATCAATAGTCCATTTTCTCATTAGAATCACTGCAACGCTGATTGTAATTGCTTCTAATAAAATAAAATTAATTAAAAGAGGGGGCTGGGTTGGAAACATGGGTGTTTCATAAGCCAGATCCCAAAACCTGTCACCATAATTAGCCCAATCAGTTAATACCCCTAATAGTCCAAAACCCAGATACATAATCAACAACCATAATCTAAGTTTCATGATTCTGTAGCTTGCCCATAAATCAACAAATGGAATAATTGCTAGAACCATCTGTATTTTGACGGAGTAGATTTTCCTATTTACAGGCATAATTTGATTATTCATAAATAAAGATAATCAAACTGATCAAGTACGTTATTCAATCCTGTCAAGTTTTAATTATTTAATTATTTTTTGGGGAAGGACAAGAATTTGCAAAGTAAATGAGAAAATTACCATTGATTTTTAAGAACTAATTATATCCGATGTGAAAATTTCATAATTGGACTACCCTTTAGATTCTGATCCACAATTTGTACAAAAGGAATCTTGCCTAGATAACTCATTGCCACATTTTCCACAAAATTTGATCTGGTCTGAAACTATTTTCTTGCTGACGTTAGTGGTTTTTCTATCTTTAATTACAAAAATAACTCCTGCAATGATAAACCCAGGACCCAACAGTAATGTAAGAAATGAACCGTATGGAGGTGGTAGAACCATTCGCAAAACTACAGAGCCTGGAAAGTACAAAATTATTCCTATGATGATTAGAATGAATCCGCGAGAAATTTTTATCATCAGGGTCGTTCATTATGTTTTTCAATAATAATATTTTCGTCTTAATCAAAAATTAATAACCTTTGTTTTCTTAAAATGATTTTAATCCACTTTAAAAGGGCATTTTACTCCTAACTTATCTTTAAAGAGTCATTTTTTGTACTACTGAGTTATCCCAAATGCACTCGTCTAGGTGTATAGTTTGGATCATCGGAATATTTTTTTATCAGTTTTATTACATCGTTAACGATTTCATGAGGTTCTAGTTCAGGTTCTGTATTTATCATTAAAAGTGCTTTTACGTGAAGAGGGATTATAAGACGATTAATTTTTGCATATTTTGTAATTGTATACAGTGGTTCCCCTATTTCAGATGAATAATGTTGACGGCCCCTCCATCTCATGTATGCGTGAATTAAAGTATCTAGAGTTTTATCTTTGTCAGAAAGTCTGGTAATTCCTTTTTGCATTTTTTCGTAAATTTCTACACTTCCAGGAAGATATACTCCTGCATATCTAACTTTAGAATTCAGTTTTAGGATTTCATTATTCAGACCTTTGTAATCCACATGAAATGTAGAAGTTTCTAGTAATTTAGTTTTCTTACCAAAAAAATAATTACCGTTCTATTTCCATAAATTGCAGAAAATAAGGCTCAAATCTTTTGATCGTAAAATAGATTACTAAGGTTATTCCACAAGTTTACATTAATATAATAAAGTCATACGGAAATATGACTTTATTTAATGAAACAAGTACAAAATACCGTGAAAGAGAAGACCTTTGAGAATTTTTTAGATAAAAAATCAAATCTATCACAATCATCAATCTGGCTTTTGAAGTATGGTAACAAACTAATCAATGAATATGTGGACCTTGAATTAAAAATCAAACAGGTAAAATCTCTTAAAGATCCTGATGAGGAAATGGAGGAAATACTCCAAGACTGGGTAAATCATATTGTAAAAGTCCCTCCAAAAAAGAAGAAACTTACACCACAGGCAATAAAGCAGTATGCCAATGCAGTCAATGAGTATCTAAAATATCATAGATTCAGCATTGAGGTTAAGAATCTAACATTCCCAAAACAATTACAGGAAGAAAAATATGCAATCACTGTAAATGAAATACAACAAATCCTAAAGGTTGCAAACTGGAACAAGCAAGCATACTACCTATGTCTCATCTCTACAGGTGCAAGACCAAGAGAAATTTTAGGACTTACAAAGAACGATGTAGAGTGGGTAGGTGACAAATACAAAGCAATTATCCCAGCTAAATTAACCAAGAAAGGACTGTCTAGAACTGTATTCTTTTCAAAGGAATGCACACCATTTCTAAACCAACTAATGAAAAGGGATGGAGATAATGTCTTTCCACACCAACCTAATCTAAAAACTGCCATATCAAACGAGGATGTTGTATTTGGTAGGTATTGTGATAAGATTGGATTTACCCAAAGGTATGAAACTACAGGATACCGAAAAATTTCCCTTTATTCCTTTAGAAGTTTCTTTTTTACAAAATCACTTGACTATCTAAAGGACGATATTGCACACGCAATGATTGGACATGGGGCATACCTTGGTCAATATCAAAGAAGAACTGATGAGCAAAAAAAGCAATTATGGGATGAGCTAGAACC